>OLFX01000088.1_pt1 | contig 151438 bp, 128 predicted proteins | sample 1605091 | NCBI WGS metagenome assembly OLFX01 (sample SAMEA3888906, study PRJEB22519) | human gut metagenome | biome: human gut; feature: human-associated habitat; material: faeces | place: Denmark | collected 2012
CAAACGTTTCAAAGTCCACCATTTCCGTGAAAATCGGCTCGATCTTCACGTTGGAAAAGTCGATCTGCGCCTCCTCGCAGGAGACGGCGGGCGCGGCTTCCGCCGGTGCTTCCGCCGCCTTCTGAGCCTTTCCGGAGTCGATCGGCTTCATCGTCGGGAACAGCAGCACGTCGCGGATGGACGCGGAATCCGTCAGCAGCATCACCAGACGGTCCACGCCGAAGCCCAGACCGCCCGTCGGCGGCATGCCGTATTCCAGTGCGCAGATGTAATCCTCATCCACGTCCGCGTGCAGACCCTGCGCACGCTTGGCTGCGGCCTGAGACTCAAAACGCTTGCGCTGGTCGATCGGGTCGTTCAGCTCGGAGAAGGCATTGCCCAGCTCAGAGCAGTTCGCGAAGAACTCAAAGCGCTCGGTCATGTCCGGCTCATCCTTCTTGCGCTTGGCAAGCGGGGAGATGGCGACCGGATAATCCGTGATAAACGTCGGCTGGATGAGGTTCTTCTCAACGAACTCGTCAAAACACGCTTCCAGGCACTCGCCCTTGACCGCATTCGCCTCGACGTGAACGCCGCGGGCTTCGCACTCCTTGCGTGCCTGCTCGTCGTTTTCCCACGCATAGTAGTCGATGCCGGAATACTTTTTGACGGACTCCGCCATCGTCATGCGCGTCCATGGGCCTTCCATGTTGATTTCCTTGCCCTGATACTGGATCTTCAGCGTGCCGCAGACCTTCTGGGTCACATAGATATACATCTCTTCGACGAGATCCATGATCTCATGATAATCCGCATAGGCCTGATACAGCTCGATCGAGGTGAATTCCGGGTTGTGGCGGGTATCCATGCCCTCGTTGCGGAAGATACGGCCGACTTCGTACACCTTGTCAAAGCCGCCGACGATCAGGCGCTTGAGGTACAGCTCAGTCTCGATGCGCAGATACATCGGGATATCCAGCGCGTTGTGATGCGTCACAAACGAGCGGGAATTCGCGCCGATTTCGATCGTCTGAAGAACCGGCGTATCGACCTCCAGGAAGCCCTTTGCGTCGAGGAACTCACGCAGCGCCTTGAGAATCTGGCTGCGCTTGATGAACGTGTCCTTGACCTCCGGATTGACAATGGTATCGACATAGCGCTGACGATAGCGCATATCCTGATCGCGCAGGCCGTTCCACTTCTCCGGCAGCACGCGCAGAGACTTGCTCAGCAGCGTCAGGCTGTTGGCGTGAATGGACACCTCACCCGTCTTGGTGCGGAAAACGATGCCCTCGATGCCGAGGATATCGCCGATATCCATCGTCTTGAAATCGGCGTACACGTCCTCGCCCACGTCTTCGCGGCGCACATACGCCTGAATCTGGCCGTCGCCGTCCATCATGTGAACGAAAGACGCCTTGCCCATGATCCGGCGGCTCATCATGCGGCCCGCAATCCGGACGGTCTTGCCTTCCAGCGCGTCAAAATTGTTCAGGATTTCGGTGGACGTATGGGTGCGGTCAAAGCGGGTGATGGTATAGGGATCGCGTCCCTCTTCGCAGTATTTCGCCAGCTTGGCGCGGCGAATCTGCTCCTGCTCGCTGTACTGCGGCTTTTCAAACTCTTCTGCCACGATGGATTCCTCTTTCTGTCTCTTCTATCAATTACAGGGTGATTTCAATGACCTTGATGCGCAGCGGGCCGCCGGGGGTCTGGGCGGTCACGGTTTCGCCGACATGCGCGCCGATGAGCGCCTCGCCGACCGGGGACTCGTTGGAGAGCTTGCCGTTGGCCGGATCGGATTCAGACGTGCCAACAATGGTATACGTCTCTTCGTCATCGGGTTCGTCTTCGTAAACGATGGTCACGCGCGTGCCGAAACCGACGACGTCCGTGCTGATCTTGCTCTCGTCCACGACGACGGCGTTCTCGATCATCGCTTTCAGCTCGGTGATGCGCTGCTCCAGCACGGCCTGATCGTTCTTCGCTGCGTCGTATTCGGCGTTCTCGCTCAAGTCGCCGTAGGAAATCGCAACTTTCAGCTGCTCGGCGACCTTCATTTTTTCAGTAGTCTCTTTGTATTCAAGCTCTTCCTTCATGCGCTGAAGGCCTTCGCGGGTAACAACCACATGCTTGGTATCAGACATAACTCAATCTCTCCTTTTCTTTGCGCGCCCTCAAAAGCGCGGCAAAACGAGCGCCCGAAAAGGCTGTTTTCGGGCATACTGCGATATTCTATGATTATACTCTCCGCGTCCCCGTTTGTCAATCAATGCGCATGCGGAAAATGCAGGCCGTTACAGGGAAAAGAACTCCTTTTCGCAGAGCGTCTCCCCGCTGATCGGGTCGCTCAGGGTGATATGCACGCCTTCCGGCACATCCGCGCCGACGGTTTCTGTAATCTCCCCCGCCGCCCGGTTGATCCCCGCAGCATAGCTTTGGCCGCTCTGCGCCGCCTCGTCCAGCCGTTCCAGCGGGAAAAGGCTGTTGGACCACTTGGCAAACAGGTCTTCTTCAAAAACGTGTTCCCGCGCAATGTTCTGCATCAGGGTCATCAGCTTCTCGTTTTCAAACAGCGCATTTCCCGCGCCGATCGTCACCGTGCATGCGAAATCGTCGTCGTGCAGCAGCATCAGCGCGCTGGCCAATTCGCTCTGGTTTTCAAAATCCGCAAGCTTCTTTTCACGATAGGCCGCCGCATCGTCCGCCCAGGCCGTGTATGCCGCATCCCCGCGATGGTCGTCCACATCGTAATGCTCTGTGATATACCGTCCCAGATAATCCGAAACCTTGCGCGCGCCGGAAGGGTTCAAATGCTCGTGCGCGTCAAAACAATCCGTCGCATAATCGGCTACCTGATCCATGCTCACAAAATCGATGTAGTTCAGCCCGTAATCTTCCGCGATATATGCGACGGCGTTCGCGTCCATCTGCTGCTGCTCGTTCGCCGGATACGGCAGATGCACCAGCAGCACGTCGATCCCCCGCGCCTGACAATCCTCGATGATCTTTCGCAGATAGACAAAGCCCGTCTGCCCGCTTTCTTCCGTCGCCATATCCTCATCGATCAGGTCGTAATCTCCGACGTCCGCCACGGCGATGACGCTTTTCGCGCCCTTCTCCCTGTTGTAAACGGGGTGAAAATCCGTATCCGTCAGTTCGCTCCAGCGCGCGTGATACTTGCCCAGCGTGAACAGATATTCCCACTTCATGTCCACATAGGCCACGCCGTCGTCATCCACCGCGTTCGGATCATCCATCAAATCGTCGAGGGCTTCGATTTTGGTCTTGGAAATCGAGTAACAGTCAAACGCCGTGTGTACGTCGCTGCTGTTGCCGGAGAGCTTGTAGCTCTTGCTTACGCCCTGCACATCCAGCACAACCAGCTTCGGCTTCGCATAGTCCAGCGCATTTTGCAGCGCCCAATACGTGATGGGGAGCGTGTTGCCATAACTGGCGATGTTGTAGCCCGCAATGCCGTATTTTTCCCACATTTCCATCGGGAAAACGCCCGTGTTCATGATGCTGTCGCCGAGGAACAGCACGTCGTATTCCCCCGCGCGGTCAAGAAACGGCTGCATCTTCTGCCGGCTTTCCTTGCGCTCAACCAGCCTGCTTATCCCCGCGACGACGCCAAAAAGCAGCATGCAGAACGCAACGACTTTCAAAATCCTTTTTCCCATGTGTTTTCCTCTTTTCTCTTCCAACCTTTTTCCCTATGGATTGCAGAGCAATCCATAGAGCGGGAAGTCCAGAAACCTCAGGTTTCCGGCTGGGTTTGGGGCAGCGTCCCCAATCTTCCTCTCCCTAAAAATTGAAATAGATAAAGCTCGCTTCGCTGAAACCGCTTCCCCAAACGCCGGTAAGCAGAATGACGACTGCCGCGCCGATCATCACCGCCCATCGGATCGGCAGAGCGCGCGCGGCGAGCCAGCCGCGAACATCCCTGCCGCTCTCGCCCAAAAGCGAAACGATGAACAACAGCAGAACGCCCGCCGCCAAAATCCGCGCGTCCAGCGGTGAAAGGCCGAGGTTCACAAGGCTGACCTGTTCCAAACACGGCGTTGTCAAAATGCTGCCCATCATCCGCACCGCATCGCCTGCCGTCGCGCATCGGTCAAAGAACCAGCCGATGTTGACGATGATAAACGTCCGCAGGACGCGGAAGACATGAAAGCCCCGCGAACCCGTCAGCCGCGGACAGCGCTCGTTCATCCGCTTCACCCTCGGTTCAAGCAGCGCCGTCAACGCCAAAATCACGCCGTTGTAAAGGCCCCAGAGGATGTAGTTGCTCGTCGCCCCGTGCCATACGCCGACCAGCGTAAACACGAGGATGTTGCCCAGCGCCGCCGGAAGCGCACGCGCAAACGCCGCGCCGAAGCGCCCCTTCGCCGCTTTGGACAGGCGCGCGACCGGCTTGCAGAGCGCAAAGGGATAGAATACATAATCCCGCATCCATGCGCCCAGGCTGATATGCCATCTGCGCCAGAAATCGCCCAGCGAAACCGCAAAATACGGCCGCCGGAAATTCTCCGCCAGACGAATGCCGAACAATTCCGCTATGCCTGCAACCAAATCGATGCCGCCGGAAAAATCGCAGTATTGCTGCACGGAGTACGCCAAAACGCCGACAACGGCCATCGCGCCGCCCCATGTGCCGCCCGGCACGTCAAACACAGCGCAGACCGCCGCCAAAGCGCGATCTGCGACAACCATCTTTTTGAATAACCCCCACAACATCAGCAAAAACGCGCGCGGTACATTGACATGCCCGCCGCTTTCAAGCTGTTTTTCCAGCTGATCATAGCGCCCGATCGGCCCCTGAATCAGCTGGGGAAAAAACGAGACGAACAGCGCAAACCGCGCCAGGTTTTTCTGCGGCGCATATTTGCCGTTGTACACATCCAGCAGATAGCCCATCGACTGAAACGTGTAAAAGCTGATGCCCAGCGGCAGCAGCAGCCCAAGCGGCGACGCGCCAAACCAGCCGCGCACGTCGTCCGTATATTTGAGCGCCGCCAGCAGGCCGAAATTAAGCAAAAGCGCCGCGAGCATCGCCGCGCGTTGTCTGCGCCTGGTCTGCGCCTTGATCGCTTTTTTCCGTTCCCTGTCCGCCGCATTGGTTTGGGCTTTGCCGTTTTCGCCGATCTGGGCGATAACCAGCGCGGCCAGCCACGTGGAAACCGTCGTCAGCAGGATGAACGGCAACCCCGCAAGGCTCCGCGACGCGTAAAAGCCGTAGCTCGCCAGCAGCAAAACCGCCCAGCGGATTTGGGCCGGGCAGAGATGATAAACCGCCGCGCAGATAAAACCGTAGGCGGCCAGCATGAATAAGGTCATTTTTTCCTCTCCGTCAACAGCTTTTCCAGCATCTTCGCCGCTTCTCTGGGCGGCATGCGATTGTCGAATTGCAGATGAGCCGCCGCTTCATACAGGTGCGCCCGCTGCGCGTACAGCGTGCGCATGCGTTCTTCCTTATCGCCCGCCAGATTGGGGCGCGTGTCCTGCCGAACGTCGGCGATCATATCCTCCAGCGGCCGGCAGAGCCAGACGACGACGCCCTTTTCGCGCATCATGCGGATGTTTTCTTCCCGCGTAACGATGCCGCCGCCCGTCGCGATCACCGCTTCGCCCGCGTCCAGCGCGCGCTCAAGCGCCGCCGTTTCGTGCAGGCGGAAACCCACGTCCCCTTCCTCGGCAAAGATTTCGGGGATGGACCTGCCCGCCGCGCGCGCGATTTCTTCGTCCAAATCGATGAGCGGCAGGCCCATCCGCCCGGCGAGCAGCCGCCCAATCGTGCTCTTGCCGCATCCCATCATGCCGATGAGCAGAACCGGCTTACACATGGGCGTCCTCCCGCGCAGCCTGATACACGCCCAACAGACGGCAGTTCTCGCAATCGCCCTGAAGCGAACCCATCAACACGCCGAGGTTGCTGTCGCGCAGATTGCCCGTCAAATCGACATAGAAGCAGTATTCCCAGTTGGAGTTGTGCAGCGGGCGTGACTCGATATGCGTCATATTCATGCCCATCGCCACAAAGCTGGACAGCGCGCGCATCAGCGTGCCGCGCTCATGGCGCAAAGTGAAGGTGACGGTCGCCTTATCCGGAATGCCGATGGGCGTGGGCGACGCGCTGACGACGATAAACCGCGTGTGGTTGCCGTCAAACGTGTGGATATCCGGCGCGAGAATTTCAAGCCCGTAGTGCTTCGCCGCCAGCCGGGACGCAATCGCCGCACAGTGTTTATCGCCCATCTCGGCCACGTGGCGCGCGGCGATGGCCGTGTTGAAATACGGCGTGGTGACCCAGGCCGGGTGTTCGCCGAGGAATTTCGGGCACTGGGCAAAGCCCTGCTCGTGGCTGAAAACCTGCGTAATCTCATCCACCTTTGCGCCCGGCACGCCCAGCAGGCAGTGCTCCACGCGCACGAGCTGTTCGCCGACGATGTGGCAGGCGTATTTGCCCAGCAGGTCGTAAACGTCGTTGATCGAGCCGGAAGACGAATTTTCCACCGGCACCACGCCGTAACGCGCCTTGCCGTCCGCCACAGCGGCAAAGACCTCTTCAAACGTCTTGAAATTTACGCGCTCGCAGTCGTCGCCAAAGAAACCGACCACCGCGCACTCGCTGTACGCGCCCGGCACGCCGCTGTACGCAATCCGCTTGGTTTCCGTCTGTTCTTCCAGATAGCGCCGCTGCTCCTCGCGGGAGAGACGCATGATCTCCGTGAACAGCGCCATCACGCTCTGCGCCAGCGCCGGATCGCCCGCCTGCTGCGCGCGGGATTTGAGCACGGCCTCCTCCCGCTCCGCGTTCAGGATGTCCATATAATGCGCCTGCTTGTAGAGCGCCACGTCGCGGCAGACGCCCATGCGCCGCTCGAACAGGCGTACCAGCTCCGCGTCGATTTCGTCAATTTCCTGTCGGCAGTTTTCCAAGTCTCTCATGTGCAAACTCCTTCCGTCTGCCTCCGGCAGCCAACCTACGGCAGCTTATCTGCCTGTTTCCGCCACAGGCGGCAGCAGATTCGCTGTCCCTCGAAGAGGGAGGCTTTATTCTCCTGCCGTTGTTGCTTATACCAAAAGCCTCCCTCCCTGAGGGAGGTGCTGAGCGAAGCGAAGCGGAAGGCGTTATTCTTCCAGCGCCCGCTGCGCCGCGTCGTCCATCATCAATTCGCAAAGCGCAATCGCCAAAATGCTCTCCAGCACCACCACCGCACGCGGCACAATGCACGGATCGTGCCGGCCGGCGATCTCCAAAACAGCGTTCTCGCGTTTGGCGATGTCAATCGTCCGCTGTGCCTGCGCGATGGAGGGCGTGGGCTTGATCGCCGCGCGGAAAATCACCGGCATGCCATTTGTGATGCCGCCCGTAATCCCGCCGTTGTGATTACTTTCGCAGACCACGTTGTCCCCGTCCATGCGCATGGCGTCGTTCGCCGCGCTGGCGCGCATGTCTGCAAACGCCATGCCGTCGCCAAACTCGATCGCTTTCACCGCCGGAACGGAAAATGCCAGCTGGCTGACCACGCTTTCCACCGAGCCGAAAAACGGCGAACCGATGCCCGCACGCACGCCGACCGCCGCGCACTCGATCACGCCGCCGACGCTGTCTTTCTCCGCGCGCGCGGCCGCAACCGCTTCGCGCATGGCCGCTTCCTTGTCGGGCTGCAAAAGCGGAAAACGGCTTTTCGCCAGCTTGTCCAGCGTCCAGGCGTCCACGTTTACCGGGTCAAACCGCGCGTCCCGCTCTCCCGCAATCGCGGCAATGTGCGCGCCGATGGTCACGCCCTTTTCCCTGAGGAGCAGCCGCGCCACGCTGCCCGCAAACACCAGCGGCGCGGTCAGTCTGCCCGAAAAATGCCCGCCGCCTCGCGGGTCGTTCATGCCGCGATATTTGACATAGCCCGCGTAATCCGCATGGCCGGGACGCATGCTCGACGCAATGTTTTGATAGTCGCCGGATTGCGTGTTCGTGTTTACGATCATCGCGCAGAGCGGCGCGCCCGTCGCCCGCCCGCCAAGCACGCCGGAGAGCACGCGCACCGCGTCGGCCTCCTTCCGCGCCGTGGCCGTCGGATCATTGCCCGGCGCGCGCCGCGCCATCTGTCTGGCGATATAGGTTTCGTCGATCTGCGCGCCGGCAGGCAGACCGTCGAGCACCACGCCGATAGCCGGGCCGTGGGACTCGCCGAAAATCGTCAGCTTGAAATGTTCGCCGAAGTTCGCCCTCATCGCACCAGCCCTCCCAAATGCTCAAATTCGCGCCAGAACGCAGGGGCGGATTTGGCCGTCGCTTCCGCGTCCGTGATCGTCAGTTCGCCGTCGGCGATCTCGCTGGCCATGGTCATCGCCATTACGATGCGGTGGTCGTTACAGCCCTCGATTTTCGCCGCGTGCAGCCTTTTTCCGCCGCGGATAATCAGTCCGTCCGGCAGTTCGGAAACGTCGGCGCCCGCCGCCGTCAGCGCCGCCGCCATCGCGCTGAGCCTGTCGCTCTCCTTGATGCGCAGCCGCGCCGCGCCCGTGATGCGGCTCTCGCCTTCGGCCGCCGCCATCGCCACGGCCAGAATCGGCACAAGATCGGGAACCTGTGCGCAATCCACGCGCAGACCGTGCAGCTTCGACGCGCGGGAGACGAGCGTTTCTCCTTCCCAGCGGATCTCCGCGCCCATGTCGCGCAGAATTTCGACCATCGCGCGGTCGCCCTGCGCGCTGTGCGGGTCAAGCCCGGTCAGGCGGATTTCGCCGCACCCGATTGCTCCCGCCGCCAGATAAAACGCCGCATGGCTCCAATCGCCCTCGATATGCAGATTTCCGGGCGACGCGATCCGCTGTCCGCCGGGGACAAAAAGCGTCTGCCCATTCGCCCGCCATTCGCTGACCACGCCGAAATCGCGCTGCACTTTGCGCGTCAATTCCACATACGCGCGGGATTCCAGCGGCGTGCTGACGACGATTTCGCTGTCGCCCGCGAGCCTCGGCAGGGCGAGCAGCAGCCCGGTGATAAACTGGCTGCTCACGTCGCCGGGCAGTTCAAACCGCCCGCTTTGCAGCGCGCCCTCCACCGTCAGCGCGTCGCCCTCCTGATTCCATGAAACGCCCAGCGGCGCAAACAGCTTTTCATAAACCGTCAACGGCCGCTGCATCAGCCGTCCGTGGCCGACAAAGCGCACCGGCCCGCGCCCGTCAAGCGCCAGCGGAATGAAAAAGCGCAGCGTCGAGCCGGATTCGCCGCAGTCCAGTTCGCGCAAAGCGCGCTTTGCGCCTTCGCCGCCGCCCCAGATTTCCGCGCGGACAAACCCCTCGGTTTCACTCTCCGCAATCGCCGCGCCGCGCGTCAGACCGAGCGCCTGCGCACAGGCCAGCGTCGCGCTGATATCTTTGGAGAGCTGAAGCGGCTCAAGCTGCGTCTTCCCCTCCGCCATTGCGGCCATCATCACCGCGCGATGCGACGCAGACTTGCTGGGCAGAACCCGAAGTCCGCCGCTCAACGTTTTCGGCTCAACCGTTTTATTCATCCGTCATCATTCCTTTTTGGGGCGTTGCCCCAAACCCCACCAAGAACCCGAGGTTCTTGGATTTCCCTCCTGGATGGATTGCTTTGCAATCCATCTATTCCATCGATTTAATCCATAAGTGCGAAGCAAAGATGAGGTTTGGGGATGAAATCCCCAAGCAGGTTTGGGCGGCAGCCCAACGTCACCCCTTTACAGCATCTCCGCCAATTTGCCGCTTTCAATCACCACGCCCGTGCATGCGCCGATTTCCGTCAAAATCACGCAGCGCACGCCGTCGCCCTCGGCCTTTTTATCCAGCGCCATCGTCGCGGCCAGCTGTGCGCGCGTCAGGCTCGCGTCGCGCTCGGTCGGCAGATCGTAAGCTTTCAGCACCCGCTCGATGCGCGCGCTTGTGCCCTCCGGGGTCACGCCCAGCGTCTCGCCCCACTTTGCCGCTGCGACCATGCCGATGCAAACCGCTTCGCCGTGCAGCAGCACGCCGTACCCCATCGTGTTTTCCAACGCATGCGCCAGCGTATGGCCAAAGTTCAACTGCATGCGGACACCGTGGTCGTGCGGGTCTTCATGCACATAGCGCGCCTTGATGGCACAGCACCGCGCGACGATTTCATCCAGTCTGGGCATGAGCGCCGCGCGCGAACCCAGCCGCTCGATGGTTTCAAACAGCGCCTTATCCGCGATGCAGCCGTATTTGATGACCTCGCCCAGCCCCGCGCCGACCTGCCGCGCATCCAGCGTTCGCAGCGTGTCGCAGTCGATGAGCACCAGCTCCGGCTGATAAAACGCGCCGAGCAGGTTCTTGCCGCGTGGGTGATTGACCGCCACCTTGCCGCCGACGGAAGAATCCACCTGCGCCAAAAGGGTTGTCGGAACCTGAATGAAGCGCGCCCCTCGCAAATAGGTGCAGGCCGCGTACCCCGTGATATCGCCGATCACGCCGCCGCCCAGCGCAATCACGAAATCCTTGCGCGTGATGTGCGCGTCAATCAGCGCGTCATAGATGCGTTCAAGCTGCGCCATACACTTGGTCGTTTCGCCTGCGGGCAGAATGAACGCATGCGTCTGTGCCCCCGCCAATTCCAGCTGCGCTTTCAGCGTATCCAGATACAGCGGCGCGACGTTTTCATCCGTCACAATCATCGCCCGCCGTCCGCGGCACATGGCCAGCAGCGTCGCGGCGTTTTTGAGCAGTCCGTGACCGATGTGGATGTCATAGGCGCTCGCCTGTTCCGGCGCTTTAACTTTTACGATAGGCATAGATTTCCTCCTTGGGGGCTTTGGGGACTCTGCCCCCGACAGGAAACTGAGTTCCCTGTACCTTCCCCTTTTCATCCGTTTCGCGAATGAAGAAAACGTTCTCCGTTTATCGCGCAGCGATAAACAATTCGGGAGGTGTCGGAACCTCCGGTTCCGACTGGGGTTTGAAGCGAAGCCCCATCGTTTCCTCTTTTTCTCCCCGCTTTTACTTAAACAACGGCTTTTGGCTCTCGTCCAAACCGCGCAGCGTGTCGAATTTCTTCTTGCGGTCGCTGGAAACCGTCAGCCGTTCCAGCAGCGCCGCGCGGTCGCCGCCGTGCAAAAGCGCGCTGTATTCCGACAGCCGCTCGATCAGTTCGTCCGTCAAATCCGCAAGCGTCTCCCTGTTCGCCCAAAACAGTTCGCACCAGAGCTTCGGGTCGAGCGCCGCCACGCGCGTCGCGCCGCGGAACGAGCCGCCTTCAAATCCATAGCTGTCAAACAGAAGATGCTGGTCGCAGAGCGCAAGCGCCATCACATGCATCAGCTGGCTGGTGTAGGCGATCCGCTCGTCGTGCGCCGCAGGGTCGGAAAAGACCACGTCCGCGCAGCCCATGAACGTCACCAGCTGTTCCAACAGATGGATGCTCTCCTGCGGCACGTCCGCGTCCGGCGTGAGGATGTAGTGCGCGCCGCGGAACAAATCCGCCGTCGCGTGCGCAAAACCGCCGCGCTCCCGTCCCGCCATCGGATGACCGCCCAGATAGATGAATTGCCGGTTTTCCACCTGACCCACCGCCTCAAAAAGCGGCCGTTTCACGCCGCAGACATCCGTCAGCAGCGCGCCCGGCTTGATGCGCCCCGCCTGGCGGCGCACAAAGTCTGCCGCCGCTTCCGGATGCAGGCAGATGACGACGATATCCATATCCTCGATCGGCGCGTCGTCGGCGTTCGGCCACGCCGCGCGGACGACGTTTCGCCCCAGCGCTTCCAGCCGCGTCGGCTCGTCGCCGTCCACGGCATAGCACTCCAAATCGGGATAGCCTTCCAGCGCCATCGCCATGCTGCCGCCGATGAGTCCCAGACCGATAAACATAATTTTCATAACGCTCAACCTCTTTACGGAAAGGGGTTACGCTTGAGGCTCAGCCTCAAACTCCGGCAGGAACCTGAGGTTCCTGCGCCTCCCGCTTTAATTCTTCTCTCATTTTATAAAGTTCTCTCCACGATAGGCGCAAGCGCGCTGATTTTACCGACCAGCTGCGCGTATTGATCCGGCGTGAGGCTCTGCGCGCCGTCGCAAAGCGCCTTGGGCGGATTATTATGCACCTCGATAATCAGGCCATCCGCACCCGCCGCAATCGCCGCCAGCGACATGCGCTCCACCATCCAATTCAGGCCCGTCGCATGGGAGGGATCGACGATCACCGGCAGATGGCTCAGGCGCTTGACCGCCTGCACCGCCGACAGATCGAGCGTGTTGCGCGTGTAAGTCTCGAACGTGCGGATGCCGCGCTCGCAGAGGATGACGTTCGGATTGCCCGCCGCCATGATGTATTCCGCGCTCATCAGCCATTCGTTGATCGTCGCGGACAAGCCGCGCTTGAGCAGAATCGGCTTGTGGGTCTGCCCCAGCTCGGTCAGCAGATCGAAGTTCTGCATGTTGCGCGCGCCGACCTGAATCACATCCACACGGCGGTCAAATTCCTCCACCAGCTTCGGGCTCATGATTTCCGTGCAGATGGGCATGCCCGTCAGCTCCTTGGCCTGCTCCAAAAGGGCAAGGCCTTCCAGCTTCAATCCCTGGAACGCATAGGGCGACGTGCGCGGCTTATACGCGCCGCCGCGCAGGATGTTTGCGCCGCCGGCGCGCACCTTGAGCGCCGTATCGGTAATCTGGTCGTAATTCTCGACCGAGCACGGGCCGGCGAACAGCGCCAGCTTGCGCCCGCCGACCTTCACGCCGCTGCAATCGATGACGCTGTCCGTCGGATGGAATTTGCGGTTTGCCTTTTTAAACGGCTCGGAAACCGGCATCACGCGCTCAACGCCCGGCTGAATCAAAAAGTCGTGCGGATCGAGACGGGCCACATCGCCCAGCACGCCCAGCACCGTGCAATCCACGCCCGCGTTGCGCTGAACCTGCATGCCCTGCCGGCTTAAATCGTGGCAGAGGCTTCCAATCTGTTCCTCGGTGGCCTGCGGTTTCATGATGATAATCATAATCGTTTTCCTCGCTTTCTTTTCATACAGACGGAGGCCCAATCGGATAGAAAAAGACCCCCGCCATGGTGTGGCAGGGGCCTGAAAAATCGTTTCAGCCCGGCGAAAGATTCACCCAACGCCTTCTCATGCGCGCACGACAGCAAGACTATGCCCACAGACGGTATAGCCGCTAAATCGCACGAAAGAGAAGTTCGTCATGGTCAGAATCCTCCAATCAGATTGATGTCAGTATATCATACCGCCCGGCGCTTTGCAAGAACCTTGCGCGGATTTCATGGATAAATTGTCAAAATGTATCCGATTTCATCAAATTTTGCGCAGCAGCTTCTTCGCGTCCTCCCGCGCCGCCATCGCGAGCAGATGTTCCCGCCCGGTGAAACGGTAATCGCCGCCGGGCAGGGGCTTGAGCGCGCCATCCTCCTTGACAGCCAGAATGTTAATGTGGTATTTGTTTCGCACATCCACATCGCGCACACTGCGTCCGACCCAGCTTTCAAGCGGCGGAATCTCGTAGATGGAGTATTCGTCCGTCAGCTCGATATAATCAAATACATTCCGTGCGCTCAGGCGGGTCGCAAGGCGTTCCGCGCTGTCCCGTTCAGGATAGACGACCTCGTCCGCGCCGTTGCGCAGCAGCAGCTTGGCATGCACGTCCCGCGCGGCCTTGGCGACCACGCGCGCCGCGCCCATCTCCTTGAGCATGGAGGTGATCAGCAGGCTGCTGGCGAAGTCCGACCCGATGCAGACAAAACAGAGATCGAAGTTCTTTACGCCAAGCGCGCGCAGCGCGTTTTCATCGGTGCAATCGGCAATCTGCGCGCTGGTCACCTCGTCGGCCAGCGCACTGACAGCCGCCTCGTCGCGATCAACGATCATCACCTCATTATCGAGGCTCATGAATTTTCGGCACAGATGGCGGCCAAAGCGTCCCAGACCGATAATCAAAATGGACTTCATTGCAAACTCCTTTTTTTGGGGCTTTGCCCCAAACCTCACCAAGAACCTGAGGTTCTTGGATTTCCCACTGCGCTGTCGCTTTGCGATAGCTGATGAGGAAACTGTTACATAACTTTAAACCGCCGCGAAGCGGAGAAGGGGTCTGGGGATTGGTCCCCAGGCGGGTTTGGGATTGTAGCCATGCGCCCGCTGTGCGGGATTCAGCATGGCGGAAATCGCAAGGAGCGCTTGCGCGTTCGCGAAGCGGGCGCGTCTGCCGCAGGCAGAGGACAGCGCCCCTATGCGAGTTTCCCGGAGTGGCAACCCCATCACAACCCCAGTCTCCAAACGCATCATCCGATAACCACCTTGTCCGTCGGATACTGCACCGGTGCGGGCGGTTTTCTGCGGGTCAACAAAATGATGAACGTCATGCTGCCCAGCCTGCCGGCATACATCAGCATAATGATGACAATGCGTGAGAACGTGTTCAAATCGCGCGTGATGCCCGTCGTCAAGCCTACCGTGTCAATGGCGGAAAAAACCTCAATCAGCACCTGCTGAAGGGTGAACTCCGGCTGAACGGCACAGATGGCGAGCGTCGCCAGCATGCCCATCGTAAAATATACCACGACGATCGAACAGGCGCGGCGAAGCAGGTCGTTTTCGATGCGCCTGCCGAAGATGTGCACATTCTCCTCGCCCTTGAGTATGGACGCCGCCGTCAGCAGCACGAGCAGGATGGTCGTCGTCTTTGCGCCGCCCGCCGTCGAGCCGGAGTTGCCGCCCGTCATCATCAGAATCAGCGTCATAAGACCGCCTGCCGGACTGAGTTCTCCGGTCGGCACGGTGTCAAAGCCCGCCGTTCTTGGCGTGACCGCGGAAAAAGCGCTTGCCCAAATGCGCGTGCCCAGCGGCAGCCCCGCCATAGAAGCGTTCTTTTCCGTAAAGAAGAAGAACAGGCTCGGCACAACCACCAGCACCGCCGCCAGCGTCAAAGCCACGCGGGTATGCAGGCGCAGCTTCTTCCAATGCAGGCGGTTTTTGAACAGGTCTTCCCAAACGAAGAAGCCCAGCCCGCCAAGCAGAATCAGCATGATGACAACCCCGTTGACGAACGGATCGCCGACAAAGGATTCCAGCGACGTAAACTCTCCCGATATCGGTCCCATCAGGTCAAAGCCCGCGTTGCAGAATGCGGAAATCGAATGAAACACGCTGTACCAGATGCCCTTCGCCCAGCCGAGCATCGGCACGAAACGAAAGCTCAGCAGCACCGCGCCGCAGCCCTCGACGACCGCTGTTCCCCGCATCGCAAAGCGCACCAGACGAACGATGCCGCCGACCTGAAACGATGCGACGCTCTCCTGAAGCAGCGTTCGTTGGCGCAGACCGATTCTCTTGCCCAGTGCCATGGAAACCAGTGCCATCAGCGTCATCACGCCTAAGCCGCCGATTTGAATCGCCACAATCAGCACGACCTGTCCGAAGAGCGACCAATGCGTTCCGGTGTCCACCAGTGCCTGACCCGTCACGCAGACCGCGCTCGTCGCCGTAAACAGCGAGGTCAGCAGCGGCGTAGACTGCCTGTTCTGCGCGGAGATGGGCAGCATGAGTAGCAGCGTCGCCGTCAGAATCAGGAGCAGAAACCCGACTGCGATTATCGCCGACGGACTAAGCTTCACGTCCTTCTTCATTTTTTTATTCATCCAAGTATCCTCCAAAGAGGCTTTCATGATACTATGATGCGCTTTTTTTGTCAACAACACACATATAAATATCCTATACAGGAATACGCCGACGCCGCTTTATTTTGCGGCGCGACGCGCCTTGATGCGCTCTTTCCACATTTCCATCCATCCGCGCGGGAAAATGTAGCTGACCGCCCACGCGACAAGCACGCCGATAGTCGTATCCAAAATACGGTTGAGCGCATAGCTGATGTAGGTAGCTACCGGCGTATTGAACAGCAGAATGCACAGCACAACGCCGCCGGGCTGCACGCCGCCGACCCAGAACATCTGGCAAAGCACGATCAAAATGACCGTTCCGATGAACGTCAGCGGAACCAGCCAAAGCGTGTATTTTCCGGTCGGCTCTATGAACAGGTACAGACGGAAAAGCACCATGCCCAGCAGACCGCCGATCAGCGTGCCGAACAGACGATTTCCGCCGTTCTTGCGGGAATCCTCCATGTCCGAACCCATGCCAAAAATCGCGCCGATGCAGGCAAACGCCGGACTGCGGTCAAAAAAGTAATAGATGAACGCGCAGAAAGCCGCCGCCAATGCGGTCTTGACGTTGCGCATGCCCACGCCAGGGATTTTCACGGATTTGATGCTCATCATATGCCCTCCCGCCAAATCAATCAAAAAGCGGCCTGAAGCCGCTTTCGCCAGAGTTTATCAAAACTCAAGCTTCTGTACGCGCGACCGACTTCTTGCAGTTTTCTGCAAATCAAAAAAGAGTCTGCGCGACGCGCAAACTCCGATATTGTATCACGGAAACCTTCTTTTGTGTAGCGGCAAACATACCGATTTTTTTAAGTTTTACTTGCTTATTTTTCGCCCGTCAGCCCCAGCTCGGCATAGGCTTCGTCAATCACGCTGTTCCACGCGGAAACAACCTCCGGCCTCTCCGGCGCGCCGCACGTGGTACACGGGGAAAGCTGGGTGTACGGATAGCTGCTCAAATCGCCGTAGGTGATGGCCGACAGCGGCAGATATCTGCTCTTGACGCTCGAACAGCGCGCGTTGGTATGATATTTTTTGCCGCCGTTCTTGTTGTAATACATCGGCGTGGAAGCATCCGTCTCCGTCAGTTTGCGCCCGTCGTCATCCCAGATGATGATTTTGACGTTTTTCTGCCCGCGCAGGTTGTTCCACAGCCACGTGTGGCTGTATCCGTCCGCGTTGGCCTGCCGCTGCACGCGCACACAGCCATGCGACGCGCGGCGTCCCAATGCGCTTTCGCAGATATCATAGTTCGCATCGCCGACGGGATTACCGTTTGCATCCATGCCGCCGGAGTAAATCGCGGGCACCATATGCAGCAGATCGCCGCCGTTGAAGCGGATCGCCTGATCGCAGTACAGGTTGCCCGACCAGAAACCGCCCGTCCAGCTGCACAGCAGAAACTCGCCGCTGGCCGTCTCGTTGATGGGCGAATTGCCGCCGCCGATCGTGCCCGTGGAGCAGAGCAGCGTGGTCAGCAGCCTGCCCTCCTTGTAGAGATACAGCCTCTGGGTCATCTTATCCACAATGATGCCGTATGTCTCGTTCGGCGTGACGGTGCGGATTCGGCTGGATTTCACCCAGCCCTGTTCCAGCTCGTCCCGGTCGTTATAGGCTTCGATTTTTGTCCAGCCATCCTGCTCGTCGAGCACCTTGACGGCGACCGACGCGCCATAAAAAAAGCCGCGGCCCTCGTCATACGTCTTGCGCTTGCCGTTCGGCGCATCAGAAAGATAAATCTTCTCCCTCTGATCCGTGCCCAAGACGGTGATGTCCGCGGTGAGCCGCGCCCAGGCCGTTTCTTCATTCTCCGGGTCGAATTCGCCGAACCACGAAGATTGAATGGCTTCCTTGGCCGCTTCCAGATTTTCCTGTACTTTGGCCTGCGCGGCGGCCTCAGCCTGGGCCGCCGCGTCCACGCGAATGTCTTCGAGCTGTTCGTTCATGGATTTCTGGGTTTCCCAGTCCGCCGTGCCGGTCTGCTCCAGGCCGCTGGCTTTCTGGAACTTCTTGATGGCTTCCACGGTCGCCTTGCCCAGCTTGCCGGCGCAGTCGCCGTCGTAATAGCCCAGCTCCTTCAGGTTCTTTTGCAGCGCGATGACCTGAGAACCGGAAGAACCCATGCCCATTTCCCAGCCGACCAGTCCTTCCTGTAAAACGCCGTAGCCGCGGATGGAATCGTCGTCCAGCCGATAGGTATAGCGCTGCACGACGGCCGGCGTCGGGCCGAGAATATGGTTGTTGCCCTCGATGGTGTGCACCCAATATGTGCCGTCCGCATCCTGCGTGACCATTTCGACAATGCCGACGTGGTCGAGGCGGTTATACTTGTACCATTCGATATAGATGAGGTCGCCCTTCTGCGGGATATACGGCCTGTCCGCGACGGAAACGCCGTCGCTCAGATAGAACTGGCCTTCCTCGCCGCGCAGACCGCCGTTCACCGTGACATATCGGCCCCGCTCCTTATACCACATCGAGCCGCCCTCGCAGCTGGTCTGCAAGGGATAATCGCTGCCAAGCATGGACGTGCCATAGTATTCGTCGGCGAAATTCACGCACCAAGAAACAAACTCCGAGCACCATTCGCCGTAGGCGCTGCCGCCCCACTCGCCGTATTTGCTGTAACCGCCCTTTGTCGCAGAATAGCCCAGCTCGTTGACGGCCGCCGCGACGAGCATATCTGCGCGGTCATCCGCCAGCGCGCTCGCGCCGAGCAGCAAAACCAGAGCCAGCAACAGGGTGATGATGTTCTTCATGAAAAGCCTCCGATTGGGTACGTCGGGGTTATGTCGGGGCTCTGCCCCAATCCTCGCCAAGAACCTGAGGTTCTTGGATTTCCCACATACAAATTCAAAAACTATAAGCGCGAAGCGAAGAAGGGAATCCGAGGAATATACTCCCTCAGGCAGGTACGGGCGGAAGCCCGTCGTAATCCTCAACGCTTAAACTTAAAGAAAAAGCAGTTTCAAAGTGCAGCCGCCTCTTATACGCCTCTCAAACGCACTTCCATCATATATACGAATAGGCTCCGCCTTTTCTTCCCGCTCACAGGCAGATTTTACTTTCTTTTGTCCAAATCTCCGCGTCAAACCGTTTCCACGGCTGTGCGTCCATCGGCGGAAGCGCGTCAAAGTGCATTTCTTCCTTCTTCGTCGGGTGAATCAGCCCCAGATGTGCGCCCCAGAGGGCAATCTGTTCGCCGGGCTTGCCGCCGCCATAGCGCGCGTCGCCCCAGATCGGCAAACCGGCATGAGAAAGCTGCACGCGGATTTGATGGCTTCTGCCCGTAAACAGGCGGACGCGCACCAGCGTCAGCTCCCCCGCCTCGCCGCACTTTTGGTAGCGCAGTTTCGCGTCCTTCGCGCCGGGCGTATTCGCGGGCACGACGCGCACCATGTTGGTTTTGCCATCCTTGAGCAAGAAGTCGCAGATCTCGTCCGCTTCCTTCGCGCGCCCGCGGACGGCGGCGACATACTGCCGGTGCATGGTCTTATCCCGCACCTGCGCGCTCAGGCGGTCGGCAGCCTTGCTCGTTTTGGCCAGCACGACCAGCCCGCCCACCGGCCTGTCCAGCCGATGGACAAGCCCCAGATACACCGCGCCGGGCTTGCTGTATCGCTCGGCGATATACGCCTTCATGGTGCTGTGCAAATCCGCATCGCCGGAATCATCCGCCTGCGTGGGCATGTTCGGCGGCTTGACGACGACGAGCAGATGGTTATCCTCGTAAACGATGGATACGCCGCGATAGCTTTCCATCTTACGCCCTCTGCCAGCGTCCGCTCGCGCCGCACGGGAGCACGCCGCCCGCCGTCACGGGCAGGCAGACTTCGTCCGCCGTGATGAGGCCGCCAAAGCGGGGCTTGACGGTCATGTCGATCATATTTCCCAGCACGCTGGCCTGAAAGCCCGTCGTATAGCCGTTGATGAGGAAGAACAGCGGGTCGTCAGAAAGCGCTTCGGAGCAGGCTTTCGCCAGGCCGTAAAGCTCGTTTTCCAGCTTCCAGACCTCGCCGCCCGGCCCGCGCCCATAAGACGGCGGATCCATCAAAATGCCGTCGTAGAAACGGCCGCGGCGCGCCTCGCGCTGCACAAATTTGAGCGCGTCGTCGATGATCCAGCGCACGCGATCCTCCGGCAGGCCGCAGCACTCACGGTTTTCCCGCGCCCACTGCACCATACCCTTGGCCGCGTCGCAGTGGCACACCTGTGCGCCCGCCGCGGCGCAGGCCATGGTCGCGCCGCCGGTATAGGCAAACAGGTTCAGCACGCGCACCTCTCGCCCCTGCTTCACGCGTTCGGCGACGAGGTCGGTCATCCAATCCCAATTCGCCGCCTGTTCGGGGAACAGGCCGGTATGTTTGAATCCGGTCGGGCGGACATAAAAGCGAAGGTTTTTATAATTCATCACCCAGCGGTCGGGCAGTTTGGTGAAAAACTCCCACGAGCCGCCGCCTTTTTCGCTGCGGTGATAATGCGCCTGCGCCTTCCGCCAGAGCGACGGATCGCGCGCGGGCCAGATGGCCTGCGGATCGGGGCGGCGCAGATACACGTCGCCCCAGCGTTCAAGCTTTTCACCGCCGCCGCAATCGAGGACCTCATAGTCCTGCCATTGATCTGCTAAAAACATAGGTTCCTTTCTTGGGGGCGCCGCCCCCAAACCCCTGACAGGGAACTGAGTTCCCTGTACCTTCCGTTTCCAGCCGCCGGCGCGGCTGGTTATCTTTCATTATTTCTGTTCAAACCTGAAGAAAATAGTGTACCTTTCGCAAGGGCGAAAATGGCACGTCCGCGGATTTCTTGTTTATCGCGCAGCGATAAACATATGGGAGGTGTCAGAACCTCAGGTTCCGACTGGGGCATGGGGCAAAGCCCCATCGTCCCCCTCACTCCCTAAAGAATCTCGGATACTTCTCTTTCTGGTTTTCCAGCATGTCCGCCACAATGCCTTCGGAATAGAGCAGGTCGATGCCCGTCAGCGCGGGATCGATTTCCAGCGCTTCCCGAAGCGCGTTTCGGCTGCCCGTCGCGGCGGCCTCAGCATACAGGCGGTTGACCAGACTGAGCTGTTCCATCACGTCTTCCAGCTCAATGGGCAGTTCCACCGGCTTGCCGACCGGTCCGTCCTTCGTGACGTGCGCCGGGCCTTCGACAAAGCGCCCGTGCGTCACGCCGGGCACAGCGCCGTCGCACGGCATGACCATGCTCTTCACGTCGCACTCACCCTCGCCCCACAGCGCGCGCAAAATCTCCACCGGGCGCACGGAGGACAGGCCGCTGGTGCGAATCTGTCCCCACGCCTGCGCGCCCTTGGGCCGCATCGGGCCGTGAACCGTCAGCAGCGCAAGATTACGCTTGCGCAGCTCATAGTCCGCCGCGCCCACGCCGGAAATCATCAGCGAACGGCGCGGGCTGAGCTCCGTATCGGCCAACAGCTCGCACTGAGTAACGCGCGGCCCAGCCGGAATCGCGCCGTACCAGTCGATATACTGCGCGGCCAGCGCCTCGCGGTCGTCCTCTTTCATTTCTTTCTGGATGCGAGGGATCAAATCCTTCCCGCTCGGCAGTTCATGGCACGACGCAACCCACGAAAAATCGTTCAGGCCCGCGCAGGTCACGTCCACCTTGTCCTCTTTCAAGCCCAGATACAGCGCCAGCCGCGCGCGGGTCTGTTCCGTCACGCCGCTCACACCCAGGGTGCGCGCACCGCAGAAGCGCTGCGCCGCCTCGCATGCGCGGGAAAGGGGCAGTCCGCCGTATCCGCTCGAACAGAGGATGAGCGGCGCGCCGGGGCATTCCTCGCGCATCTGATCCGCCAGATCGCAGACAAAACCGACCGCGCGCATGGTCTGCATTGCGCCGCCCAAACCGCCGCGCAGGCGAACCTGCTTGCCCAGCCCAACTTCATCCAGCGCTTCAAAATCCTTTTTCCATGCTTCCTCATCGAGGAAATCCGAGCAGAGGATCACCGCATCCGCGGAAAACGTCGCCTTTTGCAGCTGTGTGGTGTAATAAAACCGCGCCTGCACGCCGAAAGCGCGCGCCAGTGCCTGCGCCCCGCGCGCGGAAAGCTCCGCCATGTCGAGGTCAGCGTCCACCATCCAGTATTCCGCCTCCATCCGGAAGCGGACGAACAAATCTTCTAAAATCGCGGGGGCAAAGAAATATGCCCCCGCGCCAGCGATTACGATTTTTTTCATGTGTTTCCCTTACGCCTTGAGCACGCTCAGCGTCGCATCCACGCCGTTGATGCTCCAATCGCGGACATACGCCCCTTCCGGCGCGTCGCCCAGCTTCACGTCGAGCGCCAGCACGCCGCGCTCAATCGCCTCCGCGTTCTGCGCCACGATCTGCGCAAGCTTCTCGTCCGCCGTCTTAACGGTGACGTGAATGCGATCGACCACCTCGAAGCCCGCTTCCTTGCGCATCGTTTGCAGCTTGGAAATCACCTCGCGGGCAAAACCCTCGGCGATCAGGTCCTCGGTCAGGTTGGTATCCAGCGCGACGGTCACGCCGCGGTCGGTCGCCACAACGTAGCCCGGCTTCTTCATCGGCGCGGTGAGCACGTCGTCCTTTTCCAGTTCGACCATCGTGCCCTCCAGCTCAAAGCGGAGCAGCTCGCCCTTTTCAAAGCCCGCAACCACCTCGTTGCCGTCCAGCGTGGCCAGCTTCTCGCCAATGGCCTTGAGCAGCTTGCCGTATTTCTTGCCCAGCGTGCGCATCTGCGGTTTGAGCTGATAGGTCATGAAAGCGGTGGTGTCGTCGGTGAAGACGGCGTCCTTCACGTTCAGCTCATCCTCGGCCAGAGCGCAGAGATCCTGCGGCAGGGTCGCGCCGCTGACGATCATGCGGGAGAGCGGCTGGCGCACCTTCAGGCCGCTTTCGCTGCGGCAGCTGCGGCCGAGAACGACGACCTCCAGCAGATCGCGCATGTGCTGTTCCAGCTCGGTGTTGATATACAGCTCGTCGCAGACCGGGAAATCCGTCATATGGACGGAGATCGGCGCGTCCTTATCGATGGAGCAGACGAGATTGCGATACATGCTCTCGGCCATGAACGGCGTAAACGGCGCAGTCAGGCGGCTCATCGTCTCCAGAATGTGATAGAGCGTCGCAAACGCGGCTTCCTTATCGCCGGCCATACCCTTGCCCCAGAAACGCTCGCGGCTGCGGCGGACATACCAGTTGGACAGATCGTCCACAAAGTCCGTCATCGCGCGGGAGGCCTCGAAAATCTTGTATTCGTTCAGGTCGCCGTCCACCTCGCGGATGAGAGAGTTCAGGCGGGAGAGGATCCACTTGTCCATCAGCGTCAGTTCAACCTTGTCAAGCGGATGCTCCTTCGGGTTGAACTGGTCGATCTCCGCATAGAGGATGAAGAACGCGTAGGTGTTCCACAGCGTGCCCATGTACTTGCGGGTCGTCTCGTCGATGGCCTTGGCGTGGAAGCGGTTGGGCATCCACGGCGCGGCGTTGTTGTAGAAGAACCAGCGCACGGCGTCCGCGCCCTGCGTGTTGAGCACGCTCCACGGATCGACGGTGTTGCCGATGTGCTTGCTCATCTTCTTGCCGTCCTTATCCTGCACGTGACCCATCACAATGCAGTTCTTGAACGGATTGGTATCGAACATGCAGGTCGAAATGGCCAGCAGCGTATAGAACCAGCCGCGCGTCTGGTCAATGGCCTCGGAGATGAAGTCGGCCGGGAAGCGGCGCTCAAACTGCTCCTTGTTTTCAAACGGATAATGCCACTGTGCGAACGGCATCGAGCCGGAGTCATACCAGCAGTCGATGACTTCCTTCTCGCGGTGCATGTCGCCGCCGCACTTCGGGCAGGTCAGCACGACGTTATCGATATACGGGCGATGCAGCTCGATATCAGGATCGACATTATGGCCGAGCTTCAGCAGCTCTTCGCGGCTGCCGATGACGTGCACATGGCCGCACTTACAGGTCCAGACCGGCAGCGGCGTGCCCCAGTAGCGCTCGCGGGAAAGGCCCCAGTCGATGACGTTATCCAGGAAGTTGCCCATGCGGCCTTCCTTGATGTTGTCCGGCATCCAGTTGACGGCGCGGTTGTTGCGCATCAGCTCGTCGTGCACGGCGGTCATCTTGATGAACCAGCTCTGGCGGGCGTAGTAGATGAGCGGCGTGTCGCAGCGCCAGCAGAACGGATAATCGTGCTCAAACTTCGGCGCTTTAACCAGCAGGCGGCGTTCCTTCAGGTCGGCCAGCACGAGCTTGTCCGCATCCTTGACGAACACGCCCGGCCACTTGGTCTCGTCGGTCAGGCAGCCCTGCGCATCCACCAGCTGCACGAACGGCAGGTTGTATTTGCGGCCCACGCGCGCGTCGTCCTCGCCGAACGCCGGGGCGATGTGAACGATGCCGGTGCCGTCGCTCATGGTGACATAGCTGTCGCAGACGACGTAGTGGAACTTTGCGCCCTCGCGCTCCACTTCGTAGAGCGGCTCATACTCCATGTATTCCAGCGCACTGCCCTTCATGGTTTCCACGATGACGGGCTTTTCTTCCTTGCCGCCGAAGATGGACTCCACCAGCGCGCCCGCCATATAGTAGGTGTCGCCCTCGAAGGTCAGCTTCACATAGTCCTCGTCCGGATTGACGCACAGCGCGACGTTGCTGGGCAGCGTCCACGGGGTGGTCGTCCACGCGGTGAGGTAGGTGTTTTCCGTGCCCTTCACCTTAAAGCGCACAACCGCGGAAGTCTCCTCCACGCGCTTGTAACCCTGCGCCACTTCGTGGCTGGAAAGCGCGGTGCCGCAGCGCGGGCAGTACGGCACGATCTTGTGGCCCTTGTAGAGTAAGCCCTTTTCATAGATCTTCTTGAGGCTCCACCATTCGGACTCAATGTAATTATCCTCGTAGGTGATGTACGGGTGCTCCATGTCGGCCCAGTAACCGACGCGCTCGCTCATCTGCTCCCACTCGGTCTTATACTTCCAGACGGATTCCTTGCACTTCTTGATGAACGGCTCGATGCCGTATTCCTCGATCTGCGGCTTGCCGTCCAGGCCGAGCATCTTCTCCACTTCCAGCTCCACCGGCAGGCCGTGGGTATCCCAGCCGGCCTTGCGCAGCACATCATAACCTTTCATCGTGCGGTAGCGTGGGATGATGTCCTTGATCGCGCGCGTTTCCACGTGGCCGATGTGCGGCTTGCCGTTGGCGGTCGGCGGGCCGTCGAAGAACGTAAAGGCGGGCGCGCCTTCGCGCAGCTTCACCGTTTTCTTAAAGATGTCCTCGTCGCGCCAGAATTTGATGACTTCTTCCTCGCGCTGGGCGAAGTTCATGTCGGTCGAAACCTTCTGATACATACGTTTCCTCCTGTTTGCAAATAAAAGCAGCCTCATCCACATGGGACGAGGCTGCTCGCGGTACCACCCAAATTGACGCAAAAAGCGTCCGCTCAACGCCGATGACGGAGCGACCCGTCCGCCCCTACTGCCTTCAGGGCGGCCGCTGATGCGGGTGATCCCCCATCCCCCGTCCGTCCGAAATTCCACCCAGCATTCGGCTCTCTTTGCGGCAAAGGGCATGCGCGTCCCGCGTCATCGCGTTTCATATCGATGATATAATACCCGGTTTCGGGGGATTTGTAAAGAGGGAATTTCAAAAGAATCTCCAAATACGCATTTTGCCCTGTTCGACTTAAATGCAGCGCGCGTAAGACCCATGTCACAGCCCGAACGTATAAACCTTTTCATAATTCATATTCATGGCGATATCGACGCTCACAGCGTGCTGATCGTACACACAGGACCACTGCGTGCTGCTTTTCTTCTCCTCGCTGACTTGTTGACTGACGGCTTCAAGAAGGTTCATCGCCAGATCACCGTTTTCAAAAATACCGCCGTTCGCGTCAAGCGTTTCGCGAAGAGTGGCATACCGATCCTCGCCCTTGCCAAAGTCATATTCGCCCGGCGTGAGTAAGAAATTCGTCGCTGCATCGTCCTGCACAACGCTCATTTCATCGTCGATATACTCGACAATAACGCTGCCGCCGTTCGCATCGGCGATGTGGAAATGATAGCAGCTATTCGCGGAAGCATGCATATCATATTGGGACAGCAGTTCAATCGCTTCCTCAACCGTCGCCGCACGGTCAAGCAGCAGGCGGATTGCAGATGTCGTCGTGATATCGACCTTATCAGTCTGCTGGTTAGTCGGGGTCGTCTTAATCTGTAAAACGCCGACCGCTAAGCCCTTTTCGTTCACGCCGTCCAGCGGCGCATACGGCGCGGCCAGAGTCATAATTCCCTTCACCAGAGAAGTCGGAAGGTTTTCGCTGTTGTATCCGATGTACGCCAGATTAACCATCGAAATGGAAGCATATCCATCCTTCGGACGCGTCGTCACAAGCAGCGCCGGAGAATCGTACATATCAAAATTGCGCCCGAAAATCGGCGTTCCGTCTGCCAGCTTTGCAGCAAACGTCGAGCATCCCAAATTCGGCAAATCAAATTTCAGTGGAATCCCTTTAAGCACCTGCCTGACAATAAATTCGATCAGCTCGGTATCCGTAGAAGCGCCGATTTTCAGAAATCGATCCAGCGCATAGTCAGCCTTATATTCCATCGTGAACAGATTGGCATCGTCCTCTACGCGGTTCAAAGTCTTGAGCGTTGAAAATTCGCCGCCGAAAAAAGCGAAAAACACAATCGTCAGCGCGCCAAGCACCGCGAAGATTGCTTTGACTGCGCGAGCTGCTCCATGTTTCCAAGCGGTTTTGTTCTGTACCATGAAAGTAATCTCCTTTTTAGTTCATTTAGTGAACTTTTTGTCTGTTAGAAAGCCGGGATTGTTCATCCCGGCACAGTCTGCTGACAGCGCTCCATTCCATCCGAACTATTCGAGCAGGAAGCGCCTACGCAATTGGTTCACTTTTTTAACCTTCTTGGCTATCATACCGCATTTTCGGCTTGCCGTCAAGTGGTTTTCAATCATTCAATCCTCAAGCTCTCCAGCCGAAAGCCATCCCTGCTGTTCAGTCCCAGCGCACGGATGACGGCGCAGCCCTGAAACGGCGTGTTCGGATACAGGAGCGCGGCCTGCTCCGGCAGGAGATCATATACGTCGTCGCCGATGATTTCGCCTGCGCCGTAAACGCCGAAGTAGACCCGATACAGCCCGCCGCCGAGCGTTTCCACCTCGCTGGCGCAGACGAAGCCCAGCCCGATCGGCGCGCCCGGCTCGTGCATGTAATAATATGCGCCGTCATAATCAAAATCCGGCTGATCGAGCAAAATCAGCGGCCTGCCGAAATAGCGCAGCACGTCGTCGGTCACGTTGTCCTGTTCAAGCCGACTGCCCCATTCGGTGACGTCCCATTGGCCGGATCGGTTGAGCCACGCATGCAGCACGGCAAAGCGCACCAGCTCCGCGTCCGTCGTCGAGGCCGCGTCGTATCGTTTCATCCCGGTCTCGGTGAAATTCGTCAAAAACAGATTGACGTTGCGGCGCTCCTCCTCCGTGATGGCGAACGGCGTGCCGCGCGCGGTTTGGTTTCCCAGATATTCCGTCTTCACAAAGCCCTGCGTATCCCCATATTCCACCCGCGCAAACCCGTTTTTCGCCGGATCGAGATAAATCACCTGTCCGCCCAGCGGGATTCGGGCAAGCTCGGTCGCCTGCACGTTATCCGCTTCGCGCAGCGTGATATATTCCTTGCACTTTTTCACAACGGCCTGATCGCCGATGCGCATGGTTTCCGCCAGCGCCGGCACGGATGTGGTCATCATTGCCGCCGCCAGCAGGATAGCTGATCGCCTTTTCACATTCGCTTCCTCCCTGTGCTGTTTATTCTCTGTTTGAAACTTATGATTCATTTCCCGTTAAGATTCTCGGCGAAGCGCTTTTCTCCTGCTGACCGTCCGTCATTTTGTCATTCCCAGCTCAACGGATTCGCCAGGGTCAGCGCCGTCAAACAGCAGTTCCATCAGCTTTGCGTATTCCAATTGCCAGCGCGGCTCATCTTCATAATCAAACGGTTCTCCGATATAGGTCAGCCGGACGACGCCGTTTTGAACAGGCCCGGCTTTGGCGATTAGCTCGCCGCTGTTCACATCATCCGTAAACTGAATGCTCGCTTCTGCTATCAGCCTGAACGCGCCGTCCAGCTGCCATTGATACAATTCCCAAATGCCCGTCGCCGCGCTGTCATGCAGATAATTGAGCACATAGCGATTCCGGGGATAAAACTGCGCGCGGTAGAAGGACAGCCTTTCAAGTTCAGGATGATAAACAAATTCTCCCGCCGCCGGATCATAGACATAGTAAGAAGCGAAACCGTCGGATGCGCCCATCGAATTGAGCAGCGCCAAATCCGTGTAGCCGTCCATGTTCACATCGCACGGATAGACTTCCCGCTCGCCCGCGTTCGTGTTTTCGCTCGTGAAGTTAATCGCCTGCGTCTGTTTGCCGTCCATCGTCACGCGGATATCATATGCGGCTTCGTTGTATTCGTTTCGGCTGATTTCTTCGGCGGTCACGATCATTTCATGGCTGTCTGCCTTAAAATACAGCGTTTCCCTGTTGCTTTCCGCTCCTGCCGCCGCGCTGCAAAACGCAAGCGCAGCACTCAATGCGCAAATCGCTCGTTTCTTCATCGTCTCTCCTTCTTTCGTTTCGGGCTTCGCCCTTTTTACGGGTTCCACTTTATAAACGATTGAACGGGAAAAAATCTTCCCCAAATGATTTTCTTTTCACGTGTGGTTTTCCACAGTTCCGTTTGCCTTTTGGCGTTTTGCGCGATATAATAAAAACGCATTTGAAGGAGGGAATTTCATGCAGGACTTATTTTCAGCCAAAGAAGCCGCTCTCAGCCCGCTGGCTGACCGCATGCGCCCGCGAACGCTGGACGAATTTATCGGGCAGGGGCACATCGTCGGGCCGGGGCGGCTGCTCCGCCGCGCCATCGAGGCCGACCGCATGACTTCCTCCATCTTCTACGGCCCGCCGGGGTGCGGCAAAACGACGCTCGCCTCCATCATCGCCAATACGACGCATTCCGCTTTTGTGCAGCTTAACGCCGTAACCAGCGGCGTGGCGGATGTGCGACAGGTCATCAAGGAAGCGCAGGACAGGCGCAGCCTGTACGGGCAGGCGACATACCTGCTGCTGGACGAATGCCACAGATGGAGCAAATCGCAGAGCGACAGCATCCTTCCCGCCATCGAGCGCGGCGTGGTGCGCTTCATCGGCTCGACGACGGAAAACCCGCTCGTGTCCATGACCCCGGCCATCGTGAGCCGATGCCGGATTTTCCAGTTCTATCCGCTCGGCGAAGCGGACGTGATGCTCGCCATGCGCCGCGCGCTTGCCGACAAAGAGCGCGGTTTCGGCAGCATGTGCGTGCAGATGGAAGACGACGCGATGCGCCACATTGCCCGGATTGCCAACGGCGACGTGCGTTCGGCGCTGGGCGCGTTGGAGCTGGCCGTGCTGACAACCGAACCGGATGAGAACGGCGTGATTCACGTAACCATGGAAGTCGCCGAAGAATCCATCCAGAAACCGGTCATCCGCTGCGATGAATCGCTGTATTACGACATGCTCTCGGCGTTCTGCAAAAGTCTGCGCGGCAGCGACTCGGATGCGGCCATGGCGTGGTTCGCGCGGCTGCTGTATGCGGGCGTCGATCCTCGGCTGATCGCGCGGCGAATCATTGCGCATGCCAGCGAGGACGTGGGTCTGGCAAACCCGACGGCCATGCTGCAAGCCGTCGCCGCGTCGCAGGCGCTGGAAGCCGTCGGCCTGCCGGAAGCTCGGCTGTCGATGGCACAGGCGATCATCGCGATCTGCGAAAGCCCGAAATCCAACTCGGTCGTCATGGCGCTGGATCAATCCGTCGCAGATGCGGAAAAGGGCGGTTTCGGCCCCGTGCCGATCCATTTGCGGGATACGCACTACGCCGGACACGAACGTCTGGGCAGCGGTGCGGAATACAAATATCCCCATGATTTTCCCGGCCACTGGGTCAGGCAGGAATACATGCCGCCGGAGGTGAAGGGCCGCCGCTATTACATTCCCTCCGACCAGGGGCAGGAACTGAAACTGCGCGAACGCCGCAAGCTGCGCGGCATCGTCGATCCGTAAGGGCATTATGCCCGGCAAATCCATCATTCGGAGGACAACATGACCCTGTATTTTGCGCCGCTGGAAGGCGTGACGGACGCTGTATTTCGTCGGATTCACCACGAATGCTTTCCCGGCGTTTCCAAATATTTCATTCCGTTTATCAGCCCGACCCAAAATCTGGCCTTCACCTCGCGCGACTGGGCGGCCATTGCGCCGGAAAACAACATCGGTGTGCCCACCGTTCCCCAGCTGCTCGCCAAAGACGCATCCCTTTCTCTCTGGGCTGCACAGGCGCTCTGCGACATGGGCTATCCGGAAGTCAATTTGAATCTCGGCTGTCCTTCCGGCACGGTGACCGCCAAGGGCAAGGGTTCCGGTCTTTTGGCCGACGTTCCCGCGCTTGAACGGCTGCTGGATGGCATTTTTGAAAAGCCGCCAATCCCCGTCTCCCTCAAAACGCGGATCGGCTATGCCCGCGTGGAAGAATGGGATCGCCTGCTCGACGTATTTGCTCGCTATCCCATCCATGAACTCATCATCCACCCGCGCACACGCGCCGAATTTTATCGGGGAACGCCTCACGCGGACGCCTTCGCCAAAGCCTACGGAACGCTCGGCATGCCTTTATGCTATAACGGCGACCTGTTTTCCGAAGCGGACTGCCTTGAACTGACGCGGCATTTTCCGAACACGCATGCGCTGATGCTGGGCCGCGGACTGATTGCCAATCCTGCGCTTTGTTGCGGCGAGCCATTGACCAAGGCCGCGTTGATTCGCTTCCACGCCCGCCTTCTCTCCGCCTATCAGGAAAAATATCCGCCGCACGTTGCGCTGGGTCGCATGCGTGAAATCGCCAAACACTTTGTCTGCTGTTTTGAAGCGCCCGAAAAGCCACGCAAGGCCATCCGCAAAGCCGGCAGAATGGATGCGTATCTGGATGCCATGCGCCGCCTTTTTGATGAACATGAATTGACGGAAAACCCGAAATTCATGGCGGAATAACATGATCTTTACAATAAGCCATATAAAAACAGTCATGGCGGGCATGCCAAGGGCATAGATCTTTTACAACACCGCGCCATCGATCAGCTCGTCTTTCGTCCCCAGCAGCGTCGTTGAGCCAACCGATCCAAGCGCTCGATGGTCGGCAAACTTTCCTGCAATCGCCACATCGCTAAGGTTGAACAGTGCTTCTAAAATCTGCGACATCATCAGCGCAGGCTGAACAGCAGAATATGGACGGCCAGCGGGCCGTTCGTCATATCTATTTCATGTTTCTTTTTCACAGTTTCCGCCCCTTATGGAATTTCGATCCCGGCTCGTTACAGCACAGGTACAGGCGGCATGCAGGCCATTCTTTTGCAAAAACAAAATCGGCAATTCATGGTTGACAAACGCCGCTTTCCATGGTATACTAATCGACGTTAACGGGGCATTAGCGCAGTTGGTAGCGCACAACACTGGCAGTGTTGGGGTCAGGAGTTCGAATCTCCTATGCTCCACCAAACCCAAGAATCCGAACATCATCCCGATTAGGGATGGGTTCGGATTTTTTCTTTTTATCTCAAGTATTGTGGTGTGAACAACAAGATGAACGAAAGGAGACAGATCGAAATCATTCCGATAGTTGCAGAAAGTACTTTAAGAGCAACGCATGGTACGGCTACGCCATCAACACCATCCCGGATATAAACGACAGTCAAAGTAAGGATCGCGAGAAATAACATAACAATTTTTTTCATAATCATTTGACTCCTTTCAATTTTACCTGTTTCCTTTCATCTAAGCAAGCGGTTTATGTTTTTCGAGCTTTTTGATTAGAAGCACGTTTCAGTGCTTGTTGCGTGCAATGAAAGCGCCTTGCAGAACATCCATCCCTTTGAGGATGGCAGCGGCCAAGCTCGTCTGCGGGGCTTCATTCACGCCCTGAACTTCTCCGGTGGAATCACCTTCCTTCATTTTACTGCCTTAGACCTTTTCCCTCGGCGCACTTATATTGTAAGCGAAAATGGTAGTTTTGAAAATTGAAGTGTTCAGGAAGAAATGATGAAGAAACACTGAAATGCTTTTTCTCGTAAAAACAACCGCCCTTTTGCAAGGACGGCTGCTCGGATTATTCGCTTGTTTATTTGTTCGTTTCCTCATAAATATCGCCAAAGAGTGCCATGACCATATCTCGATGAGCTTCAACGAACGAAATAATCTTTTTGAGTCCGCTTGCCTGATAAGCTACAAGCGACCTTTCCGCGCGGGTAAACTCGCCATCCCACTTCTTTGTAAAGGAAAACGCGACACGTGGCCATTCCAGCTCGTCCAGAAGGTGTTTTTCAATGACAAAACGCTCGTCGGCGTTCAGCAGATTGAACCAGCTCTGAATCATCGTGATTTTCATATCTGTCATGACCAACGCATCGCGCACATCGCTGTTTTCGCGCATATCAAGCCACCGTTCATAAAGCTGCTTTTCCGACACAAAGCTCGTGTACCTGCTAAGCACTTTTCGCACAAATCCTTCCATTATGAACCTTCAAAATTACAACAAAAGATGCAAGTCGGCAATCCCTTCTCGCATCTTTTTCTTTTCTTTTTTCTAGGGGCTTGTTCTGACAGCCCCTTTTCGTATGATGAAGAAGAAGCTTACCCTTCAATCTGCCTGCGCAGGAAGGTCGTCGTCAGGTCATAGACGCGCTGTTTCCACATCAGCGAGGAGAACTGATGGTTCGATCCCTCGATCAGTTCAAGCTGCATCTTGTCCCCGTACACATCCTGATACTGATAGGCCACGTCCACCTGCACCAGCTCGTCCTCCGTGCCATGCACAAGCAGCACATTGCCGCGATAGCCGCGCGCCATCGCCAGCGTATCCATCTTTCGGATTTCGTCCAGATACGCCTTGGAAAGCTCCAACCCGTTGATATCCCATCCATGCTCGGTCGGCCCTTTCATCGTTCTGGCTCGGACTGCCGCGCCGTAGTACATATTCAATGCAGGCGCCCAAAGCACGATTGCCTTCGGTTGAAGCACCGGCGCCAGACAACCCGTTACCAATCCGCCCATGCTGTGCCCGGTCAGGAAGACGTTTTCCGGCTGGCAGAAGGGCTGTTTCTGGCACCATTCATAGATGGCCTTGCCCTCCTCAATTTCATGCCCGACGGTCATCTCATTGAAATCGCCGTCGCTTTCACCGCAGCCGTAGAAATCAAAGCGAACACAGGCAAAGCCGGCCTTCACACATTCGCGGGCAAACAGCTCGTGCAGCCGCATCATGCCCACCTTATCCACCGTAAACCCGTGGAAGAAAATCACCGTCGGGAACGGGCCTTCGCCTTCCGGCGCGCGCAGGCATCCGCGTATCAGCCGCCCGTTCACGTCTAATTCAAGTGCTCGATACATATTGAGACGCATTTCCTTTCTCTGTGGTTTTATCACATCAGCAGATTCGGCAGGAACGTAATCAGCCACGGGCAGAGGATCATCACCGCCAGAATCAAAATCTCCACGCCGATTACCGGCATTGCCTCTTTAAGCGCTTCCTCCAGCGAAATGTTGCCGATACGCATGGCGACGAACAGGTTCGCGCCCAGCGGCGGAGTCAGCATGCCGATGCATAGGTTGACGACCATAATCACGCCGACATAATAGATGTCATAGCCCAGCGAGGTGAGAATCGGCACAAACAGCGGCGCAAAGAGCACGATGCTCGAGTTGGTGTCGATGAACATGCCGATGATGAGCAACAGCACGTTGATAATCAGCATGATAACGTACTTGTTCGTGCTGAAGGAGAGCATCGCGTCCGTCACCATCGTCGGAATCTTGCCGATGGTCAGCAGGCGGCCGAAGGTCGTCGCCGGTCCAAAGATAATCATGATGGTCGCGGAGGTGATCGCCGCTTCAACCAGGCTCTCCTTGAGCTTTTTGAGCGTCAGCTCATGATAGACGAACTTGCCGACCAGCAGCGTGTACACAACGCCCACGACGGAGCACTCGGTCGGCGTGAAGATGCCGCCGTAAATGCCGCCCAGAACGATCACCGGCATCAGGATGGCCGGAATCGCACCCTTGAAGGTGTTGATCTTTTCCTTGCGGGTCATGGTTACGGTGTTGCCGCGATAGCCGCGCTTTTTGGAAACGAAATAGTTATACAGGCACAGGCCGCCGCCGAGCATAAAGCCCGGAATAAAGCCCGCCGTGAACATCTTGGTCACGGAGACGCCAACCGTCACGCCGTACATAATCATCGGAATGGAAGGCGGAATAATCGGACCGATGATCGACGCGCCGGAGACAATGCCGACGCTGTACGAGCGGGAATACCTCTGCTCGATCATAGCCGGAAGCATGATGCCGCCGATCGCCGCCGCCGTCGCGGGGCCGGAACCGGAAATCGCCGCAAAGAACATGGAGGCCACGATCGCCGCCATACCCAGGCCGCCGGGCGTGTCTCCGGTCAGAATGCTGGCGATATCCACCAGGCGGCGGGCAATGCCCGTCTTTTCCATCAGTGTGCCGACCAGCATAAAGAACGGAATCGCCATCAGCGGAAAAGAATCCGCGCTGGTAATCATCGCCTGCGCCAGATTGTTGGCCATCGGCATACTCGGGAACTGCGTGGCAAAAACGCCCAGCGTCGAAATGCCCAGCGACAGCGCAATCGGCACCGTTGCAAACAGACACAGGAACAGAACCAACATCAACGTGCCAAGCATTACTGTTTTCCTCCTTCTTCCGCTTTCTGTTTCTTATTCGCGCGAATCTCGCCGATCATGCGCTGCGCCGTGCGGATGGAGAAGCCCAGCATGCCCATCACGCCGGAAATATACATCACCCAGACCGGCATCCACGTCATCGACGTAAACACCTGATGATTGGCAATGGTGTTGCGCGTAACCATACTCATCTTGTATGCGATGAACAGGCCGAACGCAATGGAAACCAGATCGCCAAACCAGAAAACGTATTTGCCCCGCTTTTCGCCGATCAGCAGCGTGATGGCGGAAACGCGCATATGCGCGCCGCGAAGACCGGCCAGGCTGATGCCGGCGAACGTGATCCAGACAAACATCACGCGCGTCAACTGTTCAGCCCATGAGAAAGTGAAGGAAAAACAATATCTGCTTACGACGCTGCCAAAGGTGATCAGCGTCATGCAGGAAAACAGGACAACAATGATCGCCATTTCAATCTTGTTGTACCACGGTGTTTTCGTTTTCAACTCGGATCGCTCCTCCCACTTAAGGACTCGGTTTTTCTGTTTTGAGGTAAAGGAAAGCCGGGCCCCGATGGTTTAGGGTAAACAGCAACGGAGCCCGGCCGATAAATCGCCTGATTACTTCTGAATTTCAACGGCCTTTTCGATCAGATCGGCGCCGATCTTGTCGGCATACTTGTCATAGACAGGCTGCACAGCCTCGCGGAACGCGGCGCGCTCCTCATCGGTCAGCTCGACCACGGTGATCAGGTTTTCATCGATGAAGCGCTGCTTGATGCCGCTGTCGATTTCATCCACCAGCCCGCGCTCGTAAACCAGCGCTTCCTGAACACACTCGGTCAGGATCGCACGATCTTCGTCATCCAGTCCATCCCACCAGCTCTTGGAAGCGACCAGCGGAACCGGATCGTAGATGTGATGGGTTTCAATCAGATACTTCTGCACTTCATAGAAGCGCTGGGTGTCGATCTGGGAATACGGGTTTTCTTCCGCGTCGATAACGCCCTGCTGCAGGGAGGTATACACCTCGGAGAAGCTCATCGGGATGGCGGAGCAGCCGAGCTGGTTGAAGTGGTCAATGTGCATCTGGTTTTCCATGACGCGAATCTTCAGACCCGCCATGTCGGCCGGAGTATGCACTTCCTTGTTGCAGGTGACGTTGCGCCAGCCCATCGCGAACCAGCCGAGACCCTTGATGCCCGCGCCTTCCAGGTCGTTCAGAATGGCGATGCCAACCTCGCTGTCGAAGACCTTGAACGCGCCTTCTTCAGAGGTAAACAGATACGGCAGATCGAACAGCGCGGTCTTATCCGTAAAGCCGCCGAGGAACGCATTGGACGGAGAGCAGAACTGGAGCGTGCCCATCTGAAGCTGCTCGATCATTTCGCGGTTGCCGCCGAGCTGGGAGTTCGGGAAAACGGAAACCGTGATTCGTCCGTTGGTCTTCTCGTTGACAATCTGCGCGAAGTATTCCGTGCCTCTGCCAAGCGGGGTCGTCTCAATCGCAACATGGCCAAGGTTGATGCTCATCTTCTTGTCGGAAGCAGATGCGGAGGCCGCGAACGCGCCAACCAGAACGGTCGCCAGCGCCGCACACATTACTTTTTTAAAGCTCATTGTCGTCTCTCCTCATGTTTTCAGTCGATGGAGTATAAAAAGGAAACTGAGAACCTGCGCCCACAGGTGCTGCGCGCCTTGCTCCTGTATCGCGTCGTCCCAAGTTCAGGAGATCAGAACGCCGTCCTCTCCTGTGTTGATTACATTCTATCACAGTTTTATGGGTTCACATATAGGTAACGGTACAAAACATTCAGCACACTCGATTGTTTACACTGCACACTCATTATTTTTTCGTTGTCGTTTAAGTCTAATAATCCGATATTTTTTGCGGCATTTTAACGCCGCAATTCCCACATTTTTCTAAAAACAAAGTGTTTTTACTGTATAAACAAGCAAAGTCGCCTTTTATTGGTTTGAGTGCACATATCATTTTTGCCTCATCTTTGTTTTAATATAGATAGAAGAAAGGAAAGGGGGAAACTGCCGTGCTGCTGGATAAACGTATCTGCCGAGCGCTTTGCCGAAGCATCGCCCGCAGCATGAATATCTCCGCGGGCATCTTCGATCCTGAAGGAATACTGATCCATCACACCGATTGTGCCACGTCGGAGGAAACGGCTCGCCTGCGCAATCAGCTTACGCTGTTGATTCATACCGAAATTTCAGCTCCCGACGTCCTTCGCTTTCCCCTTTTGCATGCGGACGGTTCCGCGGTCGGAACGGTCATTATGCCCGATGCGGGCAGCCATCCTGAATACGTGACATGGACGCAAACGCTTTTCGCGCTTTGCGCTGCCAACGAGGCGCTCACCGAACAGGCTCACGCTGAATCCAGCGACAAGTCGTCCTTTCTATACGAAATTCTCGCTTCCCGCCTCACAGATGACGAAACCATCGTCAGCCGCGCAGCCAAGCTTAAATACCGTTCCCATGTTCCCCGCTGCGCAATCATTTTCAGTTTCCTCGCTCAGGCGGAAAACGGCGAGGGGACGAACGACGAACAATTCCGCGCGCAGTTTTCCCGTGTTTTGAGAGAAACGCCGGGCTTCAACGCGGAGGATTTCGGGGATTTGCTCACCCGTCAGCAGTTCGTGCTATTCAAAACAGTTCCCGCCGGAAACATCGAATCCCGGAAAAACTTTTTATCCAATTTCGTTCATGATGTTTTGGAAGAAAACCCGCTCCTTGACGGTCTTTGCGTGCATGTCGGCATCGGCACGGTCTATCAAGATCTGCCCCGCATGCGGGACAGCTATTTGGAGGCGCTTTTCGTCGTTAAAAACCTGTCCGTGCTCTGCGCAGAGGGAACGATGGGTTTCGCCGAGGATTACACGTTCGATTATCTCATGTCCCTTCTCTCGGAAGATTATCAAGATCATCTGCTCGGCCCTTATGCCGACCGTCTGCGTCAAATTTCCTATCTGCCGGAAACGCTCAAGGCGCTCTGCGCGACGAACAACAATCTGCTGCAATGCGCCAAGCACCTGTCCATCCATCGCAACACCATGCTCCAGCGCTACACGAAGCTCACCGAAACAGTCGGCCTTGACCCTGTTCACCGTTCCAGTGATCGCCTGATCGCCAGACAGTGCGCAGTCTACCTCAACCGAAAAAAAGTTCTGCATGCGGGCATCATCATTCAAAGCAGCAGCGACCTGCATCTGGGCTTCCACCATTTCGGCACGCTTTTAGAGGAAAAGAGCCACTCTTCCATCGCGCTCGAGGTCACCAACGTCGGCATTTCCGGCAACAACAAATCGCTGTTGGAGCTTCTGCTCTGCGGCACAATGGATTTCATCGTCATCGACATTGACCCGCTGATTTCTTACTCATGCGACGAGCTGGCCGTATGCAACCTGCCCCATGTGTTTGAAAGCTACGAGGATGCGTATGCATTGCTTTCCGGCCCGATCGGCCAGCGGCTGCTCAAATCCGGAAGCGCCAACGGCGCCATCTGTCTGGGCTTCTGGTCGATGGGTTGGCGCTATCTCTCCTCGCGCAGCGCGCCTGTGCGCACCCCGGAGGATATGCGCGGTCAACGCATCCGAACCATGAACAAGAAGGTGGTGCAGGATTATTTCACCTCGTTGGGCGCGGTCGCCATCCCCATCAGCTATGATAATATTTTGCCCGCTCTGACTGAAAAAATCGTCGATATGCAGGAAAACCCCTTCGTCAATTTCCGCGATATGCGGCTATACGAACAGCAGCGCTGGATTCTCAAGGAAAATTCCATCTTCAGCACCAATATGCTCATCACATCCGAATTGCTGTGGAAAAAACTGACCCATGAACAGCGGCGCATTGTTCTGGAAGCCGCCAGAGAGAGCACCGCGTGGCAATGGCAGCATGCCAAACAGCATAACGCGGAATGTGAAGCGCAGCTAGTCGAAAAACACGGCGTGCACCTCTATACGCCCACGCAGGCAGAGCAGGCGCAATGGAATCAGCAGGCGCTTCGCTTTCGCCAGAGCTTCCCCCATCAGCAGATTTTAAGTGAAATTGCCGCAATACGAGAGGAGGCGCGCCATGGAAGCCCTTCACAGGCAGATTTTTGAATCGTTCGGCCGCGCCTGTCCAACCTCGCCCTGCGGTCTGTACCATTCTCATCGGCTCGTTGTTCAAAACGGCGGGGGCATGCCCGAAAAAGCGCCGCCGGACGAGGGCATATCAACTGAAAACGGCCGCTTTCTGGCTTTTACCCGATTGGAGGAGGGCTGGTCTCTCGGCTTTTACGCCGAAAATGAGAAACAGGCTCTGGAAATGCTCCAGCTTCTGGCCTCCATCCACGAACTGGTGTTGCAAAACCAGAAGCTCTATGTCGTTCGCGGCAACGCACAGGATAAGATTTCGCTGCTGCTAAATCGGCTTTTTTCGCTCAACACCCCGGATGACATCGCCTATACCGCCATCGCCGCGTTGAACCTCGGCTACGACATGACGCTGCCGCGCACCATCTGCCTGTTCACCTTGGCCGCGCAGGATGACGAAGGCGCTGTCTCCGAGGGCACGCTGCATTCTGTCATCAACCTCATCCGCAGTCAGCGCTCTATCGGCGCGCAGGATCTCGTCGGTTCGATCAACAGCGACCAGATCGCGCTATGCAAAACGCTGTCCAATCCATCCCAGCCCGTTCAATCGCAGATGCGTCCCCTGCTGTCTTCCCTCTGCGCCTCCATTCTGGATTTGCACCATATCGTGATTCAGGTTGGCGTCGGCGATGTCATTCGTTCCATCTCCGATTACAGCACGCAGTTTCTGGATATCCGCCAGATGCTTCGCTGCCGCACACTGTTCAACTCGCCCAAAACCATCCATTTCATCTCCGATTTTCAAACTGAAATGGCCATTTTCAAAATCCCGTCCGCGCAGTTGGATCACTTTCTAATTGAAAAACTTGAAATTCTGGAGCATCTGCCTCAGTTTCTTGAAACCGTCGAAGCGCTGTTTTCCTGCAATATGAACATCAACGATACGGCGGAAATGCTGTTCGTCCATCGAAACACCGTGCTTTTTCGCGTCAATCGCATCAAAAAGCTGCTATGCCTTGACCCCTTGCACAACGATGCGGATCGAGCGACGCTCTCCCTATTGTATATGTATTCCAAAGTGAAACAGATCACATCGCCAAGCTGATCCTCGTCCCTCTTTTCACATTCACCCCCGTTTCTACATCGTTTCTCAGATATTCAGACCTCAGGAAAGGAACAATGCCATGAATACAACCATTTCCCTCCCTTACGGCAAAGGCGCGCTCACGCTGAACGTGCCGGAAGAAAACCTCAAAGCCGTGATGCACAGCAGCATCGCCGCATACACCGCCGAAAAAACGCAGGCCGAGCTGGTCGAAGACGCCATTGCGCATCCTCACAGCGGTCTGCCGCTGCGCGAGCGCGTTCGCGGCAAAAAGAAGGTCGTCGTCATATCCAGCGATCATACGCGCCCCGTCCCCAGCCGCCTGCTGATGCCCATCATTCTGCGGGAAATCCGCACCGGAAATCCGGAAGCCGATATTTCCATCCTCGTGGCCACAGGCTGCCACCGCGCTCCGACGAAGCAGGAGCTTTTGGATCGCTACGGTGAGGACATCGTCGCCCATGAGCGCATCGTCATCCATAACGCGGACGACAACGACAGTCTTGTGGATTTGGGCCTTATGGCTTCCGGCAACCGCCTGCTGCTCAACCGCGTCGCTTACGAAGCGAATTTCCTGATGGCCGAAGGCTTTATCGAGCCGCATTTCTTCGCCGGCTTCTCCGGCGGACGCAAGGCCGTTCTGCCGGGCGTAGTCGGCCGCGCCACCACCATGTTTAACCACTGCGCTGCCAACATCGACAATCCCGGTGCGCGAACCGGCCTGCTCGATCACAACCCCATCCATATGGACATGTGTGAGGGCGCGCAGAAAGCCGGATTGGAATTTATCCTCAATGTCGTGCTCAACGCCAAAAAAGAAGTCATCGGCGCGTTCAGCGGCGATCTGGACGCGGCGCACCAGGCCGGCGTGAGCTTCATCCGCCAGCTGTGCCGCTGCAAGGCCGAGCCGGCGGATATCGTCGTCACGACAAACGGCGGCTATCCGCTCGACCAAAACATCTATCAGGCCGTCAAAGGCATGTCCACCGCCGAACGCACGTGCAAGCCGGGCGGCGTCATCATCATGGTTTCCGAATGCTGCGACGGACACGGCGCGCCCGCTTTCTATGAAACCTTTGCCAGCGACCCCAGCAACGAACACATCATGGCGGCCATCCGCAGCCACAGCGCCGCGCAGACCGTGCCCGACCAGTGGCAGTCCCAGATTTTCCTGCGCATCCTGCTGAATTTCCGGGTCATCTTCGTCAGCAGCGCGCCGAAGGACATGGTGGAAGCCCTCCACATGATTTACAGCCCGAATCTCGACGACGCGCTTCAAAAGGCGTTCGCGCTCACCAGCCCAGACGCATCCGTAACCGTCATTCCGGACGGCGTATCCACTCTGATTGAATAAAGGAGTCGTTCTCATGGATCTTCGTTCCACTGCTTCCGCTATCATTGATGCCGCGCTGCAATCCGCCCAGCCGGATGAAGCCGTCAGGCGCGCGCTCGACGCCCATCCGCTCCGCGGCGACGTCTATCTGGTCGCCATCGGCAAAGCAGCCTGGCAAATGGCTCGCGCCGCCGTCGGCTGCCTGCCCGTCAAGGATGGCGTGGTCATTACCAAATACGGTCACGCCGCGGGGGATCTTCCCGGCGTTCGCATCTTTGAAGCCGCGCATCCCGTTCCGGACGCCAACAGTTATCGCGCCACGCAGGCCGCCATCGATCTGGTCGCTTCCCTGCGCGCAGAGGATACCGTGCTCTTTCTCGTTTCGGGCGGCGGCTCGGCTCTCTTTGAAAAGCCGCTCGTCCCCGATGAAGAAATGGCCGATATCACCCGTCAGCTGCTCGCCTGCGGTGCGGATATTCAGGAAATCAACACCCTCCGCAAGCGCCTTTCCGCTGTCAAGGGCGGCAAATTCGGCGAATTGTGCAAGCCTGCGCGCGTCTTTTCCATCGTACTCTCCGACATCATCGGCGATCCGCTGGATATGATCGCTTCCGGCCCCGCTTATCCGGACAGCTCCACAACCGCGGACGCGCTGGCCATCATTCAAAAATACCAGCTCAAGCTCTCCGATCAGGCCACGCAGCTGATGCAGACGGCTCTGCCCGCATCGCTTGACAACGTGGAGACCGTCGTCACCGGAAGCGTCCGCCAGCTCTGCCGCGCTGCCTCCGAGCAATGCGAACGCTTAGGGATTGAACCTCGCTTCCTCACTGCCAGCCTAAACTGCGAAGCGCGCGAAGCCGGGCGCTTCCTCGCCGCCATCGCCAAGGATCACGCCGATACGGATCACCCCATCGCGTATATCCTCGGCGGAGAAACCGTCGTACATCTGACGGGGCATGGCAAGGGCGGCCGCAACCAGGAGCTGGCGCTCGCGGCGGCCGAAGGAATCGCAGGGCTTTCGAACGTCGCTGTCTTCTCCGTCGGTTCGGACGGCACAGACGGCCCGACCGACGCGGCGGGCGGTTATGTAGACGGTTCAACCAAAGCCGCGTTGGATGCGCAGGGCATTTTCATCGCCGATGTGTTGGCCGATAACGACGCTTATCACGCGCTCAAGCGCACGGACGGCCTGATTTTCACCGGGCCGACCGGCACAAACGTCAATGATCTGAGCGTGCTGCTGATTGATCGGCCATAAACGCATCACAAATAAGCCCGAATGATTTTTCAATCCGGGCTTCATTTTTTATGACATCAAATCAAGGGACTTCGACCCCGTGCGGAGGAATTTCACATGGCTATTATGAATGTTCTGTCTCAGATGATTTCATTGTTTATGATGATGTTTATCGGCTTTCTCGCGGCCAAGGTTAGGCTGATCGAGCCGGATTTCCGCCGCAAGCTCTCTTCTCTGGTGCTCAACACCGCCTGTCCCTGCATCATCGTCTCCTCCGCACTGAAAAGCGGCGGTGCGCCAAGCGCTATGGTGGCTACGCTCGGCGTGAGCGTCGTATTCTACGCCGTTATGATCGTTTTGGCCTTTCTGCTGGTGCATATCGTTCCCACGCCCCCGGCCGAGCGTCGGCTGGATCAGTTGATGCTCGTGTGCACCAATCTCATTTTCATGGGCATTCCCATCATCCAGTCGTTTTACGGCGCAGAAGGCGTTTCGCTGCTGTCCATGTTCATTCTGCTGTTTAACTTTCTGGTCTTCACCTACGGCGTGATGATGGTTGGCGGCAGCGACATCAAGCTCAAACAGCTCTGCAATCCAGGTGTTTTCTCTGCGCTGCTTGCCCTCTTCTTCGGCGTGACCGGCTTACGCCTGCCCGCTCCGGTGGAAAACACCCTGTCGACAATCGGCGCTGTCAACACGCCGCTGGCCATGATGATCATCGGCGCATCTTTGGCTCACAGCGATATCCGCGCAGCCGTTTCCAATCCCCGGCTGTACCGCGTCTCCCTGCTTCGCCTGATTCTCATTCCGGTTATAATCATGGGTCTTGTCTCCGTGCTGCCGATTGATCGAATACTCGCGGGCATTTGTGTCATCGTCTCCGCCATGCCCATTGCCAGCAACTGCGGCATGCTCTGCGACGTTTATACGCCGCAGGATATGACAGCTTCCCACGCCATCATCATTTCAACCCTGATGAGTGCCATCACTCTGCCTGTCATCGTTGTGCTGATGGGCGTGGTCGGGTTGGCGTAAAAAGATATATAGAATTATCAGTCTGTTTTCGTTCAGACTGCAGAGATTTCTAACTCTCGGAGTGCTGTCTGCGCTGCTTCAATCTCAACTTGCTCCAGTTCCTTCCGATTGACCGCCGTTTCCATCGCGTCCTCAACCGAAACCCGTCCGTCCGACATGCGCGGCAGCGCGTCAGGGATGACCTTGCGTGTCCAGTATCGGATGCGATTCAGCTCTGCTAATTCAGCTTTGACTTCTTCGAGTTTGGGAAGAAGGGCTTCGCGCTCCGCTTCAAGCTGTGCGCGCTCTGTTTTCAGCGCCGCGCGCTGCTCCTTACCGAGAGGAGACGCAAGCTCCAGCGACTTCATGAGCTTTTTGCGCAGCCAGATCGCTTTTTGCAGTCGGCTCAATTCGTCGCCGTGTTCGGCCTTGAACTTTTCTCGCTTGCCATTCCAGTGAATGCTTTCGTATTCCTGCTGAATCGGCTTCAATTCTCGGATGGTTTGAATTGCGCCAAACAGCGCGTCGATGTCGCGGATTCTACGTTCCTTTGCCGTGGATTCCGCCTTGATTTTGGAAAATGTCCGTTGAGTTTCGGCAATGTATTGTCCGAGCTGACCAACCGTGTAAAGCTCGTGATTCGAGAGGAAGGAAACCGCCTTGAAGCCGTCCTTCAAATCATGGACAGCGCCTTTTTCCTGCGCATAGCGATTCCATGTTTCGCGCCCTTCCTTTCGCATATCCAAATAGGCGGTAATTACGTCGCTCAGCGGGTAATCATCCGGGCTTCCGATGATCTGCTGGCGGCTGACAGCTTTTCGTAAATCATCCAGCCAAGCGCCAATGCCGCGAACGGTTTTCTGCAACGAAGCCAGCATCTTATTCACGCTGATGATCTTTCGATTTTCGTCGCCGCGTTCGCTGGAAACGCCCTTGCGTTCCAGCGCGGAAGCGGTCGGGCCGAGATGCTTTTGCGGCAGGCGATCCTCAACGCCCTGTCGCTCAAGAGAACGCATATCGACGCGCTCTGCTCGACCCGCTGCTTCGAGCGCCGCGTTTTGTGCCGTCGCCCAATCCTGCCGCCAGATTTCGCCGTACCTGCGCTCGTTCCAATCGACGGTATTCACCTTGACGCGCTTCCAGCTTCCGTTCGGCGTGCGGATGCGGTTTCCATTTTCGTCGAGCGCATAGACGTTTTTCGATTTGGGCAGCCACTTGCCGTTTTCGTCCATCGCGCGAAGCGTCAGCATGATGTGAACATGCGGGTTGCCGTCGCCCTTGTCGTGATAGAAGAAATTGCAGACCATGCCCTTGTCCACAAATTCCTTTTGACAGAAATCGCGGACGAGGGCAAGGTTCTGCTCGTCAGTCAGTTCGCGCGGCAAGGCAAAGAGCATCGAACGCGCCGTCTGCGCGTTGACGCTCGTTTCCGCTGCGTCCACCGCGTTCCAAAGCGTCTGCGGATCGGCATACGCTCTCGGCGCGTTGGGCGGCAGCATGACTTCAACCTGCTTCACGCGCGATGAGCTGCTGTGCGGATATTTCCAGCAGCACTCGTATTCGGAATACTTCTTTTCGCCTGAATAATATGCGCAGGAAGCCATGCAGGATTGACCTTTTCCGCGGCTGATGATCTTAAAGCTCCCCGTCGGGCAGGGCATGGTTTCACCTCCGTTTCTCGGCGCAAAGCGCCGTCATGGGGTGGCCGATGCAATCAGCGCAAGGGCTTGCCCCTGTTGATGCCGAAGGCATCGAGCGCCCCGCAGGGGCCTTCGGAAAACGCACGGCGCATCGAAGATGCGTATAAGTGCGCCCACTCACGGGATGGGGCTGTTTCGCTGCCTTGAGCTGCTGCTCGGCTTTTCGTTTCTGCGCTTCGGCTTTCTGCTGCATCGCAAGCAGTTTTTCGATTCGTTCAGACGCCATCTTTTTCCACCTTCGTTTCTTTTTTGTGTGTTTCGTTCCACGTTTCAAGTTCCATTTTTCCTTCATCGCTTTCGTAATACTTTTGAATCATCGGCAGCATGACACGAGCGATACGTTCAATCGCTGCATCGGGAATATCCATACCGCTGCTGGACGGATTAAGAATCTTCTTTTCGGGCATCCTTTACGCCTCCGTTGCGAATATGCTTATCCATCCAGCAAATGAGATCGGGTTTTGTGACCAGCTTTCTTCCGCCAATCTGGAGCGTCGGAAAGTCCTTTTGATTCAGCAGGGTATACGCGCCGGATTTAGATATGGAAAGTGCGTGTGCCAGCGCTTTAGCATCCAATACGTCGGGCAGATCATTAAAAAGCTCATTCATTCAAGAAATTCCTCCTTTTCGGGTAAAAGAAAAACCACTGTCGTCCTGACAATGGCTTTGAGAGAAATGAAATTGAGGTTACTCGTTTTCCACATATTTTTGAAAGTGTTCGGCAATCTGTTTTCGCCTTTTCACCACCGCGCTGTGGTTCTTAAAACCAACCTTTTCAGCAATCTTCTGATCGGTCATGCCCTGCATTTTGAGGTTCAGAATCTCGCGGTCGCGCTCCGACAAGGTTTCCATAAAGCTCTTGAGCCGCAGCTCATTCAGCACTTCATGCTCGAATTCTCCGTTTGGATCGGCGATATCCTTCGTCCCATCTTCACATTCTTCCTGCATCTGCTCCATCGAGACGGGCGTTCCCACATTGGTCCGCGTATGATGCCACTTTCGATAGCTGTCGATTCGTTCGCGGCTGACGCGCGTCTCATCGAAATCCTCCACCGTGCGATTGAGCCACAGTTCATCAATCATCGGCTGCCAATCCTGCTCCTCGATGATTTTTAACGTCAGGGTACAAACCAGCGCATCAAATTGCGCCGTCGTGCACCATGAAAATTCCATGCCCGGACGCAAACAAAGCAGGCGGGAAAATGTGAGAATCTGATCGTCTTCCAGCTTTTTTCGGATATGATTCATGATGGTATACGCCAAGCGCCAGAGCGGGAAATTGCCGGAGTAATAGTTGATATTGGTCGGCATCCATTTTCGCTTCCCGTTTTTATCCGGCACCAGAAAACAATTCCAGATCGCCCAAGCATACGAATCCCAAATCATTTCCAGAAAAGCGTCGCTGTTCACCAATTCATCGTACTGATTGGTATTCCAGATTGCATAGGGACAGCGCGGAAGGGACAGATAGACGCTTCGCTTTTGTACATATTCCTTTGGCAGCAGATAGAACATGGGCAGCCACGATTTATAGGTGGTCAGGCATACCTCCACTTTACCATCTGATCTTTTTGTAGCAAACGGTTCTGCTGTAAAGGGGGACTGATTCTCCATCTCGCTCACCTCGCCTTCAAATCATTATGGAAAACAGTACCTCTATCCATACACGACACAAACATGCTTCGATTGTTCCATCTGTTTCAAATTTTTCAAAAAATCTCTGTACTATACAAAAAGAAAAACCTGCCTTATTGTCATATTATAGCAGGAACGGAAAGGCCGGAAAAGATGCAAAGATGATTTCCTCGTGACAGGAAACAGAACAAACCATGAACAATGCTCATATCAGACATATTCAAAATCTTTTTGGCAAATGCAATTTTTAAGAGTTGACTAATTTCATAAAATGATTTATGATAGAGCCATCAACTCACAGGAGCGTGTGTACATGGAAATTGTCGGTCAACGTCTGAAAGCGCTGCGCGAGAGCATGGGAATTTCACAGGCAAAGATTGCGTTGCTTCTGGATTCCAAACAACCCAACATCAATCGTTTTGAGCATAATCAATCCGAGCCGCCGCTTGCGCTGCTCTGCCGCTATGCTGATTTCTTCGACGTGTCGCTGGATTATATTCTCGGACGCACCGATCAGCCGCAGGGAAAGCTGTACGAATACAAGCCAACCTATTCTCCTGAACGGGAGGACATGCGGCGCTTTATCGAGATGTGCTTTGATCCTGCGTCGCCTGCAAATGCCAAGTTGAAAGAAACTTTATTACGAATGGCTGAAGGTGAAAATCCATGAGTAGGAAAACATCTTCCATCCTCGTTCAAGACGTTCCCGTTACCGTCATGAGCATCGACCAGCGCGATTATATCAGCCTGACCGATATGGCAAAAGCGCGGACGGATGCAGGGCGGGCAGCGGATGTCATTAAAAACTGGCTGAGAGCGCGTTCAACCTTGGAGTTTCTCGGCACTTGGGAAATCATGTACAACCCCGATTTCAAAGTGGTCGAATTCGACCACTTTAAGAGCGAAGCCGGGCTGCATACGTTCACTTTGAGCGCCAAGGAATGGATTGAAAGCACGCACGCAATCGGCATGTATGTGCAAGCCGGACGATACGGCGGCACTTACGCACATAAGGATATTGCCTTTGAGTTCGGCTCTGCAATCAGCCCGATCTTCAAGCTCTATCTGCTGAAAGAATACCAACGGTTGAAGGATGAAGAAAACGACCGTCTCAAGCTGGAATGGGATGCAAAACGCTTCCTGTCCAAAAATAACTACCTGATTCACACGGATGCCATCAAAAACTATGTGCTGCCGCAAAGCAATCATTCCAAATCAACCGAATGGCTGGTCTATGCGGACGAAGCGGATTTGCTGAACGTCGCTTTGTTCGGCTGCACAGCCAAGGAATGGCGCGACGCAAACCCTGTTCTTGCTGCCAAGCAGAATATTCGAGATTTCGCTTCCATCGCTCAATTGACTGTCCTTTCCAATCTGGAAACCCACAACGCAGAAATGATCAAGCAGGGCATCGACAAAGCAGAGCGCTTTGACCGTTTGAAACAGATTGCCGGGTATCAGCTGCGTGTATTGACCGAGGCAGAAGCCATTCAAAAACTGCCCAAAGGAAATGATAACGAATGAAAGCCGTCATTTACGCCCGCTACTCCTCCGATAATCAACGCGAGGAAAGCATCGAAGGTCAAATTCGAGAATGTACGGAATACGCTGTTCGAAATGACATCACGATTCTTTCCAGCTATGTCGACCGCGCCTTATCCGCCAGAACTGCTGATCGTCCCGAATTTCAAAGGATGATTGCGGATAGCGAAAAGGGACTGTTCGATGTAGTGCTTGTCTGGAAACTCGATCGTTTCTCTCGTGATCGCTATGACAGTGCACATTACAAGCATATTCTGAAAAAGAACGGCGTCCGCGTTATTTCAGCCCGCGAAAATATTTCCGAAGGGCCGGAAGGCATTATCCTTGAATCTATGCTGGAGGGCTATGCCGAGTACTATTCCGCGGAGCTATCCGAAAAGATTCAGCGCAGGCAGAAGGAAAATGCGCTCAAATGCCGCAGTAATGGCGGCAATATTCCACTTGGATACATCGTCGGCACAGATGGTGTGCTGGCCGTTGATCCGCTGACCGCACCACTGGTTGCCGAAATCTTTACGCGCTATGAAAGCGGTGAAACGATTAAAGCCATTGCCGATTCGCTGAACAAGCGCGGATTTCGCACCAGAAAAGGCTCTGCTTTCCGTGTCGCCAGTCTGAGTCTCATTCTAAAAAACAGAAAGTACATCGGTGAATACAAATACGCCGACACCGTTATTCCAAACGGAATTCCTGCCATTATCAATCCAGATTTGTTCGAGCGTGTGCAGGAACGGATGCTGACCAATAAAAAAGCGCCTTCCAGAACAAAGGCTGACGAAGATTATCTGCTGACAACCAAGCTCTTCTGCGGCGACTGCGGCAGGCTGATGGCAGGCGAATGTGGCACCAGCGGCACAAACGGCGTCAAGTATTACTACTACAAGTGCGGCGGCGCAAAACGCAAGCTGGGCTGTAAACGCAAGACTGTCAAAAAGCGCTGGATTGAACGTGCTGCCGTGGTTACGACCGTTGAACGGGTTTTGCAGGACGCGGAAATCAACCGCATCGCTGACGCGATTGTTGCTTTACAGGATAAAGAAGATACAACCATTCCGGCTCTGCGTGAACAGCTCAAAGAATGTGAAAAGGGCATTGAAAATATGCTCAACGCCATTCAGATGGGCATTTTAACTGCTTCCACCAAGACAAGGCTTGAGGAACTGGAAGCCCGTCAAAACAAGCTGAAACTCAGTATCATGCAGGCAGAACTGCAAAAACCGAAGTATACCAAAGAACAAATCGTCAGCTGGATCAATCGCTTCAAGTACGGCGATGTAGACGACACCGAATACCAGAAACAGATTATCGACACATTCATCAACGCAACCTACGTCTTTGACGATAAGCTGGTTTTCACCTACAACTTCAAAGACGGCACAGAAACCGTTCCTCTGAAAGCCGTCGAAGATGCGTTTGGTTCGGATCTAACTCAGGTTGCTCCACCCTAATTTGTCTGAAAACGTCAGTTTTCAGACTTTTTTCTTATCTTTTTTTAATCCGTCTAAAAAGAAAAAACAAAGACGCTGCCAAGCCAAAAACTTGCCAGCGTCCCATTTTATGCCCGGCCCTTATTCTCCGGCCGTGATATCCTTACCGAAATACTTTTCGGAAATGCGCGTCAATTCGCCTTCCGCGCGCAGCTCATCGATCGCCTGATTGACCGCCGCCAACAGGCTGGTGCTGTCCGCTTCTTTGCGAATCGGCATCGCCACCTGGGAAGCTTCGTCCGTCAGCGCAACGACCTTGAGATTTGCATCCGGATGGACGTTCATGTAATCGTAAAAGCTGACCTCGGCATTGAGCGTCGCATCCGCGCGTCCGGAAAGCACCATCGCCAGCGTTTCATCCAGCGTATCCACGCCCATCGCCGTCGCGCCATAGCTCTCCGCCAGCAGCATATACGTGCTGGAAATGGAATTGGCCGTGCGCTTGCCCGCCAAATCCTCAAAGCTCGCAATATCCTCGCGGTCGCCGCGGACGATCAACGCCGTGCGGATGTAACCATACGGCGTAGAAAAATCATACTTCATCGCGCGCTCGTCGGTCACTTCCACGCCGTTGGCGGCCATGTCATAGCGGCCCGCGTCCAGACCCGCGAAAATGCCGTCCCACTCGGTCTCCACAAACTTCGCCGTCACGCCCAGCTTCGCCGCGACGCCCTGCGCCACTTCCACATCAAAGCCGACCAGCTGGTCGTTCTCGTCGTGATACGTCCACGGCGCCCACGCACCCTCCGTCGCCACAACGATTTCGCCCTTTTGCCGAATGCGCGCAAGCAGGTCGTTTTCCTCCGCATACGCGGCGGACAGCAGCAGCACAAGCGCCGACAGAATCATCATGATCTTTTTCATCGTACTGTCTCCTTTCAGAAAGACGGGCGTCTCATGCGCGCCTATATCAACAGAATACTGTACTTAGGCGGGAAGTCCAGAAACCTCAGGTTTCTGGCAGGGTATGGGACGGATTCCCATCGTCCCCCAACAGCCGCAGAAACGCCTTTGTCCGCTCCTGCTGCGGATGTTCAAAGAAAGCTTTCGGCTCGTTTTCCTCGACGATCACGCCGCCCTCCATCAGCACCACACGGCTGGATACGTTCCTGGCAAAGCCCATTTCATGCGTGACGACCAGCATCGTCATGCCCTCGGCCGCCAGATTCCGCATGACGGCAAGCACCTCGCCCGTCAGTTCCGGGTCAAGCGCGCTGGTCGGCTCGTCGAAATAGATGATCTCCGGTTCGGTCGCCAGCGCCCGCGCAATCGCCACGCGCTGCTGCTGACCGCCGGAAAGCTCGCTCGGATACGCTTCCGCTCGATCCGCCAGACCAACCTTTTGCAGCATCGACAAGCCGATTTTCCGCGCTTTGGCTTTGTCCATCTTCCGCGCGATGACCAGCCCCTCGGTCACGTTCTGCAAGGCCGTCCGGTTTGCGAACAGGTTGTAATTCTGAAAGACAAACGCCGTCTTTCGGCGAATGCGCGCGATCTCCTTCTTTCCCGTGTGTGCCAGATCAAACGTCTCGCCATCGAAGGTCATGGCGCCGCCATCCGCCGTTTCAAGGAAATTCAGACAGCGGAGCAGCGTCGTCTTGCCCGATCCGCTTGGGCCGAGAATCGCCACCACGTCGCCGCGGTTCACCGAAAGGCTCACGTCGCGCAGCACATCCGTTTCGCCGAACGCTTTTTTGACGTGCTCCACATGCAGCATCATTTCGCGCGCCTCCTTCCGCCGTAAACCGCCAGCTTCTTTTCGCCCCAGCGCTGCACAAAGGTCAGCACCGTCGAAAACATCAGGTAGACCACCGCGACTTCGCAGTACAGCGGCAGCATCTCATAAGTGCGCGCCGCAATGCGTTGCGTCGCCATAAACATTTCCATCACGGTGATGTTCGAGGCCAGCGACGTATCCTTCACCATCGCAATCAGCGAGTTAGACAGCGGCGGGAACGCGGTGCGCAGCGCCTGCGGCAGCACAATGCGCCGCATGATCTGCATATAACGCATGCCGACGCAGTAGCCCGCCTCGATCTGCCCGACCGGAACGGATTCCAGCGCCGCGCGCATCGTCTCCGCGCAGTATGCGCCCTCGTTGACGGCGAACACGAGCACCGCCGCCGGGAACGGGTCGAGCAGAATGCCCACGTCCGGCAGGCCGTAAAACACGACGAACAGCTGCACCAGCAGCGGCGTGCCGCGCACGACCCAGATGTAAAACCGGGCAATCTGCGAAAGGACTTTGACATGCGCAAACTGAATCAGCGCGACGGCGGTCGCAATGACCATCGCAATGGAAAACGAAATGACGGTCAGCGGGATCGTCATCGTCAGGCCGGGCAGCAGAATTTTCGGAAAAGAATCGAGTAAAAGGGCAATCAGGCGTTCGTTCATCGGGGCTCCTCCACATACAGAAGATAGACGTATCTTACACCCTAAAGTTAAGTTTAAGTCAAGCCCCGCATGCGTTTTTTTCGGCTCAGTTTTAAAAAAAAGGTATCCGGTCAATGGAAACGCATTTACGCCTCCTGCCCCAGTTTTCGATAAACAGTGCAGAGCATGGTGATGTAGCAGGCCAGACCGCCGACAATGTTGGAAACCGGCTCGGCCAGAAACACGCCCATCGTGCCAAAGCCCATCATCGGCAGCAGCAGCGTCAGCGGCACGACAATGACCACCTTGCGCAGCAGCGAAAACGTGATGGCATGCTTCGCCCAGCCCAGCGATTGAAAAACGCTCTGCCCGCAGAACTGAAAGCTCTGGAAGAAGAAGCCCGCAAAATACACGCGGAGCATTTTCACGCTGGCCTCGACCAGCGCTCCATCCGGCGTAAACAGTTCGCACAAAATCCGCGGCTGGAACATCGAAAACAGCCATGCGCAGAAGGTATAAAGCATGCCCACGGCGGACATGAACCAAATGCCGTCGCGCACGCGCTTCATCTGCCGCGCGCCGTAGTTGTAGCTGAGCACCGGACGCGCACCCTCGGTGACGCCGCTGACCGGCAGGGTGAACACCTCGCGGATGGAGTTGATGACCGTCATCACGCCGACATAGAGATCGCCGCCGTAGATCGAGAGCATTTTGTTGCAGGCGACCTGCACCAGCGAGTTGGTGAATTTCATGATGAACCCCACCACGCCGAGGCTCAAAATATCCTTCAGCAGATCCGTACAGACATGCACCTGCCGGATTTGCAGCGGCAGAATCGACTTCGGGCCGGACAGGAAGCGGAGCACCCAGATGCAGCTGACTGCCTGGCTGATGACCGTCGCCACCGCCGCGCCCGTCACGCCCATGTGAAACACATAGATGAACAACGGATCGAGCACAAGGTTCATCGCCGCGCCGAGCACCGTCGTCATCATGCCCACCTTCGGACGCCCCTGCGCGTTGATGAAAGGATTCAGGCCCGTCGCCAGCATGGTGAACGGCGTGCCGAGCAGATAGACCTTCAAATATGCGTCCGCATAGACAAACGAATCCTCGCTCGCGCCGAAGAGAAACAGCAGCGGCCGCTTGACGGCGTAGCAAAGCGCCATCAGCGCCAGCGACGAAACCAGCAGCAGCGAATACACCGTGCCTTGAATCTGCAAAGCGCGCGGCTCATCCTTCCGCCCGCGCGCCATCGCGAAAATCGGCGCGCCGCCCGAACTGTACAGGCTGGTGAACGCCGCCACGATGGAAACGATGGGGAAAATCAGGCCGACGCCGGTCAGCGCCAGCGTGTTGCCATCCGGCAGGTGGCCCAGAAAAACGCGGTCTACAATGTTGTAGAGCAGCTGCACAATCTCCGCCAGGGTGAGCGGAATCGCCTGCGCCATGATGCGCGAGCCGACGCTGCCCTGTGAAAAATCCGCCGTATTCTGCTGATTCAAAGGTGTTTCCTCCATTTTCCGCCGATCTGCCGCACGTTGTTTTTCCAGACGCTGACGGCGGCCAGCGCGCGGCCGTTCTGCCGCATGCGCGAAACCTTTTCGCCCTCGCCCGCCCACTCAAAGCCGAAGCTCATCAGGATGACATACGGCGTTTCGCCCGCAAAAGCCACGCTCACCGCGTCGCACTTTTTCGTGATGTCGGCGATTCCGTCCTTCGCCGCCCTGTCCGCACAGCTCATGCCTGCGCCTCCAGCTTCTCGCAGCCGCGCAGCATCGCGCTTCTGGCGCGCGGATTGCGCTCGACTTCCTCGGCATCCGGCTTGACGCCGCCGCCGCCCAAAACGCGCACAACCGGTTTTTTGCCGCAGATGCAGACCGGGATCTTCGGCGGGCAGGTGCAGGGGTTCGCCAGTCGGCGGAACGTCTGCTTGACAATTCTGTCTTCCAGCGAATGGAACGTCAGCACCGCCAGACGGCCGCCGGGATTCAGCAGATCCGTCATGTCTTCCAGCGCCTTTTTGAGCGGGTCAAGCTCGTCGTTGACCGCGATGCGGAGCGCCTGAAACGTGCGGCGCGCGCTGTGGCCGTTATCCTGCATGCGCACTTTTTTGGGAATGGCCGCGTCCACGCACGCCACCAGATCGCCCGTCGTTTCCAGCGGTTTCTGCGCACGGTGCTCGCAGATGATCTGCGCGATGCGCACCGCCCACTTCTCCTCCGAATACTCGCGCAGAATGCGGGCGATGTCCTCCGCGCTCCACGTGTTGACGATTTCGCGCGCCGTCAGCGCCTGATCCTGATCCATGCGCATATCCAGCGGCGCGTCCGCATGGTAGGAAAAACCGCGCTCGGCGGTATCCAGCTGATAGCTGCTCACGCCGAGGTCGATCATCATGCCGTCGATTTTCGTCACGCCGCGGGCCGCCAAAAGCGCTTTGACGTCGTGGAAATTGCCCTTCACCGCCGTGAAGTTGCCCGCCGCGCCCAGCCGCTCCGTTGCCGCCGCCAGCGCGTCGTTGTCGCGGTCGATGCCGTAGAGATGGCCCGTGCCGTTCAGCCGGCGCAGGATCTCCGCGCTGTGGCCGCCGCCGCCCAGCGTGCCATCCACATAGATGCCGCCCTCGCGGACATTCAGCATATCCACCGTGGGCATGAGCATCACGCTCACATGTTCAAAATTCATGGGTTACTCCTTTTATTCCGCATTTCAAGCCATATGTTTTCAAATCAACCCGTTTCAATCGCGGAATGCTTCGCATTCTGCTCTGAAACTGTGTTTCTTTGATCAGAATATTGGGGCTTTGCCCCAAGCTCCACAAGGAAACTGAGTTCCCTTGACCTTCCGCTTCGCGGCTATATAAGCCTTTTAGGAGAGAAGTCCAGAAACCTCAGGTTTCTGGCAGGGTTTGGGACAGAGTCCCAACGTTTCCCCTTTCCTTTCTCAGCAAGGTGCGCATTTCGCCGATCAGATAGAGCGAACCCGCGCAGACCACATTGCCTTCCGGCCCAGCCAGGCGGCGCGCCTCTTCCAGCGCGTCTCTCACATGCGTGCGCGCATAGGCACGAAGCCCTTGCGCTTCAAACGCCCTGGCCAGCTCCTCTGCGGGCATCGCGCGCGGGATATTGGGCTGGGTGCAGACGACGCAGCGCACGCGCGGCGCGAGCCGCTGGCACATCTTTTCCGTCTCCTTATCGCGCATCATCGCGCTGATGAGCACGGTATTCTCCTTCGGCATCCATTTATCCAGATATCCGCAGAGCGCGCGCACGCCGGGATCGTTGTGCGCGCCGTCGAGCAGCACATGGCCGAAATATTCCAGCCGCCCCGGCCAATGCACGTCGGCCAGCCCCGCGCGAACGGCGCTCGTCGGGATCTTCATTCCCTTCTTTTTGAGCGCCAGCAGCGCCCCCAGCGCCGCGCAGGCGTTGTCCGCCTGATGCCTGCCGCAGAGGGAGACGGTCAGCCCCTTGAGTCGTTCGCCGCCGAAGGCCGCGTCAAATTCAATCTGCTTACGCTGCTCTCTGACGTTTTCCGCCGTCAATTCGACGACAGGCAGTTCCATCCCCTTCGCCGCCGCCAGCAGCACGCCGCGCGCGGCCTTTTCCTGCCTGCCCAGCACGACGGGCACGCCGGGCTTCATGATACCCGCTTTTTCCAGCGCAATCTGTTCGATCGTATCGCCAAGCAGCTGCATGTGATCCATGCCCACTTCGGTAATGACGCTGACGGCGGGGCGGATGATATTCGTCGGGTCAAGCCGCCCGCCGAGGCCGACTTCGATCACCGCGACATCGACTTTTTCTTTTTCAAAGCAGCAGAAGGCAAGCGCCGTGCCCAGCTCGAACTCGGTGACGTGCACGCCCTCTTTTTCGCATTCCTCCACCGCGGGCCAGACGCTTTCCACCAGTGCGGCCAACTTTTCGCCCGCAATGGGTTCGCCGTTCAGGCGGATGCGCTCGTTATAGACCTCGATATACGGCGACGTGTACAATCCGGTCTTATACCCCGCCGCGCGGAGCACGCGCTCGGTCATCGCGCAGCACGAACCCTTGCCGTTCGTTCCTGCGACATGCACCATCGTCAAACGCTCCTGGGGATTGCCGAGCTTCGCCATCAGGGCGCGCATATTTTCAAGGCCGTTTTTACAGCCGGTCGGGTACACGCTGTGAATTTTTTCGATTGCTTCCTGTTCCGTCATGGGGTGACCTCCTTTGAAAGGGAACGTTGGGGCGCCGCCCCAAACCCCGCCAAGAGCCTGAGGTTCTTGGATTTCCCGCTTTGGGATTGATTGCTTCACAATCAATCCCGTGCTTATTCTCGTAAAGAAAACAAACTGTTGGGCAGGGGCGCGCAGGACGCGTCCGTCTGTCACTTGAGCGCTTTCAGTCCTTCTTAGTTTAACACGAATTGCAGGCGGGCGCGACATTTTTTTACACGAACAGCAAAAAATCGCCGCCGAAGTTTCGGCGGCGATTTCCGGCGATGCAGATAACCGGATTACATATTCTTGAGGTCTTCGATTCTCGCGTTCAGCTTTTCGAGCTTATCGCGGGAGACGGCCAGCTTTTCGCGCTCCTGCTCGACGAGCTGAGCCGGGGCTTTGCTCATGAAGCCGGGGTTATTGAGCTTGGCTTCGCCGCGCTCGATATCGCGCTGCACGCTGTCGCGCTCCTTGGTCAGGCGCGCGGTCTCCTTAGCCACGTCCACGAGGTCGCCCAGCGGAATGAACAGCTCGGCCGCTTCGCTGACGGCGGAAACCGTCTTGGCCGGAGCCTCTTCATCCTGACCGAGAATCTGCATGCCGCTGGCCCAGGCAAGGCGGCCGAAGTACTCGCCCGCGCCTTCCATGGCATGTTCCCAGCCCGCCTTCGGGCGCACAATCAGGTGCGCGCGGCGGCCGACGGAGACATTCATCTCAGCGCGGAGGTTGCGGACGGCGCGGATGACGTCCATCACGCCCTCCATCTCGCGCGCCTCCTGCGGGCAGTCCATCGCGTCATCGACCTTCGGCCAGTCGGAAAGCATGATCGTGCCCTCCGTTCCGGGGATGTAGCGATACACCTCGTCGGTGATGAACGGCATGAACGGATGGAGCATCTTGAGCAGGCAGATGAGCACGTGGCGCAGCACGGCCAGCGTCGCCGCGCGGCCCTCGCCATTCAGGCTGACCTTCGCCAGCTCGATATACCAGTCGCAGAATTCGCTCCACGCGAAATCGTAAATCTTCTGCGCGGCCAGGCCGAGGTCGTAATCCTCAAAGTGCGCGCTGACCTCGCGGATGGTGTCGTTCAGGCGGGTGAGGATCCACTTATCGGCAGCGGAGAGCGTCTTGCCTTCCAAGTTCTCGGCCTCGTCGCCCATATTCATGAGCACAAAGCGGCTCGCGTTCCAGATCTTGTTGGCAAAGTTGCGGGCGGATTCCACCTTGTCGCCGGAGAAGCGCATGTCGTTTCCGGGGCTGACGCCCATGACCAGCGAGAAGCGCAGCGCGTCCGCGCCGTACTGGTCGATGACCTCCAGCGGATCGACGCCGTTGCCCAGCGACTTGCTCATCTTGCGGCCCTGCGCGTCGCGCACGAGGCCGTGAATCAGCACGGTGTGGAACGGCGGCTTGCCCATCTGCTCGATGCCGGAGAAGATCATGCGGGCCACCCAGAAGAAGATGATGTCATAGCCCGTCACCAGCACGCTGGTCGGGTAGAAATAGGCCAGATCCTCGGTCTTATCCGGCCAGCCGAGCGTGGAGAACGGCCACAGCGCGGAAGAGAACCACGTATCCAGCACGTCCTCGTCCTGCGTCAGATGCGTGCAGCCGCACTTCGGGCAGACGGTCGGCGTTTCGCGCGCGACGATGACCTCGCCGCAGTCGTCGCAATACCACGCCGGGATGCGGTGGCCCCACCAGAGCTGGCGGGAGATGCACCAGTCGCGGATGTTCTCCATCCACGTCATATAGTTCTTCGCGAAGCGCTCCGGCACGAAGCGGACCTCGCCGTTTTTGACACACTCGATGGCGGGCTTAGCCAGCGGCTCCATCTTCACAAACCACTGCTTGGAGACCATCGGCTCGATGGTCGTGTGGCAGCGGTAGCAGGTGCCGACCTCGTGTTTCAGCGGCTCGACGCTCTTGAGGTAGCCGCCCGCCTCCAAATCTTTGACGATGGCCTTGCGGGCTTCCATCGTCGTCATGCCCGCGTACTTGCCGCAGTCGATGACACGCGGCTCGCCGACGGTCGCCTTGCCGCTGGCAAAGAGCGCGTCGTTCTCCGCCTTCTCCTTCGCGCCGGTCATGTGGCCGTCGTAGGTGAACACGCGGACGATGGGCAGGTTGTGGCGCTGGCCGACCTCGAAGTCATTCGGGTCGTGCGCCGGGGTGATCTTCACCACGCCCGTGCCCTTTTCCATATCGGCATGCTCGTCGCAGACGATCGGGATTTCGATGTTCATCAGCGGCAGAATGACGTGGCAGCCGTGCAGATGCGCATAGCGCGGATCGTTTTCGTTGATGGCCACGGCGGTATCGCCCAGCATCGTCTCCGGACGGGTGGTCGCCAGCTCAAGCTGCTCGCCCGTCTCCTTGACGGTGTAGAGCAGGTGCCAGAAGTGGCCCTCCTGCTCCTGATACTCCACCTCCGCGTCGGAAATGGAGGTGTTGCAGCACGGGCACCAGTTGACCATGCGGTTGCCGCGGTAAATCAGACCCTTTTCATACAGGTTGTTGAAAACCTCCGTGACGGCCTTGCTGCATCCCTCGTCCATCGTGAAGCGTTCGCGGCTCCAGTCGCAGCTGTTGCCCATGCGGCGGGTCTGACGAACAATGCGTCCGCCGTACTCGTTCTTCCATGCCCACGCGCGGCGCAGGAACTCCTCGCGGCCCACATCATGCTTGTCCAGCCCTTCCTTGCGCATGGCTTCGACGATCTTCACTTCCGTGGCGATGGACGCGTGATCCGTGCCCGGCAGCCAGAGCGTCGGGTCGCCCTTCATGCGGTGATAGCGCGTCAGGCTGTCCTGAAGCACGCCGTCCATCGCGTGGCCCATGTGCAGCTGACCGGTGATGTTCGGCGGCGGCATCACGATGGTGAAGGGCTTTTTGCCCTCCTCGCGGTGCGCCACAAACGCGCCGGTCTCCTCCCACTCCTTGTAGAGCTCTCCTTCGATGGCCTGCGGGTTATAAACCTTGTCCATCTGAGCGGCTTTGTTTTCCATAGTCGTTTCCTTTCTATTCCATCATATGATTTCTATTCCATCATGTGATTACGCCACAAACACCATCACCGCGCCGACGACCGCCAGCGCCACGCCCAGCAGCTTCACCTGCGGCACGTCCTTCTCCCTGTGGCAGAGTCTGCCGCCAAAGAACGTCAGCAAAGCGCCGACTGCCAGCGCGCAGATGCCCGGAATCATGTTCGCCTGAAAATTCATACGCATGTCTCCCTTGTGACTCCCTCAGTCACGCCTTCGGCGTGACTAAAGGAGTAAAAAAGCAGGCCGCTTCGCCCCAAAGGACGCAGCAGCCTGCGTGGTACCACCTTATTTCACATTCTCCAAAAAGGGAATGCCTCTTTGCGCTGTATCGGGCGCACCCTGTCCCTCCAAAGCGACCTTCGGCACGCGTTCTCTCCAAGTCGCCTTGCAGCCTGTGGGCGACTCTCTCTGACGGCGGCGCGCGCTTACTCCTCTTTTTCAACGGGAACCATATACGTTAGCTATTATAGGCGGTTTTCATCGGATTGTCAACCGCATCAGAGGATATACTGCCGCATATCCATCTTTTTCGCATCCGTGCCGAGGTGTTCGGCCACATAATCGCCGTTGATGGTCACATCCACATCCGGCATGTCGCCGCCCGCGTTGAAGGAAATATCCTCCAGCATCTTTTCAAACAGCGTATGCAGGCGGCGCGCGCCAATGTCCTCTTTCGTCTCGTTTTCCAGCTGCGCGGCCTGTGCCAGCGCGTCCAGCGCGGATTCTTCAAAGTGCAGATGCACATGATCGACGGCCAGCAGCGCCTCGTACTGGCGGGTCAGCGCGTTATCCGTCTGGCTCAAAATGGCCTTGAAATCCTCGCGGGTCAGCGGCTTCAAATTGACGCGGACCGGGAAGCGGCCCTGCAATTCGGGAATGAGATCCGTCACCTTGGCGACGTGGAACGCGCCCGCCGCGATAAAGAGCATGTAATCCGTCTTCACCACGCCGTATTTCGTGTTCACCGTGCTGCCCTCGACGATCGGCAGAATGTCGCGCTGCACGCCTTCGCGGCTCACGTCCGGCCCGTTGGTGGAGCGCCCGGCCACCTTGTCGATTTCATCGATGAAGATGATGCCGTCCTGCTCGGCGCGGCGAAGCGCTTCTTCCGTCACCGCGTCCATGTCGATCAGTTTGTCTTCCTCCTCGGCAACCAGCAGGCGGCGCGCGTCGGCGACCTTCATGCGGCGCATCTTCGTCTTTTTGGGCATCATGTCGCCCATCATCGAGCCGATGTTCACGCTCGCGCCGTTGATTTCCACGTCCTTGGGCGCGTCCTCGACCTCAACTTCGATCTCCACGTCTTCCAGTTCGCCGCGCATCAGCTGGGCGCGCAGTTCGTCGGCCTTCTGGGCAATGCGCTGCTTTTCCTCGGCGGGCAGTTCGGGCTGCTTGGGCTTGTTGCCCAGCAATACGTCAATCGGGTTGACCGGCTTGCGGTTCGGGTGCAAAATCAGGTCGATGATCCGCTCCTCGGCGAGCACGGTCGCGCGCGTCTTGACCTTCTGGCTGGCCTTCTCCTTGCAGATACGCACGCTGGCCTCAACCAGATCGCGGATGATGCTCTCCACGTCGCGGCCGACATAGCCGACCTCGGTGAATTTCGTCGCCTCAACCTTGACGAACGGCGCGTCCACCAGCCTGGCCAGGCGGCGCGCAATTTCGGTCTTGCCTACGCCCGTCGGGCCGACCATCAGGATGTTTTTCGGCACGATTTCATCCCGGATTTCCTCCGGCAGCTGCGCGCGGCGATAGCGGTTGCGCAGGGCAACGGCGACGGCGCGCTTGGCCTCGTCCTGACCGATGATATAGCGATCCAGCTCACGAACGACTTGTTTCGGCGTCAGTTCCATATCAAGCATCCTCCACAATCACGTTATGGTTGGTGAACACGCAGATATCCGCGGCGATATGCAGCGCCTTTTCGGCGATTTCGTGCGCGGAAAGATCGGTGTTCTCCTTGAGGGCGCGCGCGGCGGCCATCGCATAGTTGCCGCCGGAACCGACGGCCGCAATGCCGTCGTCCGGCTCGATAACCTCGCCCGTGCCGGAGACGATCATCAGCGTTTCGCCGCTGGCGACAATCAGCATCGCTTCCAGCTTACGCATGGCCTTGTCGCTGCGCCATTCCTGCGCCAGCTCAACGGCGGCGCGCTCCAGATTGCCGGAAAACTGTTCCAGCTTGGCTTCAAAGCGGTCGCAGAGCGCGAACGCGTCGGAAACCGTGCCCGCAAAGCCAGTGACGACCTTGCCGCCGAAAATGCGGCGCACCTTATGCGCCGTCGCCTTGAAGATGGTGCTTTCGCCCATCGTCACCTGGCCGTCGCCCGCGACGGCAATTTTGCCGTCCTTCTTGACGGCGCAAATGGTTGTGCCTTTGAGTGTCATCTATGTTTACCTCCGATACGTTACGCTGGGTTACGTCGGGGCGCTGCCCCGAACCCCGGCAGGAACCTGGAACGTCATTCACTGTATCCCGCACAGCGGGCGTTCATTCCGTTCCTGCACCTCTCTCCTCAGATTGCTTCGCAATCTGTTTGATTGATCTCTTCAAACCGTCGCGAAGCGAAACAGAAGGTCAAGGGAACCGAGTTCCCTTGTGGGGTTTGGGGCAAAGCCCCATCGTCCCTTTATTATAACACGCCGCTCTGCGTTTGAACAGGGCGGCGTGCGGGCAGTCAATTTTTCAGGGTCTTGTCAAAATCGCAGGCCAGGGGATTGCTGCGGAGCGCCTCGATGGTATCCAGCGCGCGCGCGGCAACGTGCGCATAGCGCTCCTGCTTGTTGCGGATGCGCTTTTCACTAGGATCGATCAGGCCGAAATTCGCGTTCATCGGCTGAAAGTCTCCCGTCGCGCCGGAAACATGGTGCGCCAACGCGCCGATGGCCGTGCGCGTCGTAAAATCGACGGGCGGCAAGCCAAGCATATGCCGCGCGAGCGAAACGCCCGCGACAAGGCCGCTGGACGCGCTCTCCACATAGCCCTCCACGCCCGTCATCTGCCCGGCAAAGTACAGGCCGGGGCGGGCGACCATGCCATACTGCGCGTTCAGGAAGCCCGGCGAATGCAGAAACGTGTTGCGGTGCATCACACCGTAACGCAGAAATTCCGCGTTCTCAAGGCCGGGGATCATGGAAAACACGCGCTTCTGCTCGCCCCACTTGAGCCGCGTCTGGAAGCCGACGAGGTTATACATCGTCCCCGCTTCGTTTTCCGCGCGCAGCTGCACAGCGGCGTAGGGTTCGCGCCCGGTTCGGGGATCGACGAGCCCGACGGGCTTCATCGGGCCGAAGGCCATCACCATTTCCCCGCGCGCGGCCATGACCTCGATGGGCATGCAGCCTTCAAAGACCTGCGTGCCGTCGAACCCATGCACCTCGGCCTTTTCGGCGGTCAGCAGCGCGTGATAAAACGCCTCGTATTCCTCACGGTTCATCGGGCAGTTGAGGTAATCGTCGCCGCGGCCGTAGCGTCCCTGGCGGAAGACTTTCGCCATATCCAGCGATTCGCCGGAGACGATCGGCGCGGCCGCGTCGTAGAAATTCAGCGTTTCCAGCCCAGGCAGGGCGGCAATTTTTTCCGCCAGACGGTCGCTGGTCAGCGGGCCGGTGGCGATGACGGCGTTGGTCTGCGGCAGTTCACAAAGCTCGCGTTCCTCGACCTCGATAAGCGGATGGCTGCGCACGGCCTGCGTCACATAATCCGAAAATTTTTCGCGGTCCACCGCCAGCGCGCCGCCCGCGGGCACGCGCGTTGCGTCCGCCGCCTTGAGGATGAGGCTGCCGAGCTGGCGCATTTCCTCTTTCAGCAGGCCGACGGCGTTGGTCAGCTGGTCGCTGCGAAGCGAGTTGGAGCAGACCAACTCGGCAAAGCCCGCGCTGTGGTGAGCGGGCGTAAAGGCGTGGGGCTTCATTTCGACCAGCGTCACGGGCACGCCGCGGCTGGCCAGCTGCCATGCCGCTTCGCATCCTGCCAGCCCCGCGCCGACAACGATTGCTCTTTCCATGTTCTTCCTCTAGGGAAACGTTGAGGGCGCCGCCCTCAAACTCCCGGTCAGGAACTGAGTTCCCGACACCTTCCCCTACCGCTTCGCGGCATGCCGCGAAGCGGAATGTGGGAAATCCAAGAACCTCAGGTTCTTGATGGGGTTTGGGGCAAAGCCCCAACGTCGCCCTCTACGTTTTTTTATTCGTTTTCTTCGCTCTGCGGCGCGGGAATGCGTTCGCGGCAGGTCTCGTTCGCACAGACGTAGAAGTCGCCCTTCTTCGTGCGCGAAAGCGTCATGTAGCTGCCGCACTTCGGGCACTTCTCCTTCACAGGCATCTCCCACGAAACGAAATCGCACTCCGGATAGCGCTCGCAGCCGTAGAACTTGCGTCCCTTGCGCGAGGTCTTCTGCAAAAGCTTGCCGCCGCATTTCGGGCACGGCGCGTCAATCTCAATCTGAATCGCTTTCGTGTTGCGGCATTCCGGGAAGTTCGGACAGGCCAGAAAACGCCCGTAACGCCCCAGTTTGTAGACCATCATCGCGCCGCACTTGTCGCACGGCACATCCGAAACCTCGTCCTTGATTTCGACCTTCTCAATCTTGGATTCCGCGTTTTCCAGCGTCTTTTCAAACGGGCCGTAGAAGTCGGAGAGCACCTTGTGCCAATCCAGCTTGCCCTCTTCCACTTCGTCCAGCTGCTCTTCCATGCCTGCGGTGAAGGCGATATCCACGATATCCGCGAAATACTCCTCCATCATATTGGTGATCATGATGCCCAGCTCGGTTGGGAAGAGCTGCTTCTTTTCGCGCATGACATAGCCGCGCGCCAGAATGGTGGAAATCGTCGGCGCATAGGTGGACGGGCGGCCGATGCCCTTTTCCTCCAGCGCGCGCACCAGCGAAGCTTCGGTGTAACGCGGCGGAGCCTGCGTGAAATGCTGCGTCGCTTCATCGTCCAGCAGTTCCGCCTTGTCGCCCTCGTTCACGTCCGCCATCAGGCTGGACTGTTCTTCATCCTGAGCGGGCGCATCGTCCGTGCTCTCTTCATACACAGCCGTGAAACCCGCGAATTTCAGCCGCTCGGCGCTCGAACGCAGCACCGCGCCGCTCTCCGACGCGATTTCAATCTGCTGGGTCTCATAGACCGCGTCCGCCATCTGGCAGGCCACAAAGCGCAGATAGACCAGCTTATACAGGTTGAACTGGTCGCGCGTCAGCGAAGCCTTGATCTCCTCCGGGCGCAGATCGATGTTCGCCGGGCGGATGGCCTCGTGCGCGTCCTGCGCGCTCTGGCGGCCCTTGTAGACGTTCGGCTTTTCCGGCACGTATTCCGCGCCGTAACGCGCCTCGATCGCCTCGCGCGCGGCGGCGACCGCCTCGTCGCTCAGGCGCACGCTGTCGGTACGAATGTAGGAAATGAGGCCCAGCGTGCCGCGCCCTTCGATGTCCACGCCTTCGTAGAGCTGCTGGGCAATCTGCATCGTCTTGGCCGTCGTGAAGCCGAGCTTGCGGCTGGCCTCCTGCTGCAAATTGGAGGTCGTGAACGGCGGGGCGGGGTGCTTGCGCTTCTCGCCGCGCTTGACGCTGCGGATGACAAAGCCGCCCTGCTCCACGCGCGCCTTGGCCGCCGCAGCCTGCTCCGCATCGGACAGGCTCACGCGCTGACCATCCAGCGAAAGCAGGCGCGCATGCAGCTGCTTGCCGCCCGCGCGCAGGTTGGCATCCACATACCAGTATTCTTCCGGCTCAAACTGCTCGATTTCCTGCTCTCTGTCCACCACCATGCGCGTAGCGACGGACTGCACGCGGCCCGCGGACAGGCCTTTCTTGATCTTCACCCAGAGCAGCGGGCTGATCTTGTAGCCCACCAGCCGGTCGAGCATGCGGCGCGCCTGCTGGGCGTTGACCAGCTGCATATTGACCGCGCGCGGCTGCTTAATCGCGCTCTTGACCGTCTTTTCGGTAATCTCGTTAAATTCCACGCGGCAGGCGCTCTCCGGGTCGATGCCCAGAATCGTCGCCAGATGCCACGAAATCGCTTCTCCCTCGCGGTCAGGGTCCGTCGCGAGAATGACGGACTTCGCGCCCTTCGCTTCCTTGCGGATGCGCTCAAGCACTTCGCCGCGGCCGCGGATGGTGATGTACTTCGGCTCAAAATTATGCTCAACGTCCACGCCGAGCTGGGATTTGGGCAAATCCCGCACGTGGCCCTGAGACGCTTCGACCTTGTAGCTTCTGCCCAAAAACTTTGAAATGGTGCGCGCCTTTGCAGGCGACTCCACGATAACCAGCTTATACGCGGGCTTACGACTGTTCAAATCCAATTCCTCCAACGCGGTGGAAAAACTCCGCCGTATTCTTTACACTTCAAAACGCTCCTGCGGCCTTACGCCGCCCAAACGTCAAACAGAATACCAGCCCTTCTTGAATCTGTCAAGGCCGCAATTTGAATTTCGCGGGAAGTTTCTTCATTATTAGTCGATTTTATGCGCGTTTTCAGTCTCTCATCTGCGGCCCCGGCGCATAGCGCGTCCCGGCCAAAGGCGTGACCAGCCCATCCATTTCCATCTCGATGAGCAGCGCGCCCAGCTCGTCGCTTTCCATACCGCCCGCCGCACAGAGCGCGTCAAAATCCGCCTCGCCCGCCAGCAGCGCCGCGCAGACCGCCCGCCGGGTTTCATCCAGTCCGCCGGGGATATGCGCCCGTCCGGTTTCCGGCTCCGCCTGCCCGGCGGCGTTCCGAACGGGCTGCATCATTTCCGGCTGAACGGCAGAGGCTTGCGGAATCCGGGGCGCGCCCTTCGGCTCGATGACCAGCGCGGCAAGGATGTCGTCTGCACAGGTGACCAGCCTTGCGCCGTCGCCGATGAGCATATTCGGCAGTTGAGAGCCTGGGCTGTCCACGCTTCCGGGCAGGGCGAACACCTCGCGCCCGTTTTCAATCGTGCGCATGGCGGTGTTAAGCGCGCCGCTGCGCTTCGGCCCTTCCGTCACCAGCGTACCGAGGCTCATGCCCGCGATTATGCGGTTGCGCTGCAAAAAGCTGTATTTCGTCGGCACTGTGCCCGGCGGATATTCGCTGACGACGCTCCCGCCGCTTTCCAGAATGCGGCGCATCAGCGGCCTGTTTTCCGCCGGATAAGGCTGGTCAAGCGCGCTGCCCAGAATGGCGACGGTTCGCCCCTTTGCGTCCAGCGCGCCCGTGTGCGCCGCTGCGTCAATGCCCAGCGCCAGCCCGGAGACGATGCAGACCCCGACGTTCGCCAGTTCGGCGGCCATCTGCCGGGTATGGTTCAATCCGTAAGCGCTGGCGCGCCGCGTGCCAACCACCGCGACGGGAAATTGATCCGTCAAATCCGTCTGCCCATAGACATAGAGCAGGTGCGGCGGGTGCGCAATGTGCCGAAGCAGCGGCGGATAATATTCGTCCCCGCGCGGAACAAGCGCCATCCCCTTGCGTTCCAGCTCGTCGAGCATGCGCGCCCGATCCGTCCACGCACGGCGGACGAGCGCCACGCCCCGCGCCTGAAGCTGCGCGGCATACGCCTCCGGTTCTTCCAGAATGGCCAGCGCGCCGCCTGCCGCGCGCAGAGCGGCTTCACGACGGCCATAGCTCACGCCCGCGCCGACCAGAATCGCCATCGCTTCGGATTCCAGCATGGTTTCCATCCCTTACTTCCAGTAGTTTCCTTCCAAATTTCGATAGCGCAGCGCTTCCAGCAGGTGCGCCCTGCCGATTTCCTCCGCGCCCGCAAGATCGGCAATCGTCCGCGCGACCTTGCGCACGCGGCTGACCGCGCGCATGGAAAGGTGATAGGTGTCGCAGGCTTTGCCGAGCAGTTCGCGGCATGCGTCGTCCAGCGGGCAAAACGTTTCCAGCTGGCGCGCGGAAAGTTCCGCGTTGCAGGAGATGCCTTCGCCCGCGTATCGCTTCTGCTGGCGCTCCCGCGCCGCCTGCACGCGCTTATGAATGTCGGCCGACGGCTCTTCCGGCGCGCTCTCGGTGATCTGGCGCACGGGCACAGCGGTGACCTCCAGCTGCATATCGATTCTGTCAAGCAGCGGGCCGGAGATGCGCCCCAGATAGCGCGCGATTTCCTTCTGTGTGCAGCGGCAGGGCTGTGTCGCGCTGCCATAGTTGCCGCAGGGGCACGGGTTCATCGCCGCGACGAGCATCGCCCGCGCAGGGTATTTCGCCTGCGCGCTGACGCGGACGACGCTGACAAAGCCGTCTTCGAGCGGCTGTCGAAGCGCCTCCAGCGCGCCGCGATCGTATTCCGGCAGTTCGTCCAGAAAGAGCACGCCATCGTGCGCCAGGCTGATCTCGCCGGGGCGCGCCTTTGTGCCGCCGCCGACCAGCGCCACCGCGCTGACCGTGTGATGGGGCGCGCGGAAGGGCCGTTCGGCCATCAGCCCCGCATCCGCCGCCAGCGTGCCCGCCGCGCTATGGATGCGCGTCACTTCCAGCGCTTCTTCCAGCGTCATATCCGGCAGAATCCCCGGCAGACAGCGCGCCATCATCGTCTTACCGCTGCCCGGCGGGCCGATCATCAGCACGTTGTGGCCGCCCGCCGCCGCGATTTCCAGCGCGCGCTTGGCGCCCTTCTGCCCGCGCACATCCGCAAAGTCGCAGACCATCCGCCGCTCGCCCAGCAGCTCGGCATAGGGCCTGGCGCGCAGCGGCTCGATCTTCTTTCTGCCGCTGAGGTGGGCAATCGCGTCGCTCAGATGCGCGACCGGCAGGATGTCCAGTCCCTCGATGCAGGCGGCTTCCGCCGCGTTGGAAGCGGGCAGCATGATCGCGCGAAGCCCGTTCTCCTTCGCCGCAATGGCCATCGACAGCGCGCCGCGCACGCCCATCACGCTGCCGGAGAGGGACAGCTCCCCCACCGCCGCCATGCCTTCCATCGCCTCGCCGGGAAGCCGCCCCATGGCGGAAAGAATGGCCAGCGCAATCGGCAGATCATACGCCGGGCCTTCCTTGCGCACGTCCGCCGGGGCGAGGTTGAGCGTCAGCCTCGCGACGGGGAACTGCATGCGGCAGGCGGACATCGCCGCGCGCACGCGCTCCCGGCTTTCCTTGACCGCCGCATCCGGCAGGCCGACGATTTCAAACATCGGCATGCCGTCCACGCAGTAGGCCTCCACCGTCACCGGATACCCCTGTATGCCCGTCAATCCCATACTCTGCACACTCGCAAGCACGGCAAACACTTCCATTTCGTCATGATATAGGCTGAGTATAACATACTCTTCCCCGTGTCACAACGTCCCGTCAGGCCATTTCATGCGCAATTTCTTTTCTTTTTCGCTTTTTTGTGCTACAATTGGAGCAACAATTTGACAACCAGGGAGGTTTTGGCATGACCTATATTCCCTCTCCCACCCGATACGACACGATGACCTATCGCCGCTGCGGCAAAAGCGGGCTTCTGCTTCCGGCGCTGTCGCTGGGCCTGTGGCACAATTTCGGCAGCATCACGCCGTTTGAAACCCAGCAGGCCATTCTGCGCACGGCATTTGACAACGGCATCACGCATTTCGATCTGGCGAACAACTATGGCCCGCCCTACGGCGAGGCGGAGCGCAACTTCGGCGTACACATGCTGCGCGACTGGAAGCCCCACCGCGACGAGCTGGTGATCTCCACCAAAGCGGGTTACGACATGTGGCCCGGCCCTTACGGCAACTGGGGCAGCCGGAAATACCTGATGGCCAGCCTCGATCAGAGCCTCAAGCGGATGAATCTGGATTATGTGGATATCTTCTACCACCACCGTCCCGATCCGGAAACGCCGATTGAAGAGACGATGGGCGCGCTGGATCAGATTGTGCGCAGCGGCAAGGCGCTCTACGTCGGCATTTCGCGCTACACACCGGAGCAGACGGAGATCGCTATCCGTACCCTGCGCGAATTGGGCACGCCGATGCTGATTCATCAGGAAAATTATTCGATGCTCAACCGCAAAATCGAGCACGGGCTGACGGACGTGCTGACGCGCGAGGGCGTCGGGCTGATCGCATTCGGTCCGCTGGCAGGCGGGCGGCTGACGGGCAAGTATCAATCGGGCATTCCGGCGGACAGCCGCATCGGCCACGACCCGCGCTACCTGAAAGCGGACATGCTCACGCCGGGGCTGCACGCGGCGATTGACGCGCTCAGCAAGATTGCCGCCGCGCGCGGGGAGACGCTTTCCCAGCTGGCGCTGCAATGGACGCTACGCGACAAAGCCGTGACCTCGGCGCTGATCGGCGCGAGCCGCGCAGAGCAGATCACCGAAAACGTCGCCACGCTGTCCCTGCCGCCGCTCACCAACGAAGAGCTGGCGCAGATTGACGCGGCGCTGGCGTTGAACGAGGAATAACTTTGGGGAACGTTGGGGCGCTGCCCCAAACCCCGCCAGAAACCTGAGGTTTCTGAATTTCCCATTATGATGTATCGCTTCGCGATACATCTGGAATAAATGCTTAAAACCGCCGCGAAGCGAAGAAGGGGGTTGTGAGGATTGACATCACACGCCCACAGTGTGGGATTCAGTGTGATGTCAATCGCCCCCAAACGGGTCTGGGCGGTAGCCCAGCGTACCCCACGATAAGGAGATGATCCCATTGATCAACGAAACCTACAAAGCCATGCTCACCGGCAAATCGGTCATCCGGGAGCTGAACGAATACGCCAACGACATCAAACAGCATCCGCATCTGAAGATGGAGGACATCTTTGATTACAGCCTGGGCAACCCGTCCGTGCCCGTGCCGGAAGCTTTTAACGCGCGTATCCATGAGCTGCTAAGCAGCGGCAACCCGATGCTCGTGCATGGATACAGCCCCAGTCTGGGCATTCCCTCCGTGCGCGAAAAGATCGCTGCGTCGCTGAACCGCCGCTTCGGCATGCGCTACACGATGGACGACATCTTCATGACCAGCGGCGCGGCGGGCGCGCTGGCACACGCATTCCGGCTGGTGACAAAGCCCGGCGACGAAATTCTGACCTTCGCGCCGTTCTTTCCGGAATATCGGCCCTACACGGCGGGCGCGGGGCTGACGCTGCGCGTCGTGCCGGCAAATACGGAGAACTTCCAGATCAACTTCGACGCGTTCGAGCAGATGTTGACCCCCGCCGTTCAGGCCGTGCTCATCAACTCGCCGAACAACCCCTCCGGCGCAGTCTATTCCGCCGAAACCCTCCGGCAGATGGCCGATATGCTTCTCCAAAAGGAAAAGGAATTTGGCCATGAGATCTGGCTGATTTCCGACGAGCCGTATCGCGAAATCGCCTTCGACGGCAAACAGGTACCCTATGCGTCGCTGTTCTATCCGCGCACGATTTCCTGCTATTCCTTCTCCAAGAGCCTATCCGTGCCGGGCGAACGCATCGGCTATGTCGCCGTGAACCCGGAGAGCGGCGTTTCCGCGATGCTGGTCAACATGTGCGGCCAGATTTCGCGCAGAATCGGCCACAACTGCCCGTCTTCCGTCATTCAGCTTGCGGCGGCGGACTGCTGCGATTTGACCAGCGATCTTTCCGTGTACGAAACGAACATGAACATCCTCTACGACGCGTTGACGGACTTGGGCTTTGACATCGTGCGTCCGGGCGGCACGTTCTACCTGTTCCCCAAAGCGCTAGAGGACGACGCGGCGGCGTTCAGCAAAAAGGCGCTCCCCTACGGGCTGATTCTCGTACCGAGCGATTCGTTCGGCGTGCCGGGCTATTTCCGCATCGCTTTCTGCACGGATACCGAAAAGGTCGTCCGCTCCATCGACGCATTCAAGAAATTCGTAAAAGCGGAATACCGTTAATTCATACAGTTCATCCTGAACCCGTTTCTCAGTCGAAGACGGGTTTTTTTGTGCGCATACGCAAACATAGACAAAAAACTCACTTGTATTTATTCCAATTATGCTGTATAATGAATCCACTTGAGGTTGGGGCGCGCATCTTGGCGTCCCTTCTTCCTGCCCAGCAATTAACAAGGAGGTATCCGTTTCGTGTCACTTCATGCGGACGAAAGCAAACATATCAGCTTTTCTTTGGGGCAGATTGAGCGGCTGTGTCAGGTCGCCAAGGCCCTTTCTTCCCCGCAGCGGGTCAAAATGATCGGGCTGCTCGCTTCGCGTTCCATGAACGTCAACGAGCTGGCCGACGCGCTGGGCATGCCGGTTTCCACCGCCGCGCTGAACGTGCGCCAGCTGGAGGAAGCCGGTCTGATTTCTTCCGAAATTCAGCCCGGCATTCGCGGAGCGATGAAGCTCTGCTCCCGGCGCATCGATTCTGTCAGCATGCACCTTGTTCCGGAAACGCAGGAGGGCGTGAGCGCGCTGACGCTCAAGCTCCCGCTGGGCAGCTATGCCAGCGCGCGGGATATCCGCCCGGAATGCGGCCTTGTCTCCGAACACGCGTGGATCGGCGAAAGCAATGCCCCGCGCGCGTTTTATCATCCGGACAGGCTGTCGGCCCAGCTGCTCTGGTTTGAATCCGGCGAGGTGGAATACCGCTTCTCGCTGGGCGAAATCGATCCCGTGCAGGTAGAATGGCTGGAAATCTCGATGGAGCTTTCCTCCAACGCGCCGATGTATCGCGAGAATTTCAAGAGCGACATTTACGTCGGCCTCGGCGAAACGGAGCTGGGCGTGTGGACAAGCCCCGGCGACTACGGCGCGCGGCGCGGGCGCTTCAATCCGTCGTGGTGGAGCGACACGTCGTCGCAATACGGCCTGCTGAAAACGTGGCGAGTGGATAATCAGGGCTGCACGCTGGACGGCGAGCCGCTGTCAAGTGTGACCCTTGCCGACCTGAACCTCGGCGGGCAGGATTATCTGGCGCTGCGCATCGGCGTGCACGCGGACGCGGCGCACGTCGGCGGCATCAATCTGTTCGGCGAACAATTCGGCGATTTTGCGCAGGGCATCGTCGTGCGCGTGGGCTATGCCAAGCCTTGAGTCTTCCAAAACCATCCAGACATCAAAAATCTCCCGGTTTGTCCGGCTTCGTCTCGAAGCGCAAAACAAATCGGGAGGTTTTTTGAATCTTTATTCCGCTTCGCTCGTGCTCAGACAGCCCACCGAACTGTCATCCAGCAGCACGTAATAATAATCGCCCTTGGTGCCGATGACGCGCACGTCGTCGCCGACTTCCAGCATCGACACCGCGTCATACGAATTGCTGGGCGTATCGCGCACGACGACGCTCTGCGTGCCGTAGGGCGAAACGACCTGCATGTCCTTCGTCGCATCCTGCACAGACGCCGTATCCGTGGAGAGATATTGGCTCATCATGTAGCCGCTCAGGCTGTTTGCGCCGCCGCCGATGGTCACCTGCGACCAGCCGCCGCCCGCATCCGAAACGATTTCGACGGGTGTGCCCGTGTAAAACTGGCCGACGGAACCCGCGTCTTTGCTGGGCTGATCGCGCATGTTCAGCCGACTGCTCGGATCGGAACCGTTGTCAACCACTGCGCTCTGTGCCATCGCCTGTCCGCCCCAGAGCATCAGCAGCGCCATTCCCCAGCAAGCAAGCCTTTTTTTCATCGCAACCACCCCTTCCCGCGGTCTGTCTCCGCGGGATTTCTTTTTCTGCCATAAAGACGAATCAGCGCCGCACATTCTTCCTGTTTTTTGAAAAAAAGCGCGATTCCTTCCACAAATTCCACTTTACGTCTATTTTACCACGATTTACCTGCGAAAAAAAAGGAGAACGTGCGCGGAAAATGCACAAAAAACAGCGTGCGCCTCACATTCTTTTTGACAAAAGCAAATTCCCGCCTTGTTTGCGGGTTTACGCTTTTTCCTTTTTGTACTATACTATTCTCTAAACATTGCGTATTTTCGGGGAGGAAGCGGCGGCATGAAACTTTATCTGACAGGCGAGCCTTGTACCCAGCAGCGCCACTGTTATTTTGTGGAAGGCGAAAGCGCGTCGTTCATCATGGACTGCGGCTATCAGCGCTGCTACCGCGGGGACGAACTGCCCCATCTGCTGCCCGACCAGATCCGCGCCGCGCGCTATCTGTTTCTCTCCCACTCCCACGAAAACCAGTCCGGCGCGCTGCCCTATCTGCTTTCCAACGGTTTCACCGGGCGCGTGGTGCTGACCACGGAAACGGCGCGCCAGCTTCCGCTGGGCATCGACGATCCGATTGTTTTGGAGGGGCTGAGCGTGCCCTATGCCGAAGCGCCGCTGCCCGGCGGCATTTCGCTGACGTGGGGACGCAGCGGCCATTGTTCCGGAAGCGTGTGGTTTCGGATGGCAGAAAACGGGCGCTCGCTGTTCTTCTCCGGCGATTATTACGACTGCGCGCGTGTGCATGCCCGCGATCCGATTGAAGGGATCAGCGCGAATCTCGCCGTGCTGGACTGCGACTACGGCATGCAGCCGGGCGCGGCCTCGCGCGACGCCCAGGTGGAAGCGCTGATCGAGGCGATTTCGGCGGCGCTGGCGGATGGGCGGCCCGTGATTCTGCCCGTGCCGCGTTACGGGCGCGGACTGGGCATTTTGACCTATATCTGCGAGCGTCTGCCGGAGACGGATATCTTTGCCGACCGCCACTTCATGACCGAGCTGGGCCACATGGACGCGACGGCGTTGTGGGTGCGCCCGCAGGTGCAGGACATGCTGGCGGGCAAATTCATCCGCGCCATTCCGGAGGATTTTGTCGCGCTGGGCGTGTATTTCGTCTGCGATCCGCAGCTGGACGACATCTGGACGCGCAAATTGATCCGCCGCCTGCTCATCTGCGGCGGCTGCGTGATTTTCACCGGCACGGTCGAGCCGAACACGCATGCCTCCCTGCTGCTGCACGCGGGCAAGGCAAAACTGCTTCGTTACAGCGTGCATTGCACGCAGGCGGACATGCTGCGCATCGCGTCGCAGAATCATTTCGACCGGATCATCGCGTATCATTCGGACTTCGCGCCGACGCAGAAGGTCTACGAAGTATAAAGCAGGCTGAGCCCGCCCGCATTTCCACCGCAGTCCGGAACGCTTTATCCGCGTGGACAGTCTCATGCGATTTCTTATGTGCTAAAATGTGCCGGGGCTTCGTCCTCTCCTTCTACAAAAACCTTTTTCCATGAAAAAGCAAACTCCTTTACGAGCGTTTTTGCCCACAAAAGAGTTTGCTTTTCTTTATTTATTTCGCGTTTTAAGGCGTTTACTTCACCGCGTCCAGCACGGCCTGCGCCATTTTGTCCTTTTCGCAGACGGCGGTGTGGCGGATCGGCAGGTCCGGAAGGGCGAGAATCTGCGCCGGTTCCCTGGTGCCCGTCAGTTCGGCGAGCGCGCGGCAGCAGGCGAAATCATCCAGCCCATCGCAGGCTTTCTGCCCCGCGACAGCCCCCCAAACGGACGCGCCGAACTTATACGGGCTGGCCGTAGAGACGATCACGCTTTGGCGCGTATCGCCCGTCTGCGCCTGATATGCGCGCAGAACGGCGCTGGCCACAGCGGTGTGGGTGTCCATCAGATAATGGTTTTCCGCCCATGTCCGCCGGATCTCCTCGCGCACGCCGTTTTCATCCACGCAGCCCGCAAAATAGCGTTGCTGCAAAGTCGCTTTCATCGCGTCGTCGATTGCATAGCGCTTTTTGCCCGCCAGATCGCCCATGAACCGCGCGATGCGCGCGCCGTCGCAGCCGCTCAAATCAAACAGCAGGCGTTCAAGGTTGGAGGACACGAGAATATCCATCGACGGGGTGATCGTCTTGTAGAACGGACGGTTTTCGATGTCGTATACGCCCGTATTGATGAAATCGGTCAGCACGTTGTTTTCGTTGCTTGCGCAGATCAGCCTGCCCACCGGCAAGCCCGCTTTGCCTGCGTAATCCGCCGCCAGAATATCGCCGAAATTGCCCGTCGGCACGCAGAAATTCACCTCGTCGCCGAGCTTGATCGCGCCGGATTTCAGCAGATCGGCATAAGCCGAGAAATAATAGACCACCTGCGGCACGAGACGACCGAAGTTGATGGAGTTTGCGGAGGACAGCACGCGCCCCTGCGCATCCATCGTTTCGGCAAACGCGCGATCCGAGAAAATGCGCTTCACACCGGTCTGCGCGTCGTCAAAATTGCCGTTCACGGCAATGACGTGGGTGTTCGCGCCGCCGGTCGTGACCATCTGCATCTGCTGAGCCTGGCTCACGCCTTCGCGCGGATAGAACACGCAGCAGCGCGTGCCTGGCACGTCGAGAAAACCTTCCAGCGCGGCCTTGCCCGTGTCGCCGCTGGTCGCCACAAGGATGAAGATTTCGCGCTGCTCGCCGTGCTTCTTCGCGCTGAGCGTCAGCAGGTGCGGCAGAAGCTGGAGCGCCATGTCCTTAAACGCGAGCGTCGGCCCGTGCCAGAGTTCCAGCGCATGCGCCCATGTGCCGACCGGGCGGACCGGGGCGATCTGCGCGTCGTCAAAGCCCGTGCCATATGCCCCGGCGATGGCGTTTTTCAGCTCGTCCGCCGTGAAATCGGGCAGAAACTTTTGCAGAATCGTCAGCGCACGCGCCTGATAGTCAAGCGCGGAAAGCGCGGCGATTTCATCCAGCGAAAAATGCGGAAAGGTCTGCGGCACATACAATCCGCTGTCCGGCGCAAGCCCGCGCAGAATGGCCGTCGATTCAGAAACCGCGGCCGCGCCGCGGGTGGAAAGCATCGGCATGTCTATCAGTCTCCTTTTTGGGGGAACGGTTGGGGCGCTGCCCCAAACCCCGCCAAGAACCTGAGGTTCTTGGATTTCCCATATTTTATGAATCAAATTCTCATACACCATCGCGAAGCGAAGGAGGGGAGTCTGAGGGACTTCGTCCCTCAGGCAAGCGCGGGCGGCAGCTCGCCGTAATCCCTGAAAACAAAGAAACCGCTCCCCGATAAACGGCAGGAAGCGGCGTCAGAAAAACGGGATCAGATCTGGTACTTGCGGATGCTCTCCGGCACGTTCTCCGCGTCCTCGCTGAAGCTGATCACCAAATCGCACTGGGCGTTGGCCACCAGATGCTCAAGCTGAGCGAAGAAATCCACCAGCTCGGCCGCTTCGGCCTGTGCCAGCTTGAGGAACGCATCGACATAGATCACGCTGATATCATAGTTGCCCGCAAGAATGCCAGCCAGGAAGCCGTAGAACGGCGCCTTGCCCTTCACGGCGTACTCGCTCGCGTCGATGAAGCGAATCTGCGGCTTGAGGCTGAGCGTGTAGCTCTTATCATCATCGATGAACAGAACGTTGCCCTTCGCTTCCTTCACGGAAGCGTTCGCCATATCCAAAATGCGCTTGGTCTTGCCGGAACCCTTCTTGCCAAAGATAACCTGGATCACGGTCAATCCCTCCCTTTCTTGTTTTCTGATTACCCACATTATAGCTTAAAACGCCATTTCTGCATAGCCCCTAAATTGTTTTTTTCTCCAAAAAAGGTGCAGGGTCAACAGAGAAATTTGTCTTTTTTGTTGGATTGTCTTGCTTTTTTCACGCGGGCATGCTATAAATATTTCATACACTTTGCCAAAAAGAATATGCCGTCTGACGGGCAACAATCCCAAATCCGGCCGCATATGAATGGAGCGGAGTGCTTGGCGAAAGGAGCGACTTTTCCGTATGAAGCGTCTTGTTTCCGTTTGTCTGCTGATGATGCTGTGCCTGTTTGCCCTTCCCGCGCTGAGCGAAGCGGCCCAGCCCTGCTACTGGCAGCTCACCGACGTCTCCGTCGCCCAGGTCTGCGACGATAAGCTGGGGGACGCCGAGGTTTTGACCAGCGCCGTCCCGCTCCCCGATTTAAGGCCGATCGACATGATCAGCGCGCTCTCTCAGGGGCATACCTTCTCGCTGGATGTGACGCGCGCCGCGACAGGCTCAAGTGCGCATGCGGATTACGTTCTTTCCGGCGTGCCCGCGCTGATTCCCGGCGCAGGCAGCGCACGCCTTTCGCTGACCGGCGCGACGGCCAATTCGACCAGTTCGCTTTATCTCTACGCCTCCGTCTACGCCAATAAAGCGCGGGCGCTTCGCGTGCGCAGCACGGGCGCATGGGTGTTCCGCATCGCTTTCCCGCGCACAGCCGTCGCCGGAAGCACGCGCACCCTGCGGTTTGACGCAAAGGAATTGCAGGGCTATGCTTCGGTTTCGGTCGTCTATACCTATACCGCCATGCCGGGCAAAATGCTGGTGGACGGCAACGGCGACACGGTGCTCTACAACGCGCTGGGCAACGAAATCGACCGCATTCCGCGCGCGCTGGCGGACGTGCTGCCCGTTTTCGCCGCCTCTTCCGGCTCCGATGGGGACATGCTCTTCTCCGCCGAGGTGCAGCGCGACGGCGGCCTGCTGGTGCGCTTTCTGCCTGGCGGCGGGCTGACGCTTGAAGAAATGCTGACGCTGATCCGCAACGCCCTTTCCGCCGCGCAAAACGACGCGGCCAGCGACGCTTCCATCGTCTCTTCGCTCGCTTCCGATCCAAACAGCGCGACGCTCTACCTCGCGCCCGACGCCAATCTCTCCGACGACGCGCTTTCCCTGCTCATCGAGGCGGCCTCCGGCAGCGCGGTCAGCGTGCCTTCCCTTCAGGCGGCCGTAGACGCGGGTGAAATCGCGATGGACGCTCAGCCCACGCCCGTGCCGCAGGCGATGACATATGGCCAGCTGCGCCAGTTGCTCGCCGACGGCGTTACGCCAAACCCGACAGCCACGCCCGCTTATCTCTCCGCCGCCGCGAAAGAGGCGCAGAACGCGCAGGCCCTCGCGCTGTACGGCGAAAACGGCGTGGAAGCGATTGCGCTTGCGCCGAATGCGGCGGCAACCGGCGAATCCCTTTCGGCGATCGCCGACGCGCTCGCACAGGCCGGACAGGACAGCGACGGCTATGAAGCGTTGTTTGGCGAAAGCGTCGAAACATTCGGCCTGACCGACACGGACAGCGCGCTGCATTTCAAACCGGATGACGACGGCGCGGCGGCTGTTTCCATCGCCAAGGTCGATGACAGCACGTTGATGATCGTGCAGCCGGGCAGCGTTGCACAGCTGCAAAAGCAGCTCGATCAACTGTTGACGACGCTTCACGCAACGCCTACGCCGACTCCCACGCCTACCCCGACTCCCACTCCGACGCCGACTCCCACTCCGACGCCGACTCCCACTCCGACGCCGACTCCCACTCCGACACCTACCCCGACTCCAACGCCTACCCCGACTCCGACACCTACCCCGACTCCGACACCTACCCCGACTCCAACGCCTACCCCCACTCCGACACCTACCCCAACTCCAACGCCTACCTCGACTCCAACGCCTACCCCGACTCCAACGCCTACCTCGACTCCGACACCTACCCCGACTCCGACGCCTACCCCGACTCCGACGCCTACCCCCACTCCGACGTCTACGCCAACTCCGACGCCTACCCCCACTCCGACACCCAGCCCGTCTCCCACGCCTTTGATGGCGACGACGCTGAACGGCGTGCCGCTGAGCATTGTGATTCTGCTCGCGGTTCTGATCATCATTGTGCTGACCATGCTGATCATCGTGGCGCACAAGAAGAAAGACTGATCTCCTTTACGTCTCCCGCTGATGTGCGGGAGGCGTATTTTTTCGTCCTTCCGGCATAAGGTGTAGGGAAATCTGCCAAATCGGAGGGATGCTTTTGACTACCGCCAAAACCCTTTTCCCCGGCGCGATGGGGCCGGAGGGCTTTATCTCCTGCTTTGACCACCTGATGGATGACGCGCTGCTGCGGCGCAAGCTGATTCTCAAAGGCGGGCCGGGCGTGGGCAAATCCACATTCATGCGGCGGGTGCATGCGGCGCTCTGCGCCAACGGCGAACCCTCAACCCTGTACTTCTGTTCCGGCGATCCGGACAGTCTGGACGGCGTGGCCGTTCCGCATGCCGGGCTGCTCATTTTGGACGGCACCGCGCCGCACATCGTCGATCCCGAAATTCCCGGCGCGCGGGACAGCATCATTAACCTCGGCGAATGCCTGAACGAACCGGCCATGCGCCCGCGCCTGTCTCCTATCCGCGCCTGCATGGCCGACAACGCCGCCTGTTCCCGCCGTGCGCGCGCCTGTCTGGCCGCAGCCGCCGCGCTTGCGCGGGAAAATGCCGCCATCCTGCAAAGCGCTGCGGACACGGAACGCCTCTTCCGCATGACACAAGCGCTCACACAGGCCGTTCTCGTCCCCAGCGCCCCCACAGAATCCGCGCCGAGCATGCGACCGGTCATCACCGAAGCGATGACCCCGAAGGGCGAAATCAGCCTGATTGCCGAAAACGCGCAGCCCCGCGTCATCCGTCTGCTCTTCCATTGGGGCATGGACGGCACGCCCGTCCTTCGGCAGCTCAGCGCCGCCGCGCGCGCGGCCGGATACAGCACGGAAGAACACCTCTGCCCCACCGTACCCGGCCGCCTGCTCCACGTCGGCATTCCGGCGTTGTCTACCCTTGTCACCACGAGCGAACAGCTCACCGCCGAACAGACCTTCGACTTTGCCGCCTGTATTCCGCGGGGCGCGTTGCTGCGCCACGAGTGCGCGCTGGAACAGGGCCGCGCCGGGATTCAGCTCCATCTGCATCGCGCAGGCGCCGCGCTCGCGCAGGCCAAGGAATTGCACGACGAGCTGGAATCCTTCTATGTGCCCAATATGGATTTTGCCAAATGGCAGACGATTCTGGATCGAACGCTGGAAAGTCTGAAATAAAAAGCAAGGCGAAAGGGACACACGCCCTTTCGCCTTGCTTTTCACTCCCACGCCTGATCGATGCTCACGCCGTTAAAATAATGCGTCACGATCTCCTCGGCGGTTCGACCTTCCTTCGCCATCGCATACGCGCCCCACTGGCTCATGCCCACGCCATGGCCGTAACCCTTGCCGCGCATCTGAACCTGTCCATCCTCCACGCGCAGGCTTTCCAAAAGACATGAGCGCATCTTTGTCGAGCCGATGGCGATTCTGAACGCAGGCGCGGAAACGGACTTTCCGGAAATCAGCAGCGTTTTCGCGCGGCCGGATTCGCCGCGCTGACCGATGGCGATGCTCTCTACCTTGTCCACGGTCACGCCGGAAGCTTTCGCCGCGGCCATCACTTCATCCATGGAGAAGCTGGCCTGCCAGTGGGCGGCCTCCGCCGGGGCTTCGTCGTTTTCCATCCCCTTGACGCACTGCGTATAACCCGGCTCGGCTTTTTCGTAATCCAGCCCCTCTTTGGCGCGCGCCGTCAGCCCGCCGGAATGCGCATGAAACCACGCATACGGCAGTTCGCCGCCCGCGTTGAGCACCTTGCCTCGCGTCTCCTTCACGGCCTCGCGAATGCGCGCGTTCACGCCCGCCGCGTCATACGCCTGCGCTTCTTTGATATCGGTGGAGATATCCGCGCCGTCGTACATGGATTCCTTTTGGGAGACGAATTGCAGCACGAATGTGCGCGCCAAAATTGCCTGTGCCTTGAGCGCCTCCAGCGGCCAGTCGCCCGCCATCTCTCCGGCCAGCACGGCGGGCAGATAATCTTCGACGGACAGGGTTTCCAGCTTCTCGTTTTTCACGTCGTAAACCTTGAGCATCGGCACGCCGGACTCGTTTTTTTCAAGCCGCTCCGGCACAAGCTGCGCCGCGCTTTTGCCCGGCGCCCTGCCCGCCGTCTGTTCCGGCTGTGGCAGGGCGGGCTTGTCCCCGCCGCCGCTCCCCGCCGCGCACCCACTCAGACACAGACAGGCGGCGCACGAAAAAATCAGCCATCCTCGCTTCATGTTATCCCTCCGGGGAATACTATGCGCGAAAACAGCTGAAATATACTCAATAGTTCACATTCCACGTCGAGACGTAGGCCACGCCGCCGTCCACCAGAATCATGCAGACGTTGTCGCCATAGCTGAGCATCGTCGCCTGCTTGCCGCCGGTGTACGTCGCTTTAAGCGAGGTCATCGCCTGGTCATAGTAAACGTTGATCGTGTTGCTCGAACTGCCGTAGGCCACCGCCAGGGTGATGACCGAGCCGGACGTGGGCGCGGCAGGTTCAGCCGGCTTCGGCGTGATGTATTCCACCAGCGGCGTCGGGGTCGGCGTGATGTATTCCACCAGCGGCGTCGGGGTCGGCGTGATATAAATCACCTGCGGGGTCGGCGTAGGCGTCACGTAGACGTACCTCGGCGTGGGCGTGACATACGTGCCGTTAAAGCTCAGGAAGCGCGTCATCATGTAGCCGTGGCGCGTGCCGACATAGACCTCGCACCACGTCGCGCCGTAGGAAACGACCTTCACCTGCGTGCCGTTGGCGTACTGGCCGAGCGCCTTCGCGCTCTGCGACGGCGATTCGCGCAGATACAGTACCTGCGTACTCTTCGGGTTGTTCACGTAAGCCGTCCGCGTGCTGACCGTGCCGGAATTGCTGTTCGAGCCGCTGTTGGTCGTGCCCATGTTGCTCAGGTATCTCGTCGCCATGAAGCCCGTCAGGCCGCCGCCCATGATCTGACACCAGCCGTTCCCCTTGAGCAGCACGGTCACGCGCGTGCCAGATTTAAGCGAACCGATGCTTCCATAGGACGACGACGGGCCGCGCCGCACATTGACCTTGCCGCCGTTTCGCGTGGAAACGGTCGCGGTCGTCGTGCTCTTGTTGATCAGCGAGTCGTGCATGTAGCCGGTATAGGTTGCGCCGCCCACGTTCACGCTGACATAATTCCACTCATAAGAGGCATCCAGAATGTTGACGGTCATGCCGCTGGTCACGCGCGTCACCACCGCGTAATCCAGAGACGGCCCCTGCCGCAGATTGACATAGCCGCCGTTTGCATAGGCCACCGTGCCGATGCTTCCGTTCTGCGCGAAGGTCAGGTAGTTGCCCGCCATATAGCCGGTTTTGCCATCCATTGTGCGCACGGGATACCAGCCGGAAGTGCTCTGCCCCTGCACCGTCACCCACGACCCGCTGTCGTATTTGCCAAGACTGCGGCTCGTTTTGCTGGCGTACTGGCGCAGATTCAGCCTGCCGCCGCGCACCACCGCAAAATCCGCGGCCAGCGCCATCGCCGGCACAAGAGCGAGCAGCAGCAGCAGCGCGATCAGTTTGATTGTTTTCCTCACTTGATTTCACCAACCCTTTTATCCTGTGCATACAAGACGAACGAGCATGCCGGATTCTTCCTGTTTTTTTCATTTTGTTCAAAATGAATTTGCACGTAAAATGTATTTCTCAGCCGCGAAGCGAAACAGGGAGTCCGAGGGTCTCAGTCCCCCAATCCTTCAAAAAACAAAGTTTCAGAACAGGATACGGAGTATCCTGCGATTGAAACGTCATCGAACCGCTTCCGTTGTTTCTTTCCCCGCTAAACAAAGCCAGTATACCATACTCCGCCGTTTTTGACCAGTATCCGGCGGCAGTTGCGGGCTTTTTCTGTTAGTTTTCTAAAACGCATCAATTCCGCTCTTTCCATCGCTTCAAAAGCGTGGTACAATAAGCAACGAAAAGCAACACAATCAAAGGGGGCTTACCCATGCATAAGCTGGATCGCAACATGCCCTGCTGGTGCGGCAGCGGCAAAAAATACAAGCATTGCCATTATGATTTTGACGAGAAGCTCGACGACATGCACCGCCGCGGCGCGATCATTCCGACACACGACATGATTAAAAACGAGGCGCAGATCGCGGGCATTCGCGAGAGCGCGAAGATCAACGTCGCGGTGCTCGATTACGTCGCCGCGCACATCCGCGCGGGCATTTCCACGGCGGAAATCGACCGCTGGGTGTATGAGCAGACGACCGCGATGGGCGGTATTCCCGCGCCGCTGAATTACGAAGGATTCCCCAAGAGCGTCTGCACGTCCATCGACGATCAGGTGTGCCACGGCATCCCGTCCGAAGACGACATTCTCTGCAACGGCGATATCATCAACGTCGATTGCTCGACGATCTACAAGGGCTATTATTCCGATTCATCCCGCATGTTCATCATCGGCGAAACCACGCCGGAGAAAAAGAAGCTCGTGGAGGTCACGCGCGAATGCGTGATGGCAGGTCTGGAGCAGGTCAAGCCGTGGGGCTTTTTGGGCGACATGGGGCAGGCCGTGCATGATTTGGCCAAAAAGAACGGTTACAGCGTCGTGCGCGACGTCGGCGGCCACGGCGTGGGCATTCAGTTCCACGAAGAGCCGTGGGTCAGCTATGTGACCCGGCGCGGGCAGGAAATGGTGATGGCGCCGGGCATGATGTTCACCATCGAGCCGATGATCAATATGGGCACGGACGACATCTACGTCGATGCGGACAACGACTGGACGATCTACACGGAGGACGGCATGCCCTCCGCTCAGTGGGAAATTCAAGTGCTGGTGACGGAGACGGGCCACGAAGTCATCTCGTGGTAAGGAGGCCTCTTTCGTCTCCGCCGCAAGCCTGTTTGAACCCAAAGCCTGCCGCACGCGGCCAAACTTCGCCTTTCGCCGCGAAGCGAAGAAGGGAATCTGAGGGGGGTAGGTTTGGGCGACAGCCCAAAATATTTCGCAAAAAGCAAAGTTTCAGAGCAGGCTGCAAAGCAGCCTACGATTGAAACGTCATGAAAGCACATTCTTTCCTCTTCTCGCAGAAAAAAGTTCTTTCTATAAATTTGCCTTTCAAAACTGCATTTCTTTTCCAAAAAAAGGCTTGACAAACTTCTCACACAGGATTACAGTATAGGCGAAGTTCAAAACTGAATGGTCTTTGGGGCAGGGTGCAAATCCCTACCGATGGTATAGTCCATGAACCCTTGAGCAATCTTGGGCCGATCTGGTGCAATTCCAGAACCGACGGTGACAGTCCGGATGGGAAAAGACAAAAGTGTTATCCAAATTTTGCGGCATGGCTGTTCGCCGTTCCGAAAGAAGTGGATTTCCCGAGGCCAATCTCTTGTTTGGCTTCGGGAATTTTTACTTTCGGGAGGAAATCACCATGAAACGCACACAAACCCGCCGCCTGACCCTCGCCGCCATGATGGGCGCAGTCTCTTTCGTGCTGATGTATTTCAGCTTCTCCGTGCCGGTGCTCTCGCCGTTCGCGGATTTCGACCTTTCCGCCCTGCCGGATCTGATCGGCGGCTTCGTGCTCGGCCCGGTCGGCGCGGTGGAAATCATCGCGGTGAAGGTGCTGCTCAAGCTGGTGTTCAAGGGCACGTCGTCCATGTTCACCGGCGAAGTGCAGAAGTTTCTGCTCTGCACAGCCTATGCCCTGCCCGCCGTGCTGTATTATCAAAAGCACAGAACCAAGCGCGGCGCGGCCATCGGTCTGGTGCTTGGCACGATTTGCGGCGTGATCGTCGCGGTGCTGACCAACGTGTTCCTGATTTTCCCGGCCTATATGGCGCTCTACGGCATGGACTGGGCGGCGATTGTGCAGATGTGCACCGCCGTCAACCCGTGGATCACGAACGTGCCGACGATGGTTGCGTTTTCTATCGTGCCCTTTAATGTGATTTCGTTCAGCGTGACCTCGATTCTGGCGATGCTGCTGTATAAAAAGATCAGCGTGCCGCTCAAGAAATTCGCTTTGGTCGGATAAGCGCTGCAAAGCGAAGCAGGGAGTTTGAGGGATTTAATCCCTCAATGGGGTATGGGGGCAAAGCCCCATCGCAATCCCCAAATACGTCATAAAAAAGCGGGCTGAGCCCGCCTTCACCTCCGCCGAAGTCCGTCACGCACCAAAGTCTTGCTCACGCGGGCAATTTTACGCAATTTCCTATACATTAAAAACGCAGTTTCAGTCGCAGAACGCGAAGCATTCTGCGACTGAAACGGATTGATTTCGATAAAGCAGAGATATGAGAGGAGATCAACACCATGCAATTCAGCAAAGAACAAAATCTGACCTTCGATCAGGCCGTCGCGCGGATGTTTGAAAAGCTCGGCGACAGCAAAATCATGGCGCTGGCCAGCGCGGTGGGCACGCATGTGATGGTGCGCAACGTAAGCTGCCTGTTCTACAACAACAAAATCTATTTCAAGACGGACAAGAATTTCCGCAAAACCCAGCAGCTTTTTGAAAACCCGAACGTCGCGCTCTGCTGGAGCGGCGTACAGGTCGAGGGCGTGGCGGAAAACAAGGGTCTTGTCGTCGATGAGCCGGGCCGCACGTTTGAAACGCTCTACAAAAAATACCTGTGGGGCAGCTACAACAAGTATTCCCATGAGGATACGGAAATCCTGATCGAGGTCACGCCGAAGTTCGTGGAAATCTGGGATACCAGCCTGGATAACTACGCCTATCAGCTGTTTATCGATTTCGAGAAGCAGGAAGTCGTGTTTAAACCGTATGACAAGCAGTAACTCCTTCCGTCGCTCCTTCGTCGCGCCAACCTTCGGCGTTTGAAATCGCCTGAATCCGCTGCAAGCGGCGACGATTTTCAAACGTCCCTCTAACTAAGAGGAAGGCTTGGATATAAACAACGAAATAAAACGCAAAAACCTCTCGGAGAGCGAAACGCTTACACGAGAGGTTTTAAATTGCTTGGAATTTCGTAGAACATTAGCCTCCCGCTATGAGGGAGGCGGTTGCCAAAGGCAAACGGAAGGAGTGTTATTCCACGTTTTCAAAGAAGTCCCCGCCGACGGCATCCGGCCCGACTTCGGTATATACGAGCGAAAATTTGGCGTTGCCCGTCTTCCCTTCGTCGGTAACGACATAGCTCGTCTTCTGCTGGGTGACATGCAGCAAAAACGCTTCCTGCGCGAGCTGCTGGCTCGTCTTACCGCCCATGCTGTCCAGCGGCACGTTCCAATCCATGTGGATGACGTTTTCATCGCCCATGTGCAGATAGAGCTTTTTGACCGTCCACGTGCCGTATGCTTCGGCCAGCGCGGGCAGAACGGAGGCGTCCGCCGCATTCTCCACGCAGTAAACGCTCGCGTCGGATGTAACCTTGTGCGCGCCGTGGCCATATTCGCCGCCCTTGTCGTGGGTGACCATGACGTCCGGCTTATATTGACGGATCAGCCCCATGACGTATCTGCGCACCTTTTCTTTGCCCCAGCGGGCATACATGTCGTCCATATGGGTGGAATAGGAATCGCCAAACGTGCCGATGACCGGGTAATTGCGCACGCCCATGTGCCATAATCCGTTGAGCAGTTCGCTCCGCCGCGCCGCGGTGGCATAGCTCATATAGGCCACGACGACGTTCTTCTTCTGCTCGACCGCGTAGGTTGGAATCGTGCCGCCGAAAAAAATCAACTCGTCGTCCGGATGGGTTGCCAGCACAAGCAGATCCGCCTTTTCGACCGTCGGCTCCCAGCGCTGCACCCAGTCCGGCAGATCGCCCGCGCCGAAGACAAAAACCTCATTGAGCTTGAGCCGCGTGGTGATGCCTGAATTTTCCACAATGCGGAAGCGGTTCTGCCCGTTCAGCTCGACCAGCGCGTGGATATAATCCGTGCTGCCGTCGGCGACGACCTGCCACTTGCCGTCGATTTTTTCCTCGACCGCCCAAGACTGGGGCATGTCGGCGAAGCAGACGTACAGCCAGCCCGCCGTTTCGCCCTCCGGCAGTTGAAATTCCAGATACGGCCGCCTGACCCGCTCGCTGCGCCACGCCGTCGTATAGTCGTTGTCGTGCGCGGATGTCGTGCGGACATGGCCGGAGGTGATGACGCAGTCCGCGGTCAGCTCTCTGGCTTCCTGCGCAGCCGCGCAGACGGGAATCAGCAGCATCATCAGTGCCAACAGCGCTTTGATTGTCTTCATCGCTTCTCCCCTGCTCACAGCTTCAGCGCCGCAATGGCCTCTTCGCCATCCATTGCGCCTGTTTCCATGAATCCAAAGCCGTTATACAGTTTTCTGGCCTTCTGGTTATCCGGATCATAGGAGAGCCAGAAAACCTCCGCCGGGCCGCACGGGAACGTGCGCACATATTCGATCAGCTTTTCGATGGCCTGTCTGCCATAGCCGCGCCCCTGCCAACGTTCGTCGATCATCAGCCGCCACAGGCAATAGTTGCCCGCGGAAATCGCCGGGTTTTCCTCGCCCGGCAGATCGCCGTAACCGATCATCGCAAAGCCGACAAGCGCCGCGCCGTCGTACAACGCAAACGGTTCGGCAACGCCGCCCTCCTCGCGGGTCGCAAACGCCTCTAAAATGCTCTCGATGTTGGAAGCCACGTAATCTACCTGCGTGCGCTTGACCTTGAGCCGCGCAACCTGCCAAACGTTTTGGCGATTGATTTTTTTCAGTTCCAGCATAATGTCTCCTTTTTGGGCTGCCGCCCAAACCTGCCTGAGGGACAAGTCCCTCAGACTCCCTCCTTCGCTTCGCGGCGGTTAAAACACTTTTATCCTATCATTGATTGCGCAGCAATCAATGAAGTGGGAAGGTGAAGGGAACTCAGTTTCCTTCCGGGGCTTGGGATTGAAGCCACGTGCCCGCTGTGCGGGATTCAGCGTGGCGAAAATTGGAAATCACAAGGAGCCGAAGGCGACTATGTGAATTTCCCGGAGCAGCGCCCCAACGTCCTCCTCAACATCCCCCACGCGCACGCTCTTCACGCCGAAATACTGCGCCATCGATTCGTTCGTCCAAACCGTCGCGTCTTCGTAGGCCGTCGGCTTGCCCGTCACGGTCTGCACCGTCCACGCGGGCAGAATCACATCGTCCTCCGGCCCCGCCGCTTCGCACAGCGCATATTCACGCTCAAACTGCGCGATGTACGCGTCCTGCGTGCCATCGAGCTGATCGCTCACCAGCTTTTCATAGTTGCTCAGCTGGCCGCCCAGCAGACAGACCGCCAAAGCCAGCGCCGACAACGCATAGCAGGCGATTCTGCCGCGCCCCGTTGTCAGCGCCTCGCGCTTTTCGGCCTTCGCCCGCATCAGCGCCATCGCCAGCACAATCGGCATGAACAGCAGCACATAGCTGTGGTACATGTTGACGACGCGGCCCGATCCCGCATACCCGGAGGAATACATGTGCGGAATGATCATCGCGCAGAGCATCAGATAGCCGCCCAGCAGCGTAAAACCCATCTTTGGCACGCATTCCCCCGTCCCGCCGCGCGCATTCATGCGGCGGCACGCCGTCGGCAGCGCCAGCAGCAGCAGCGCCAGCAGCGGCGTTTTGAGCATGAACCGCACAATGTATTTCACCGCGTCGCGCATCGTCCAGCCGATCGAGGCCAGCAAATAGGAAAGCCCGCTCTCGTGCGCGCCGTCCGTCGCCATGCGGACACTGTTGCCCGGCGCGATCACCGAAAGCAGCAGCCCGACGCCGATGGGGATCAGCAGCAGCGCCGTGCGAAACGCCGCCTCCCGCTCGCGCGCCGCCAGCCGCCAGAGCGCCAGCATCAGCAGCGCCGCCGCCGTCATCATCGCGGTGATGTAGTTATCCATGCCCAGCGCAAAGAGCAGCGCCCAGCAGAGCGCAAAACCGAGCAGCGTTTTCGCGCCGCGAACGGGGCACTCGCTCAGGCTGTCTCCCAGCGAAAGCGTCATCAGCGCGACGGCCTGCGCGCCCATGTAAAACCACGCGCCGTTGAACCAGTACACGCCCTCCACGATATCCGGCAGGAACAGCAACTGCACGGCGGAAAGCGCCAAAAACGCCGCGCGCCACGGCAGACCCAGCCGTTTTTTCAGAAAATGCCGCAGAAACACGCCCGTTCCCAGCAGGCAGAGCGCCAGCAGCACGACGGCATGCGCGCCGTAATGCGCAAGCGAAAACACCGCCGGGTTGAGCGTCATGACGATCACGCCCGTCACGGTTCCCTGCCAGTCGCGCCACGTGCGCAAGGCATAGCTGAGCGCGTCCTTGAGCACGTGCAGCACGCTTCCGGTCTGCACCCACGTCGGATGGGTGTAGACGGCGAAGGTGAAATCATCCGTCGCCGGGTGCGCCGCCTGCGCGCCGAAAAAGAACGGCGCGAGCAGCAGAGCCCAAAACAGAACACCCAGAATCGGAAGCGCTTTTTTGAAGGTTTTCATGTCAGTTTCGTCCGTCCTTCATGTCGATTTCCTTGAAATCGGACATTTCCAGGTTGTCGGCAATGCTGCGGTCGTCGACGCTGAGCATCAGCTGCCTGCGCATGCCCACGCTCTCGCGCACATCGCTGATCTTCGCCGGACCGTTGACGCAGCCGCCCTCGCAGGCCATGCCCTCGATGATCGTCTCATTCAGCTTGCCTACGCGCAGCAGCATCAGCGCTTTCTTGCACTCCGCCGCGCCGGAACACTTGAGACAGCTCACCGGCATGTCGAATTTCTCTTCGGCCAGCACTTCCTGCACCGCCGCGGACACGCCGCCGGAGGTCGCGAAGTTCTTGCCGTATTTGCTGCCCTGCTGCACGTCGCTGGAAGCCATCGCTTCCGGATCGATATTTTTCGCGAGAAACATGGCGTAAAGCTCGTCAAACGTCAGCACGTAGTCCGCGCCGACCTTGCCGGCATCCTTATAGCGCTTGACCTCGCTCTTCTTGGCGATGCACGGGCCGATGAACACGACCGTCGCGCCCGGATGCCGCTTCTTGATATAGCGCGCCGTCGCCACCATCGGGGAGACGGTGTGGCTGACCTTATCGAGCAGCGCCGGATAATGCTTGGCGACCATGTTATAGAAGGCCGGGCAGCAGCTGGTGGTCATGTGGCCGCCCTCGCGCGCAACCTCTTTGGCTTCCTGCGCTTCATAATAGGCCGTCGCGTCCGCACCGAGGGAAACCTCCATCGCGTCGGTAAAGCCCAGATACTGAAGCGCGCGAATCATCTCGCCCACGCTCACGCCGCCGAACTGGCCCTCGATAGACGGGGCAAAGCAGGCGTACACCTCCTGGGTTTCATCGCGGATCGCCTCGATGACGTCCGTGATCATGGAGACGTCGGAGATGGCCGAGAACGGGCAGGCGACAGTGCAGTTGCCGCAGGAAATGCACTTGCTGTAATCGATGAACGCGCGGCGGTTCTTTTTATCGACGGAAATCGCGTCCACCGGGCAGGAGCGCACGCAGGGGCGGCGCGCATCGGCGATGGCGTTATACGGGCACGCCTGGGCGCACATGCCGCACTCGCGGCACTTATCCGGGTTGATGATCGCGCCCTGATGGGTCATGGTAATCGCGCCGAAACGGCAGGCTTGCAGACAGCGCTTGGCCATACAGTGCTGGCAGTTGCTGGTGACGGTATAGCGCTGCAAGGGGCAGCCCTCGCACGCGCTGTTCATGACGGCAACGGTTTCGTCGGTAAAGGTGTAGTGGTTTTCGCCGTCATAGACGGACGCGCGGCCGCAGGCCCAATCCACGCGGTTGCGCAGCACCTCGCGCTCACGGTAGACGCAGCAGCGATACGTGGGCTGGCTTCCGTGCGGCACGATTTCCAGCGGAATAAATTCCTTATGGGCTTCCAGCGTGCCTTCAAAGCAATACTTGGCGACATGCACGAGCACCTCGCGCTTACGGTCAATACGCTCGATCATATGTTTCCTCCCTGATAAGAGTACGGTCGGGGCCTTGCCCCAAACCCCACCAAGAACCTGAGGTTCTTGGATTTCCCACTGCCTTTATCGCTTTGCGATAAAGGGAACGTATAATTTCTTTGATTGCGCTTCTCGACTTTCTCAGTCAACTCCTTCTAAAAGGGAGCCTTTGGGTATAAGCAACCGCAGCTAAAGGATAAAGCCTCCCTCCTTGAGGGACGTTTGAAATCGTCGCTGCCTGTGGCGGATTCAGACGATGGAAAACGCCGAAGGTTGGCACGACGAAGTCGTGACGGAAGGAGTTAAATGTTAAGCGCCGAACTCGGTTTTACATCTTGCAAGCATCTGCCGGATCGGCAGCTGATACGGGCAGCGCTTTTCACATGCGCCGCAGCCAACGCAGTCCCCCGCTTTTTGGCTCATCGCGGCATAGCGCTGTCTGGCCCAGTCGCCCAGGCCATAGCGATTCAGATAGCCCTCCAGCACGAAAATGCCGCTGATGGAAATACCCGCCGTGCAGGGCTGGCAATAGTTGCAGCGGCGGCAGAACTGCGTGCCCAGCTCCTTACGGATGGCGTCGAGTTTGGCCTTCTCCGCCTCGGTCAGCGGGGAGATGTCTTCCATCGCTTCCAAATTCTGGTCGATTTCGCGCACGTCGTACATGCCCGGAATCACGACGGAGACGTTTTCATTCTGTCGGATGAACCGCAGCGCCAGCCTTGCATCCTCCAGCGCGCCGCCCGCCATCGGCTTCATACAGATAAAGCCGACATTCTGTTCGCGGCACCGCTGCATCAGCGCTTCGCCCTGCGTTTCCACGATGTTGTAGGGGAACATGACGGTTTCCACCCAGTCCATCGTCAGCGCCTTTTCAAACACGCTTGCCATGTGCGCGGTCACGCCGATATGGCCGATTCTGCCCGCCGCTTTGGCCTCCAACAGGGCTTCCAGCGCGCCGCCGGGCGCGGTCACCTGTTCCAGCTCCGCGAGGGACGGGTTATGAATCTGATACAGATCGATATAATCCGTGCGCAGATTATGCAGGCTGGTTTCAATATCCTGCGCCATCGCTTCCTTTGTGCGGGACATGGACTTGGTCGCCAGCACAAATTTTTCGCGCAGGCCGCCTTCCAGCGCTTCGCCCAGAAAAGACTCGCTGACCGTGTAGCCGCGCGCGGTATCGATATAATTCACGCCGCGCTCCGCAAGCCGTTCCATCAATTTCCGCGTGACGGACGCGTCCACCTTCTGAATCGGAATGCCGCCGAAGCCCATGCGCGACACGCGCAGGCCGGTTTTGCCCAAAGTCGTATATTCCATTGTGATCTCTCCCTGTTTTTTTGCTTGACGCTCGTGAAAGGAATTGAATCCTGAATTTCCATGACCTATTATAGCGTTTTTGGGCAGATTTGGCAAGGCGGGCTTGCAAACCCCGCCGAAAAGCGGTAAGCTGTTGGTATGCTTGATTGAAGGAGGCTCTTTCATGGCTTCATCCACCCGTGAAAAAATTCTGGCCGTCTCCTTGCGGCTTTTCAACGAACAGGGCTACCGCAACGTCACCATGCGCGCGATTGCCGACGCGCTTTCCATCAGCGTGGGCAACCTCACCTATCATTTCGCCAAAAAGCAGGATATCGTCGCCGCGCTGATGGACGACATTTTTGCGCAGATGACCGCGACGGCGGATATGCCCGCAGCGTCGCTGGCGCAGATTGACAGCCTGTTTTCCATGATGCTCGATACGCTTGAGCGGTGTGCTTTTTTCTTTCTCGACAACGAATTGAAGCAGGAAAACGGTCCGCTTCATCTGGCACATCATACTCACCTTCGCGCGCGCCTGATCGACGGGCTGACCGCGCTCGCAGAACAGGGCTTTTTTATCGAATCCTTCACGCCGGAGGTCTGCCGGACGCTGATTCAAATCCTGCTGATGAGCCACATGACGTGGCTTAAACAGACCGTGCGCGGCACGGACAAAAACGCCATGAGCAAAACAGAATTTCTGCGCGCGCATTGGCTGGTGCTTGGACCGTATCTGACCGAAAAAGGGCGGGAAGAATGCCGGGAGCTAATTCGGCGGTAAAGGAAAATCGCATATATTTCCGCCCAATGCACGATTTCCAAAATTGCATTCTTCCTCATATATCCAAAAACGCCGTCTACGTCCGACACCTTCGGAACCGCAGACAGCGTTTCTTGTTTGTTTTTTTCAGAGAATCTTACTTGCCCTGCGCGTTTGCATACGCACGCTGCGCGATGAGCAGATAGTTCTTCGTGCCCGCCAGCGTCGCGCCAGTGACCACGTCGGCGACGTTCCAAACGCCGTCCTCACCCTTGACGATTTGATCTTCGGTGTAATTCACACCATTTTCAGTCAGATAGTTCTCGATGCGTTCGATATTGCCGGGGAATTTGATATCGCTCGGCCAAAATGCCACGCCGTGCTCAATGGAGGCTTTCGTGCCGATTTCAATTTCCGCCGCGGCCTCGCCCTGCGCATTCAGCAGCGTCGCCGGGTTGCTCTCGTAATACCACACGCCGCCCTCATCGGTGCAGATGTAATCCATCAGCTCGACACTTTCGCCGTTCACTTCGCCGGTATACACAATGCCGCTCTCCTCCGCCGCACCGGTGAAGGTTACGCCGCCCAGCTCAAAAGACGCCGGATATTGCTTTTCGCCCGCATTCAACACGGCATCGCCCAGCTTGGCCGCCGTTTCAGCATCAAGCTCGGCCCATCCTTCTGCGCCGCTGGCGGAATAGGGAATCAGTTTCTCATCAATCTGCACGCCGGTGACCGTCTCGCCGTCGCAATCCAGCGTCACGCGAATCAGGCTGTCCGGCTGCTCATTGTCCATGCTGTACACGCCGTAAGCCACGCCTTGTTCAGCCACGGCCGCGCCGCAGACGCCCAAAACCAGCGCCAAAGTCAGCGCAAGAACCATCTTTTTCATGATCAATCGCTCCTTTTCTTTTTTAGTACATTCGTACTAGTTAGAATCATAACACTTTTGACAGCATTTGGCAAGCATTTTCCGCGCATTTTTTGATTTTTTTCCGCCATACTAAGCCGCGAGCGATTGGCTCAAAGACAAACATGGAGGGATTGCATCATGGACAACCAGACGATCAACTGTTCCGTTTCTTCCTGCCGTCACCACAACGCGCAGAACCGCTGCGAGCTGCGCAGCATCAATGTCTGCGCAAACTGCAACTGCCATTCCGGCAAGAGTGACGAAAGCATGTGCGGCTCCTACGAGTGCGGCTGCAAGTAATGAGGGAACGTCGGGGTGATTTCCGTCACGCTAAATCGCGCACAGCGGGCGCGTGACAGAAATCCTCCGAACCCCGCCAGAAACCTGAGGTTTCTGGACTTCCCACTTCTGTGTCGCTTCGCGATGCAGGCTAAATAAAAAGGCGCGGCTTTTTTCAAAGCTGCGTCTTTTCATGTACAAAAAGCTTTTTTCCGATTGATCGCAAAGCGATCAATCGTATGGAAGGTGCCGGGAACTCAGTTCCCGACTGGGATTTGGGGCAACGCCCCAACGTTTCCCTCGTTAAACGTTGAAGCGGAAGAGCGTCACATCGCCGTCCTGCATCACATAGTCCTTGCCTTCGCTGCGGACAAGTCCCTTTTCCTTGCAGGCGGTCATCGAGCCGTTCGCTTTCAAATCGTTGAAAGAAACGATCTCCGCGCGGATGAAGCCGCGCTCAAAATCGCTGTGGATCTTGCCCGCCGCCTGCGGCGCTTTCGTGCCCTTGCGGATCGTCCACGCGCGGCACTCGTCCGCGCCCGCCGTCAGGAAGGAAATCAGGCCCAGCAGGTCATAGCACTCGGCAATCAGGCGATCCAGACCGCTCTTGCCGATGCCCATCTCTTCGAGGAACATGTTCTTCTCTTCGTCGTCCATCTGCGCGATATCTTCTTCGATCTTCGCAGAAATGACCAGCACTTTGGCGTTTTCGCCCGCCGCAATGGCTTTCACGTCCGTCACGCCGGGGATGCTGTCCTCATCCTTGCCGAGGTCGTCTTCCTTGATGTTGCAGGCGTAGATCACCGGCTTGGTGGTCAGCAGGAACCACTCACGCGCAATTTCGCGCTCCTTGTCCGTCATCGGGCAGGTGCGCGCGGGCTGAAGGTTGTCCAGATGCGCCAGCAGCTTTTCACCCAGCGCAGCTTCGTCGGCAAAGCGCTTTTCGCCGCTCTTGAGCATCTTCACGGCGCGCTCGGCACGCTTAGCCACCGTCTCGCGATCAGCCGCAATCAGTTCAAGGTTGATCGTCTCGATGTCGTGCTGCGGGTTCAGGCTGTCCGCGTGACGAATGATGTCCGGATCTTCAAAGCAGCGCACGACATGCACAATCGCTTCGCACTCGCGGATATGGGAGAGGAACTTGTTGCCCAGTCCCTCGCCGTGGCTCGCGCCCTTGACCAGACCCGCAATATCGACGAACTCGATGACCGCCGGGGTCGTCTTTTTCGGATGATACATCTCGGAAAGTTCATTGAGCCGCTCGTCCGGCACGGCCACAACGCCCGTGTTCGGCTCGATGGTGCAGAACGGATAATTCGCCGCTTCCGCGCCCGCCTTTGTAATCGCGTTAAACAAAGTGGATTTGCCGACGTTCGGCAAACCGACAACGCCCAATTTCATCTATGATCACAACTCCTTTAAGTACTCAACACGGTTACTGATTATAACACAGCCCCGCTCTTTTCTCAAGGCACGCCCCGATTTTCCTTGCAAATTCTACCTCAAATCGCGATTTTTCCGCGAATATCGCGAATATACTGTTCAAATTCCACTCTCTTGACCAGTTTCCGCGTTCCAATGTACAAAACAAACGGGCAATTCGGTATTTTCAGCAAGGAGTCGATTTTGTTGATGCCGATGTTGCTGTATTCTGCCGCTTCGCGAATCGTCAGTGTCATTTTGCACTGAATCGGGACGTTTTGAATCCGATCACTGTCATTTCGAATATTCAGTTCCATTTGATTGAACCTCCATCTATCATTTGGTCGTTTGCCTTTCAAAAGCAACAGCTGTTTATGTTTCCACGCATCTCAAGCCGCCCTGGGCAAGGCGTCATAGCTTTGCAGCTCCCCTCAAATCTTCGAGAGGCCGTGAGGAAGTATCATAATCCCCCCATGCCGTGCCGAATTGCATTTTGCCCGGCACGCCCGCCTCGTGGAATGTGCCCGTCAGCGCAGAAAGCACGGTATTATCCTGCTCATTCAGGTTAAACAGAATCGTCTTGGGCAGCTCTCCGCGCTCCTCCAGCGCATTGAGAAAATGCGAAAGCGGCAACGCAGTCGGTGCGTTGCCGACGGTATCGTACCCCTTGGCCTCTCCGACTGTCTTCACGCCATGCTGATTGGCGTCGCGCAGCGCGCCGACATGCAGTTTCATCGCCCAGCCGCGCCAGATATGCGCGCCAACCTGCCTTCTCAATCGCCAGCGCCGCGTCAGGTCCCATGGCAGGCAGAACCTTCGTCTTGAAATCTGCCCATTTCGCCAGCTTTTCGTGGTATTCCAGCGTATCCGCCGGATCTTCCGTCGTACAGAGCGCGTACACGTTGGATTGTTCGATGAACGCCTGCGGCGTATGCTTTCCGTCAGAGAGCGCACGCAGGGTTTCCGTCCAAATCGCTTCGGCGTTTGCCTCGTTCAGCGTCTCTCTGATTCCGAAATAGCGTTGAAGCTCCAAATGCGTCCAATGGAAAACCGGATTTCCCGCCGCATAGGGCAGCGTTCTGGCAAATGCCCTGAAGCGCTCTTTATCGCCGCCTTGACCGGAAACAAACGCTTCCGGTTCGCCGTTTTGCCGCATCAGCCGCCACTTGTAATGGTCGTCGCCCAGCCAAATCTGGGTGATATTCTCCGCGGGGCGGTTCTCCCAAATATCTTTGGCACTCAGGTGACAATGATAATCGATAATCGGCATATGCTCTGCATACTGATGATACAGCCGCTTAGCCGTCTCATTTTTCAGCAGAAAATGTTCGTCCATCATCAAGCAACTCTCTGATCTCTTCTTCATTGTTTCTTTGCAGATATTCCATCAGATTGTCGAGCATATGCCCGCCCGCATTTCCGCCGCAGTCTGTAAAGCTTCAAAGCCTTATCCATGCGGGCAGCCTTTATGCAGTTTTCTGTGCACAAAAAAACTTCCGATTTCTCGGAAGTTTTTAAAAATGGTCGAGGTGACAGGATTTGAACCTGCGACCTTTTGGTCCCGAACCAAACGCGCTACCAAACTGCGCTACACCTCGAAAATGGAGCCAATGAAGGGACTCGAACCCTTGACCTGCGGTTTACGAAACCGCTGCTCTACCGACTGAGCCACATTGGCATTTAAGTTTCGCAACATCACGCATCCGCCTGACAAGACAGAATTATACCAGAATCTCTTTCGCATGTCAACCCTTTTTTCACACTTTTTTTGCCTCTTTTTGAAAATTGTGTCGGTCAGCCTCAAAACCCGGCATTCCATGTTTTCCCCCGCGCACAAATATGGTATACTAAGGCAAAAGGAGGTCTGCCGTTTGAAAGACAACCGCATTCATTTTGACTTGGAGCGCAAACTGCGCCGTTACGCCATCAGCGATCTGATGAAATACATCGTCATCGGGCAGGGTATCGTCTTTGCGCTGCTGTATATCTGGCCGACGCTGGGCTATCAGCTCTATTCCCTCATTACGCTGACCCGCACGGGGCTGATGCGCGGGCAAATCTGGCGGCTGGTGACGTTCGTGTTTGTACCGCCGTCCAGTTCGCCGATCTTCATCCTGTTCGCGCTGTATTTTTATTATATGATCGGCGTCGGGCTGGAAAACCAGTGGGGCAAGGTCAAATTCAACCTGTATTATTTAGTCGGCATGCTCGGCTCGATCATCGCCGCGCTGATTACCGGCTATGCGGATAACACGTTCCTCAATCTGTCGCTGTTCTTCGCCTATGCCGCACTGTATCCCGACGAGCAGGTGCTTCTGTTTATGATCCTGCCCATCAAGATGAAATATCTCGCGCTGGTCGATGCCGCGCTGTATCTGTATTATTTCATCGTCGGCACTGCGTCCACGCGGATCACGATTGTGCTCTGCCTGCTTAACGTCGCGCTCTTCCTCGGAGGGGATATCATCAACACCATCCGCCGTGAATCCAGATATTGGAAAACGCGGTACAATTTCCGAAAGGCCATGAGAAAATAAGCGGGCCGCATCTTTCGCCGTCCGCTGAATCTCAAAATTTTTCGTCCGCGAAACTGTGCGCCATTGATTTTGAAAAACAAAATCAAACCGCCACGCTCTCCCATTTAGGAGAGGATGGCGGTTTTTCATATGCTTTTACAGGCTCTTGCCCACTCGATACGCCTGTTCGGGCGCGTCCGTTTTGCGAATATCGCCCGCTTCCATCTGCGCCGTCATGGTGTAAAAATAGATGGGCGAGGCCAATACGATCACGTCCGCCGCCAGCATCTTTTCGCGGATTTCCGTCATATCGTCCTTCTGCACGCAGTTCCCGCCGTTGCGATAGCAGGCGCTGCAGCTTATCCCTTTTTCCTCGTCGTCAAGATCATCCCGAACAAACCGCCCGCGGCCAGCCCCATGCCCAAATCGGCGAGATAGGCGGCGAGCTGCGGGCTCTGCCCCATCATCAGCGCGTAACAGACGATGCCCAGCGCCATATACAGCAGCCCGACGCATGCGCCGCGCATAGCTCCGCCGCTCTCCCCCGCGTGCATGGCCGTGGTCACGCCCGCAAGGATGGACACGAACTTCACCACCTGGTTGATGGCGGTAATCGCGCGGTCGCTGGCGTTCCACCAGTTCAAAATCAGTGCGAAGACCGCCACGCCGATGATCGTGATCGCCGCCGCAACGAGCACGCCGCGCAGCACGGCGAAAATCGCGCTCCTCTCCGTCTTTCTCGCGCTTCTGCGCGTCGTTCGCTTGAACGAGCCGACGCTGCGATTGGATGCAAAAGACTGATTTTCCATTTTCTCCCTCGCTTTCCACACAAAAACCGCCCTGTCACAGTCCAAGCTATGACAGGGCGGCTTTGCTTATGAGGGAAATCAGATGAGCTGCTCGGAATCGTTGGTCACGGAGAGCTGCTCCACGTTGCGCACGGCCCAGCGGGCGAACACCATCTGGGTCTTCTGCTCGCCGACCTCGATGGTCAGCACGTCGTCCTTGATGCGGACGATGGTGCCGTAGATACCGCCGATGGTGCAGATACGGTCGCCAACCTTGAGGTTGTCGAGCATCGCCTTGGCTTCCTTGTCCTTCTTGCGCTGCGGACGGATCAGCAGGAAGTAGAACACGACAAAGATCAGAATCATCGGCACAAACTGCACGGCATAGTAGATGATGGTCGCGCCGGTGCTCATGGTTTCGGTCGCGGCAGCGGCGTCGGTCGTCGCGGTCGTGGCGGCAGCGTCAGCCAGCAGATTCATCAGAGCATACTTCATGGGGAAAGACACATCCTTTCATTCATTGGGTAACTTCATTATTATAGCCTGTTTTTCCTTATTCTGCAACCGTTACGGGCAAATTCATCGACTGACCGCTACAGGTTACGTTGGGGGGGTGCCCCAAGTCCGGAAACTCGCATAGTCGCGCACGCGCTCTTTGCGAGTTTCGCTCTCCGCGAAGCGACTCTTAACCACCCGTTTACAGGTTTTAGAAATTCCGGCTCATGTCGTAATGGCTGAAGAACTCGCTGCGGAATTCCTCATAACGATCCTCTTCAATGGCCTTGCGGATGCGCTCCATCAATCGCAGCAGGTAGCGCAAATTGTGGATGGTCGCCAGCCGTCCGCCGGTGATTTCGCCCGCCTTGATGAGGTGGCGGATATACGCGCGGGAGAAATTCCGGCAGGCGTAGCAGTCGCAGCCTTCCTCGATCGGGCCGAAATCGTGGGCATACTGCGCGTTTCGGATGACCAGCCGGCCCTGATCGGTGAAGCAGGTGCCGTTGCGCGCAATGCGGGTAGCCAGCACGCAGTCGAACATGTCAATGCCGCGGTACACGCCCTCCACCAGGCAGTCCGGGCTGCCCACGCCCATCAGATAGCGCGGTTTGTTGGTCGGCATATACGGCATCATCGCGTCAAGCATGCCATACATGATGGGCTTCGGTTCGCCGACGGACAGTCCGCCGATGCCGTAACCGGGGAAATCCATATCAGCCAGCACCTTGGCGCTCTCGATGCGCAGATCCTCATAGAACGCGCCCTGCACAATGCCGAACACGGCCTGATCCTCGCGGGTATGGTAATCCTTGCAGCGCTGCGCCCAGCGATGCGTGCGAAGCATGGCTTCATACGCGGTCTTATGGTCGCAGGGATACGGCGAGCACACGTCGAATGCCATCGCGATATCGCTGCCCAGCGCTTCCTGAATGGCCATGCTGGTTTCCGGGCCGATGAACATCTTGCTGCCGTCGAGGTGGCTGCGGAAATGCACGCCCTCCTCCTTGATCTTGCGCAGGCTGGCGAGCGAGAACACCTGGAATCCACCGGAATCGGTGAGGATCGGCTTATTCCAGCTCATGAATTTGTGCAGACCGCCCGCCTCTTTGATCAGATCATCGCCGGGGCGGATATGCAGGTGATAGGTGTTGGAGAGGATGATCTGCGAACCGACTTCATTCAGTTCGCGTGGGGTCATGCCCTTGACGGTCGCCTGTGTGCCGACCGGCATGAAGATCGGGGTCTGGATATCGCCGTGCGGGGTATGCACAACGCCGCGGCGGGCATGGGTTTTCGCGTCTTTCTTGACAAGGTCAAACGTTACGGGTGATGCCATTCTTTTTTCCTTTCTGCGCCAAGCGCTGTACACGCGCACGCGCGGGAGACGGGATGGGGACGGGGACGTTTTGGGGTTCCACCCCAAACCCCGGCAGGAACCTGAGGTTCCTGCACTTCCCATTTCTTTATCGCTTCGCGATAAAGAGACCCTAAACAATCTTTTCCTCTCCCGTTTTGCGAAGCAAAACGAAGCAGGGGTGCAGGGGCTTTAAGCCCCTGCCGGAGTTTGAGGCGGAGCCTCAATCGTTGCTTTTCAACAAATCTTTCAGCGGCTTTTTCTCGCCGCTGGCCACAACCACTTCATAAACGCCCGCGCCGATCATCAAAAACATCGCGCCGACGCCGAGAATCGCAAACGGATCATTGTAGACATACCACATGCTGTCCAGCGCCGCGCCGATGAAAATCGGCACGCAGCAGGTCGCCAGAAGCGTACTGCCCATGCCCTTTTTGCGGCGGGATTTCTCGTCGGTCAGTTCCTTAAGCTTCATCAGCTTCTTGCGCAGCGCCGCGCTCAGGGAAAATCGGCCGTTTCTGATTTGGTCGCGGTTCTTCGGCTTTTTCGCCGTCACCAGACAGTAAATGCCCATGCCGATCATACCGAACATGCCGACGCAGCCGAGCATGCCGCCCACGTCCTGCCTGTTGTAAATCGACATCAGCGCAACCAGCAGCATCATCGGCGCGACGCACGCGCTGCAAAGCGCCGAACCCATCGCGATTTTGTGCGTATAGGCGTTGCTCTGCTTCACATAGTCGGCGGCCTCCTCTTCGGTCAGCTGCGGCCAGCGCGCCTCCGTCCGGCGCGCGCCCGCTTCTTCAAAGCCCTCGCGGCGCATCTGCGCGGGGATGTCGGCATAATCCGCCAGCGTCCGCTGCAAAGCCGCGTCAGCACTCAGGCCCTTTTTCTGCAATTCGTCATATCGATCGAGCATCTGGCCAAGCAGATTCACGCGGTATAAATCCTCCATCGGCTCATGGGCAAATGCCTCCGTCTTTTCGAGGATGTATCGCTTAAACGACAGCTCCACTTCTTCGCGTGCAACCGCACCCTGCATCATGCTTCCCCCTTCGCGATGGTTTTGATGATTTCGCCCGCCATAATCAGCCCGACGACCGGCGGCACAAAGCTGACGCTGCCCGGCGCGTGGCGGCCGTTGCTCTCGTCGGCAACAACTTTCAGCGGTTCTTCGGTCGAATAAACGACCGTGTGGTGTGCCACGCCGCGCTTTTTGAGCTGAACACGCATCACGCGGCAGAGCGGGCAGACGCTGGTTTTGGCGATATCCGCCACCTGAAACCGCGTCGGATCGAGCTTGTTGCCCGCCCCCATCGCGCTGATGGCGTATACGCCCGCCTCCTTCGCCCGGCAGACCAGCGTCACCTTCGCCTTTACCGTGTCGATGCAGTCCGCGATTGCGTCAAACTGCGCCAAGTCGAGCGTCTCGGCGCTCTCCGGCGTGTAAAACATGCGCAGCGGCACAACCTCGCAGGCGGGGTTGATGTCCTTCACCTGCTCGGCAATCACTTCGACCTTTGGCCGGCCGACGGTGGAATCCATCGCGACGGCCTGACGGTTGATGTTTGAAACGCTGACCACGTCGTCGTCGATGACCGTGATATGCCCCACGCCCGCGCGCGCCAGCGCCTGCACCAAATGTCCGCCGACGCCGCCGACGCCGAAGACCGCCACGCGCGCGCTTTGCAGGCGCTGCATACCGGCTTCGCCGAAGATCAACTCCGTTCTTGCAAATCTCTCATCTATCATGAAATTCCCTTTGGGCGCTGCCCCAAACCTCGACAGGAAACTGAATTCCCTGTACCTTCCATTCGTTTCACGAACGGAGAATCCCCCATTGTCCGCAGAGCGAAATCGGGAAGTCCAGAAACCTCCGGTTTCTGGTGAGGTTTGGGGTGAAACCCCATCGTTTTCTTAGAACTCGCAGTTGCCCGGCGTGCGGGGATACGGAATCACGTCGCGGATGTTCTCGATGTCCGTCAAATACATGATCAGGCGTTCAAAGCCCATGCCGAAGCCGGAATGCGTGCAGCCGCCGAAACGACGCAGATTCACATACCAGTCCATCTGCTCTTTGGAGATATGCAGCTCGTCCATGCGCCCGGTCAGCACATCAAGCCGCGTCTCGCGCTCGCTGCCGCCCATCAGCTCGCCGGAACCCGGCACCAGCAGGTCAACGCCGCGCACCGTCTTGCCGTCGTCGTTCTGATACATGTAGAACGCCTTGATCTCCTTCGGCCAGTCGTAGACGAATACCGGAGACTTGAAGTGCTCTTCCGTCAGATACTTCTCATGCTCCTTGAACAGATCTTCGCCCTGCACCGCCGGATGCTCAAACGGATGCGTCGCATGCTGCAAAATGTCGATCGCCTCGGCGTGCGTCACGCGCGCGACATGCGACTTCGTCAGCGTCTGCAATTTCTCAATCAGGTTGCTCTTGGCATACCCCTGAAGGAACTCCAGCTCCGGCATCGCCTTGTCCAGCACTTCCTGTACCACGGACTTGAGGAAATCCTCTTCGATATCCATCAGGCCGTTCAGATCGCAGAAGCAGATTTCCGGCTCGATCATCCAAAACTCCGCCGCATGCGTCTTCGTGTTGGAGTTCTCCGCGCGGAAAGTCGGGCCGAAGGTGTACACGCGCTTGTAGGCCAGCGCATAGGTTTCCGCCTCCAGTTGACCCGTCACGGCCAGCGCCGTCGCCTTGCCAAAGAAGTCGTTCTCCGCCTTGTAGGGCTTGCCCATCTCCTGGTTGGTCACGGTGAACGTGTTGCCCGCGCCTTCCGCGTCGTTCGCGGTGATCAGCGGCGTGTGCACATACACATAGCCGCGGCTCTGGAAGTAGTTATGCACCGCCTGCGCCGCAATGGAGCGGACGCGGAACACGGCCTGAAACAGACGCGTGCGCGGACGCAGATAGGCGATGTCGCGCAAAAATTCCAGCGTGTGGCGCTTCGGCTGAAGCGGATAGTCCTCCGTGCAGTCGCCTTCCAGAATAATTTCCTCCGCCTGCATTTCCAGCGCGCCGTTGCGGCCCGGCACCAGCTTGCCCGTCGCGCGCACAGCCGCGCCGTTGCGGATGGCCTGCACCGCGGCGAAATCCTTCACCTTGTCGTCGTAGACGATCTGCATCGGCGTGAGCACCGTGCCATCGAAAAACTCGATGAAGCCGATGCTTTTCTGCTTGCGGTGGTTGCGCACCCAGCCTTCCACCGTCACAATCTGACCTTCCAGCGCCGCGCCCTTGGCGGCCACGTCGCGCAGATCGAGCACATTCTGATTTGCCATAAATACTTCCTCTTTTCCGCAGACAAAATGTCCGCGTTTCTTTCTGTCTACACCGCTATATGATAGCAAAAACGTCCATAAAAGGCAAGGGTTATTGCTTTCCCGCCTTCATTTCCCCATAGGTATACAGCATCAGCCCGACAATAACCGTCAGGCCGCCGACGAGCAGCGGAAACGTCACCTGCTCATGGAACAGCACCAGCGCCCAAACCGCCGCGCCGATGGGTTCGGCCAGCAGCGCGAAGGAGACCACGTCCGCGCTGACAAAGCCGAGCAGATAGGTCATCAGCGCGTGGCCGCCGAGCGTGCAGGCGACCGCCAGCACGACAATGCCGTACAGCGATTCCCCCGTCACCCGCAATCCGCCCGCAAGCGGCGAAATCAGCAGCAGAAACAGCGCCGTCACGCCATAAACAAACGTCATGAAGCCCAGCGCAGGCAGATTGCGCCGCGCCGCGCGCCCCGTCAGCCAATGCCCCGCGATAAACGCCGCGCCGATGAGCGCCAGCGCGTCGCCAAACAGGCTGCCGTGTTCCGTGCCCATGGAGAGCAGGCCGATGGCTGCCGCGCCGATCACCGCAACGATTGCGCCCGGCACGGCTTCGCGCTTGATCGGTTCATGCAGCAGCACGCCGGAAAGCGCCGCGACAAAGAGCGGCTGGGTGCAGACCAGCGCCGTGGAAACAAAGGTCGAAGCAAAACTGAGCGAAGTCATCCAGCAGGTATAATGCAGCGCGAGCAGCAATCCTGCCGTGCAGGCCAGCACGACCTGCTTTTTCGGCGCGTGAACGACGGCCTGCAATTCGCCGCTTTTGAGCGCGGGAATCAGCAGCAGCGCAAAGCTGAGCGCCATGCGCCCAAAGGCGATCATCACCGGCGACGCGCCGCAGGACAGCGACCATTTAACCATCGGGCCGGAAACGCTCACGCCCGCCACGGCAAGCGCCACAAGGAGCGCTTTCTTTTGATTGTTCATCGTTCTCCTTTTTGGAGTCTTGCCCCAACTCCCACCGAGAATCCGGAACTTCGCGCGCCGTGTCCCGCACAGCGCGCGTTCATTCCGTTTCTTGGATTTCCTTCCTTACTTATTTGCTTCGCGATAAATGAAAACGGCCAACGCGCTTTGCGATTCCATTGCAGGGGCGCATCGCGCGTCCGCATACCATGCGCTTTTTTCAATAAAGAAGACTGTCCTGCTTTCCGCGTGACAGCCTCCCTTTATCTTCATTCGGCCCTTTTCAGCCGCACGTGCGAAACCTTTGCGTGCCTGCAAACTGCGGCAGATATGCCCGCGGCCTCAGATCGCAATTATTCTTCAGTCTCTTCCGGCTGATTTTCGGAATTCTCTCCGCCGAGGTCCATGTCCAGCGAGTTTTCTTCCGTCGGCTCCATGGTTTCGCCGTCGGCTTCGGACGCTTCTTCCTCGTCTTCGTCGCGCTCGGTGGCGGTGACGCAGACGATGTGGCTGCCTTCCTCCACACGCATGACGCGCACGCCTTGAGACACGCGGCCGATGGTGGAGATATCGCTGACCGGCATGCGGATGATCGTGCCGTCGTCGGTGATGAGCATGATATCCTCATCCTCATGCACAAGCAGCTGCGCGGCCATCAGTCCGGTTCTCTCCGTCAGGCGCATGGCCATGATGCCCTTGCCGCCGCGGCTCTGCACGCGGAACTCGGAAACGTCGGTGCGCTTGCCGTAACCCTTCTGGGTGATGGCGAGCACCTGCTTGTCTTCCTCGATGCGCGCAACAGAGATGACCTCGTCGTTTTCCGACAGATCGAAGCTCTTGACGCCCATGGAGTTGCGGCCCATCGCGCGGATATCCGTCTCCTTGAAACGAATAGCCTGACCCTGGCGCGTCGCCAGCATCAACTCGTCGTCGTCGCCCGTCAGCTCCACGCCGATCAGCTCGTCGTCCTCGCGCAGCACGATGGCAATCAGACCCGCTTTGCGCAGATTGGCAAACTCATCCAGCGCAGTCTTTTTAATCAGACCGAAGCGCGTCGCCATCGTCAGATACTTGCCCTCGCTCTGTCTGGGTAGCGGAATCATCGCCGTGACCTTCTCGCCGCCGATCAGCTGGAGCAGGTTGACGATCGCCGTGCCGCGCGCGGTGCGGCCCGCCTCCGGGATTTCATAGCCCTTGAGGCTGTACACACGTCCCCGGTTGGTGAAGAACATGATTTCATCGTGCGTAGAGGTGACAAGCAGCTGCTCGGCATAATCCTCCTCGCGCGTGGTCATGCCCATAATCCCCTTGCCGCCGCGGTTCTGGCTGCGATACGTCGTGCGCGGAATGCGCTTGACATAGCCGAAGTGCGTCAGCGTCACAACCACGCTGTCCTCCTGAATGAGGTCTTCGGGATCGATTTCGCCGTCCATCACGCTGATCTGCGTGCGGCGCTCGTCGGCGTATTTCGCCTTGATGGCCAGAATCTCCTCGCGGATGATCCCCAGCACCATCTTTTCGTCGGCCAGCACGGCGCGCAGATAGGCGATGGTCTTTTCCAGCTCGGCATATTCTTCCTGCAAACGCTCGCGTTCCAAACCCGTCAAACGGGCCAGGCGCATATCCAGAATGGCCTGCGCCTGCTTGTCGGACAGGGCAAAGCGCTCCATGAGCTGCACCTTCGCCTCCGCCGTGTTCGGGCTGTTGCGGATGATGCGGACGATCTCGTCGATGTTATCCAGCGCGATGAGCAAGCCTTCCAAAATATGGGCGCGTGCCTCGGCCTTATCGAGGTCGTAGCGCGTGCGGCGCACGATCACGTCCTTCTGGTGTTCCAGATAGTGGTAGAGCATCTGGTGCAGCGAAAGCACCTTCGGCTCGCCATCCACCAGCGCCAGCATGATCGCGCCGAAAGCTTCCTGCATCTGCGTGTGCTTGTACAGGTAGTTGAGCACGACGGCGGAATTCACGTCGCGTTTGAGTTCGATGACGATGCGCATGCCCTCGCGGTCGCTCTCGTCGCGGATATCGCTGATGCCTTCAAGACGCTTGTCATGCACCAGCTCGGCGATCTTCGCGACCAGCACGGACTTATTGACCATGTACGGGATTTCCGTCACGACGATGCGCTGACGGCCGTTCGGCATCGGCTCGACTTCCGTTTTGGCGCGCGTGACGATACGGCCGCGGCCGGTGGAATACGTGTCGTAAATGCCCTTGCGGCCGAGGATGATACCGCCGGTCGGGAAATCCGGGCCTTTGATGCACTCCATCAGCTCCTGCGTGGTCACATCCGGGTTGTCGATCATCTTAACCACGCCGTCGATGACCTCGCCGAGGTTATGCGGCGGAATATTCGTCGCCATGCCGACCGCAATGCCGGAAGAGCCGTTGACCAGCAGATTCGGGAAGCGGCTGGGCAGCACGTTCGGCTGCATCAGCGTTTCGTCGAAGTTCGGGGAGAAATCGACGGTCTCTTTATCGATATCCGCCAGCATCTCCATGTTGATTTTGCTCATGCGCGCTTCGGTATAACGCATGGCCGCCGCGCCGTCGCCGTCCACCGAGCCAAAGTTACCCTGGCCGTCCACCAGCGGATAGCGGGTTGCAAAATCCTGACCCAGGCGCACCAGCGCGCCATACACAGAGGAGTCGCCGTGCGGGTGATATTTACCCAGAACGTCGCCGACGATACGCGCGCACTTACGATACGGCTTATCCGGCGTGACACCGAGTTCGTGCATCGCGTACAGAATGCGGCGATGCACCGGCTTGAGGCCGTCGCGCACATCCGGCAGCGCGCGGGTGATGATAACCGCCATTGCGTAGGAGATGAACGATTTCTTCATCTCGTGCTCAAGGTCAATCGGGCGGATGCGCTCAAGGTCGGTTGTATTGCCGGGGAGATTATCCTTAAAATCCAACTTATTTTCCCCTTTCTCAGGAACGTTTTGGGGGAACGTTGGGGCTCTGCCCCAAACCCCGCCAAGAACCTGATGTTCTTGGATTTCCCTCTCTCATTGATCGCTTCGCGATAAATGGGAAAGATTCTTTTTTATGTTTTAAGGCTCCCTCTCAGAGGGAGCTGTCGAGCGAAGCGAGACTGAAGGAGTTAAATATCCAAATCCAGCACCAGTTTGCTGTTCTGCTCGATAAATTCGCGGCGCGGCTCCACCTTTTCGCCCATCAGCAGGCTCATGATTTCGTCGGCGGCAATCGCGTCCTCGACGGAAACGCGCAGCATGGTGCGGGTCTCCGGGTTCATGGTCGTCGTCCAGAGCTGTTCGGCGCTCATTTCGCCAAGGCCCTTGTAGCGCTGCACATCCGGCTTCTTTTCGCGGCCGATTTCGGTCATCACCTTGTCGAGTTCCGCGTCGGAATAGCAGTAGCGCTCCATCTTCTGATACGTCACCTTGTACAGCGGCGGCTGGGCGGCGTAAACGTGCCCCTGCTCGATGAGCGGGCGCATGTAGCGGTAGAAGAACGTCAGCATCAGAATGCGGATGTGGCTGCCGTCCACGTCGGCATCCGTCATGCAGACGATGCGGTCATAGCGCAGCTTCTTGATATCAAAATCGTCGCCCACGCCGCAGCCGAACGCCGTAATCATCGCCTTGATTTCGTCGTTGGCCAGCACGCGGTCAAGGCGCGTCTTTTCGACGTTCAAAATCTTGCCGCGCAGCGGCAGAATCGCCTGGAAGTGGCGGTCGCGGCCCATCTTCGCGCTGCCGCCTGCGGAATCGCCCTCGACGAGGAAGATTTCGCACTTGCTGGGGTCGCGCTCGGAGCAGTCCGCCAGCTTGCCCGGCAGGCTCGCGCTTTCCAGCACCGTCTTGCGGCGGGTCAGGTCGCGCGCCTTGCGCGCCGCCTCGCGCGCGCGGGAAGCGGCCAGACAGCGATCCAGAATCAGCTTGGCGACCTGCGGGTTCTCTTCCAGATAATCGCTCAGCTGCTTGCCCACCAGCGAATTGACGATGGTGCGCACCTCGCTGTTGCCCAGCTTGGATTTGGTCTGACTCTCAAACTGCGGATCTTCCAGCTTGACGGAGACGATCGCCGCCAGGCCCTCGCGCGTATCCTCGCCGGAGAGATTCGCGTCGTTGGCTTTGAGGATGTTGTGCTTGCGGCCATAGTCGTTGATGACGCGGGTCAGCGCCATGTTGAAACCTGCAAGATGCGTGCCGCCGTCCGGCGTATGGATGTTGTTGACGAACGCAAAGATATTCTCGGAATAGGTGTCGTTGTACTGCATCGCCACCTCGACGCTTGTCGTGCCGACAAGGCCGCTGATGTAGATCGGTTCCGGGAAGAGCACCTCTTTGTTCTTGTTGATGAACTTGACGAACTCGCTGATGCCGCCCTCATAGTGGAAGACGTTCTCCTTCGCCTCTTCCGGGCGCTCGTCGCGGAAGACGATGCGGATGCCGCGGTTGAGGAAGGCCATCTCGCGGAAGCGGGTTTTGAGCGTGTCGTATTGGAAATCGCCCGTCTCAAAGATTCCCTCAGGATCGCTCTCGTCCTTCACATCCGGCCAGAAGCGGATCGTCGTGCCGGTGCGGTCGGTCTCGCCGATGACCTTGAGATCATAGAGCACCTTGCCGCGCTCATATTCCTGCTGATAGATCTTGCCATCCTGATAGACGTTGACCTGCAAGTGTTTGGACAGCGCGTTCACGACCGACGCGCCGACGCCATGCAGGCCGCCGGAGACCTTGTATCCTCCACCGCCGAACTTGCCGCCCGCATGCAGAATCGTCAGGCAGACCTCGACTGCCGGGCGGCCGATCTTCGGATGAATGCCGACCGGGAAGCCGCGTCCGTTGTCCCGCACGGAGCAGGAGCCGTCCTTATGCAGCGTGATGATGATTTCGTTGCAGAAGCCCGCCAACGCTTCGTCCACCGCGTTATCCACGATCTCGTAGACCAGATGGTGCAATCCGCGCTCGTCCGTCGAGCCGATATACATGCCCGGTCTCTTGCGCACGGCCTCAAGCCCTTCGAGCACCTGAATCTGGTTCTCGTCATACGTGCCATCCGGCCGTTCAAGCTGATCGAGCTGCTGCTGAATGTCTTGGTTTTCCATTTATTCTCCTCGTTTCTTCGGCCTTCAAAGTTCGGGCTGCCCGTCTTCCTGCGCCGCCGTCCAAAACGGCTCGGCAGCCGGATAGGCGCGCTCATGCGCGCGCTGCGCAAGCGTCACCGTGGATATGGGCGACAGATACACGCGCGCGTTTTCCGTCATGCCGCCCGCGCGCCTCGCGCCCGCGCAGATCACCGCGCTTTTGGCGGTGATGCCCTGCCGGGCGAGAATGCGGTTCTGGCGGCGGATTTCCGCAAGCATCGCCCCGGTGACGGGGCTTTGGCTCTGGGTCAAATCAATGATGGCCACAATGTCGGCGCTGTGCACGCTGACGTCATCGCCCAAATGAAGAATCATTTCTGCCTCCCGCGCGTGCGCAGTCCGCACATTTTATTTCTATTATATTATACCAAATTCGTCCCCTTTTTTCAAACCTTGACACGCTCTTTTTTGCACGTTTTTCGCCAAAATTGCACACAAAAAAAGGCACCGTTATTCGGTGCCTTTTTTGAATCGCTTACTTCACCTGGGAAAGCGCGTCCTTCACGGCCGCAATCAGCGCTTCGGAAGTCTTGGTCGCGCCCGCAACCACGTCCACATCCGCGCTCTGCGCCTCGATGATGGCCGCCGGAATCTGCTCGAACGCCGGGTCAGAGATGCCGCTGGTCTCGTTGTGGCTGAGCACGTCAATCTTGGCGATCTTGTCGCCGTCCATCGTGACCTTGACCTTCACGTCGCCGCCGATGTCGCTCACGCCCGTGCCGATGTATTCGTTGTCGCCGAGCGCGACTTCTTCCTTCGGCTCTTCCGCCGGAGCTTCCTCAAAGCCGAAGTGGATGTTCAGCAACTCGACCGCCTTCGCCGCAGTCTCGCCCGTGACAGCCGCGCAGCGCGCCAAACGGCCCGGATCGCTCATCTCATAGCCTGTCGCCTTCATGTAGTTCCCGACGGAAACCGCGCACTCAATCGCGCCCGAAACCGTGGTGACGGATTCCATCTCCGGCTGATAGGTCGGGAACGCGTGTTCCTTGTACCAGGCATAAAGCTGGTCGCGCAGCTCGCGGGCTTCCTTCGCCTCGCAGAACAGGCCGAACACCGCGCACGCGCCGCCCAAGGAGCCGCAAAGCGTGCCCGCGCCATATCCACCCGCGCCGTCCGCAAACATGCGCGCGTTCAGCTGGTTATACGGATAGCCGTATTCATCAGCCAACAGTTCTACAATCGCCGCTACGGCGCCTGCGCAGCAGCCGCCGTGGGAATAGAAGCACTCATAGCCATGCTTGAGAACCGCTTCCTTGTCCATCTTCTTGTAAGCCCACGGCCAGGCAGGCGCCTCCGCGCCCTCAGCCAGCGCCGGCAGCATCGCCGGAACGGTGCTCAGCGCTGCCGCGCCCAGCATGCCCTTACCGGCCAGTTTCAAAAACTCACGACGGGAAGTCTGTTTCATTTTGATATTCCTCCTGTGTTTTTTCCTGTTTCTTTCAGCGTTTGACGCACGCTTTTGATAGTATTTTAACACTTTTATCCATTTCGGACAAGGTTCTTCTCCGTCTTTATGCAAAAATTAACCCTAATTCCCGACAGAGAATAGGGTTAATGCTGTTATTCCTCTTTTAATTAGGTTCACCATTCCGGCGGCACGTAGAGCCGGATTTCCCCCGCCGCCAACGTCGCAGGTACGTCGATGAGCCGCTGGTTTTTACTGCCGCAGTAGAGCAGGTCAAGCGAGCGCTCGTGCGAAAGGAATGGGCCGTCCACCAGCACGTCGAGCACGGAAAGCAGCTTCATTCTGTCGGCGCGGTTCTCTTTCAGCAGGTTCTCCAGCGTGAAGCCCGTGTAACACCAGACGTTCATGCCCTTTTCCTTCGCCGCTTTGGCGATAAGATACAGCGGTTCGGGCTGCATCATCGGTTCGCCGCCGGAGAGCGTCAGCCCACGCACCAGCGGGTTTTGACCCAGATGCGCAATCACGTCATCCGTCTGAGCGATATGCCCGCCGCCAAAATCATGCGTCTGCGGGTTGTGGCAGCCGGGGCAGTTGTGCGGGCAGCCCTGAACGAACACCGTGAACCGATACCCCGGCCCATCGACGATGGATTCGGGTTCAAGTCCCGCCAAACGAATTTCCATAGTTCCTCCAAAATACGATTGAGGCTCCGCCTCAAACTCCGGCAGGAACCTGAGGTTCCTGCACCTCCCGCCTTCATGGATTGCATCGCAATCCATGTGGAGAGGGTGCAGGGAAATGATTTCCCTGCTGGGGTTTGGGGCAAAACCCCAACGTAACCCCTTTAAATTCCGTGCTTCACGCGGTCGTGCTCTTCCGCACGCTTGCCGTTGTTGAAGCGCTCAAGCGTGCCGACCAGATAGCCCGTGATGCGGCGGATGCGCTCGAAATGCACCTCTTCTTCCTGACGGCCGCACTTCGGGCAGCTGTCGCCGATGATGCCGTTGTAGCCGCAGACCGGGTCGCGGTCAACCGGATGATTGATCGAACCGTAGCCGATGCCCGCGTCGTGCATCGCGCGCACAACCGCCTCAAACGCGTCGAGATTCTTCGTCGGATCGCCGTCCATCTCGATGTAAGAGATGTGGCCCGCGTTCGTCAGCGCGTGATACGGCGCTTCCAGCCTGATCTTGTCAAACGCGCTGATCGGATAATACACCGGGATGTGGAAGCTGTTGGTGTAATACTCGCGATCCGTCACGCCCGCAATCCTGCCGTAGCGCTTCTGATCGATCTTCACGAACCGGCCGGACAGGCCCTCCGCCGGCGTCGCCAGCAGCGTGTAATTCAGCTTCTTTTCCTCGCTCCGCTTGTCGCAGAGCTCGCGCATGTGGCCGATGATCTTCAGGCCCAGCTGCTGGGCGCGTTCGCTCTGACCGTGGTGCTCGCCGATGAGCGCCACCAGCGTTTCCGCCAGCCCGATAAAGCCGACGGACAGCGTGCCATGCTTGAGCACCTCGCGCACCTCGTCGTCCCAGCCCAGTTTCTCGCTGTCCATCCAGACATGTTCGCCCATCAGGAACGGATAATTGCGCACCTTCTTGCGCGCCTGAATCTCAAAGCGCTCATCCAGCTGCTCAAAGACCAGCTCCATCCGCTCATCCAGCGTCTTGAAGAACAGATCGATGTCGCCGTGGCTCTCGATGGCAATGCGCGGCAGGTTGATCGACGTGAAGGACAGGTTGCCGCGGCGGTTGCAAACCTCGCGCGTCGGGTCATAGACGTTGCCGATGACGCGCGTGCGGCAGCCCATGTAGGCGATTTCCGTCTCGTGATGGCCCGGCTTGTAATACTTGAGGTTGAACGGCGCATCCACGAACGAGAAATTCGGGAACAGGCGCTTGGCGCTCACGCGGATAGCCAGCCGGAACAGGTCATAATTCGGGTCGCCGGGGTTATAGCTCACGCCCTCTTTGACGCGGAAAATCTGAATCGGGAAAATCGGCGTTTCGCCGTTGCCCAAACCGCTTTCCGTCGCCAGCAGCAGGTTGCGCATCACCATGCGCGCTTCCGGCGAGGTATCCATGCCGTAGTTGATGGAAGAGAACGGCGTCTGCGCGCCCGCGCGGGAGTGCATCGTATTCAGGTTGTGAATGAACGCCTCCATCGCCTGATAGGTGCGGCGCTCGGTCTCGCGGTAGCCGCGCTCGGTCGCATAGTGAATCATGCGCTCGGCGGTCGCCTCGTCCGTCATCGCCAGCAGGCGCTCGCGCAGCGCGTCGTCAAATTCCTTGTTCGGTTTGAGGGTCGGAGCCGCGCCCGTCTCGGCCCTGATCTGCCGGACGATGGCTTTCGCTTCGTCGTTGGCCGCGTCGTGATTCAGCAGCAGCTCCAGCGCCGCGCCCAGCGCGCGGCGATACTCTTTGATATAGGTTTTCGCCACGCCGGGGGCCATGTCGTAATCAAAGCTGGCGATGGCCTGACCGCCGTGCTGATCGTTCTGGTTGCTCTGGATGGCGATGCACGCCAGCGCGGAATAGCTGCCGATGTCCTGCGGCTCGCGCAGCACGCCGTGACCCGTGGAGAAGCCGCCCTTGAACAACTCCGTCAGGTCGATCTGGGTGCAGGTCGTCGTCAGCGTCAAAAAGTCGAGGTCGTGGATGTGGATGTCGCCTTCGCGGTGCGCGCGCGCGTGCTCCGGGTTGAGCACATACATATCGTAGAACTGCTTTGCGCTCTCCGAACCGTATTTGAGCATCGTGCCCATCGCGGTATCGCCGTCGATATTCGCGTTTTCGCGCTTCACGTCCGATTCGGAAGCGTCCTTGAACGTGATGTCCTCCAGGATGTGCATCAGCCGCGTCTTCGCTTCACGGGTGCGGCTGCGCTCCGCGCGGTAGAGGATGTAGGCTTTGGCCGTTTTGGCATAGCCCTCGGCAATGAGCACCTGCTCCACCTGATCCTGAATATCCTCGACAGACGGCGTTTCATTGCTCTCCTTGGCGTTCATCTCGCGGGTGACGATTTTCGCCAGACGCTCGGCTTCATCCTCGCCCTTGCCGCTCTCGGCGGCCACAAACGCGCGGTCGATTGCGGAGGCAATTTTGGCCTCGTCATACGGCACCAATCGTCCGTCGCGCTTTTTGATAGACTCCGGCATGTTATTTCTCTCCCCTGTTTATCATCAATCGAAATACTATATTTGGTAAGTCAAGCTTTGCTATGATACAGCATCTTGTGTTTTATGTCAATTTCGCGTGTTAAAGCGCGAAGCCGCAAAAAACAAGACGGCACAACGCGCGCCGCCTTTTCGGGCCGAAAAAAAATATTATCTCGGCTTTTCCAGCATCAGCTCAATCAGCGCCGCCGCGCTGTCCGCGTTCTTACTATACATCGGGATGCAGAGCAGACTGTCCCGCGGATCGTTGCCATATGCGTTCAGCCCGGTCAGCGTATCTGCCGGGATGGCATAAACCGCCGTCGTGCCGTCGCCGCGGTCGAGCGTACCCTTTGCCAAATCGATGTCTTCCGCGTCAATCGCGCCGCTTTCCAGATAAGGCGTCAGCTCCACCAGCGATTCCTGCGCGCCGTCCGAAGTGATTTTGAGCATCTCGTCCCGCGAAATCAAAAACAAATCGCCCTGCTGCGCCGCGACATACGTCGAAAACTGCATCGGCGCGTAGATGTTGCTGCTGTCCGTCAGGTTGATGTTGATGACGGTCAGCTTCTCCTGCTCCGGCTTCCGCGCCTGAAGCAGCGGCCAAAAATCCGCCTGCATGGTTTCCGTATCCGCGTAGCTGTTGAGTACGTAAAACTCAACCTTTTTGTCGTCCGGCGGGCGGTATTCCGTCACCGCAAATACGATACTCACCAGCATCGTGCTGACAGCCGCCGCCAGGGCATACTTCCACCAGCTGTATGCCAAATGGTTTTTGAGCTTCTTCTTTGTCAATCGCTGATTTGCCATATGTCCTCCGCACTTATGCTTGTCGTTTTATGATACACCTTTGCGCCGGGATTTGCAATGGGGTTTTGCGCCGCGTCAGTCGGTTTCCGCAAAGAAGAAGCGTTTGAAAAAAACCTCTTCTTCATATTAAATATGCGTTTAGCGCCGCCGTTTCAATCGCGGCATGCTCTGCGTTCCGCTTGAAAACCGTATTTTGATTTTCTGCGCATAATCCTCCCCTTTTTCGGGCAGTTTATCTTCCGAGGAGCTGAGAACCTTTTCTCAGACCCGGACAGTCTGCCAACCGCCGCCGCGAGATTCGCCGTCGTCATGACTGCGCATGCGCCCGGAAAGGAAGGCACGCCGGGCGTGATGCGCCAAGCAGCACCTCTTCTCTTTGATAAGCGGAGGGTCGCGCAATCGGCAGGATACGCGGCTCTCCGCCTTTTTTTATGAAGTCGGGGTTGTGGATTTTCGTTTTATGTTTTCATATCCATGAACGTTTTTCATCTTGCGCATGAAAAGTATTGACAATCCGGTTAAAACGTGTAAAATGTTTTCCATCGCCCATTGAGGCGACTGCGAAAACCATTTTTCGGAGGAGAAAAACATGAAGAAACTGACGACACTTGCCGCCGCGGCTCTGGCCCTGGCGATGACCGGCGCGGGCGCGCTGGCCGAGACGACTATTCAGCTGGGCACCACCGTCAACGAGCAGGACAGCTTCCAGGTGGCTGCCGAGAAATTTGCCGAGCTTGTGGAAGAACGCACGAACGGCGAATATAAGATTGAGATCTATCCCAACGGCACGCTGGGCGGCGAAAGCGATATGCTCGATTCCATGAGCACCGGCATGCTGGATATGGGCATCATCACCAGCGGCCCGTTCGTCAACTTCTCGGAGGCGATGGGCGTGCTGGATATGCCGTACCTGTTCGCCAACAACGAAGAGGCTTACAAGGTGTTCGACGGCGAAATCGGCCGTGAGCTGCTGGATTCTCTGGAGGACGCGGGCCTCAAGGGTCTTGCCTATGCCGAGCGCGGCTTCCGCAACGTGACCAACTCCGTCCGTCCGGTGAACAACGCCGACGATCTCGCGGGCCTCAAGCTTCGCGTGATGGAAAACGAAGTCTACACCGCGACCTTCAAGGCGCTCAAGGTCAACGCCGTTCCGATGGCGTGGGCCGAAGCGCTGACCGCCATGCAGCAGGGCACCATCGAGGGCGAAGAAAACCCGATCAACGTCATCTATTCTTACAGCCTGTGGGACTACGGCCAGAAGTACGTGACGCTTGACCGTCACAGCTACTCCACCGCCATCATCACCATGAGCCTGGACGTGTTCAACAGCCTGGACGAGGCCACGCAGGAGATCTTCCTGGCGAGCGCGCAGGAAGCCGCCGAATATGAGCGCGCCTGGGTTGCCGAGCAGGAGGCCGATCAGCTGGCCGCCATCAAGAGCCACGGCGTTGAGGTTATCGAAAATCCGGACGTCGAGTCCCTCCGCGCCGCGGTGCAGAGCGTGTACGACGCTTATCCGCAGTACGCGGACTACATCGCCCGCATTCAGGCGCTGCTGGCCGAGTAATTCAGCCGCTTATGCGTTTCCTCTCCCGCGAGGGGAGGAAACGTTTTTTTACCCTTTCAGAATATGGGAAAAACGGAGGCATCCCCCATGGCACTCAAGAAAATCCTTTCCCCCGTCAGCGACGCGCTTGATAAGGTGTGCAGCGTGGCCATCGTCATCATGCTCGGCCTGATGGTCGTCATCACCACGGCGCAGATCATCTGCCGCACGTTCTTCACCTCCCTGAGCTGGTCCGACGAGGTGACGCGCTATCTGCTCATCTGGTCCACCTTCCTGGGCGCGACCTGCGTCTACCGCCACAGCGGCAACATCGCCATCACTTTCATTCAGGATCTGGTGCCCAAAAAGCTCGGCGCCGTCATGCGCATCGCGGTGCATGCAATCTGCTGCTTCCTGTTCGCCGTGCTGCTGGTTTTCAGCGTCAAGTATTGCAGCAAGCTGGTCAAGACGGCCACCGCGCTGCCGATCAAGATGAAATACATCTACCTGTGCATCCCCATCAGCATGGGTATTCTGATGCTCCACGCGCTGGTGATGGCGCTGGGCGAAGTTGAAACGATGAAGGAGGTCAAGGGCTAATGGCACTGATTCTGTTCGGCGTGTTTATCGCCCTTCTGCTGCTGGGCGTGCCGGTCGCGTTCGCCATCTGTTCCGCCGCCGCGACGACGATGTTTGCGGGCTTCGGCACCGCCAAAATGATGATCGTGGTGCAGCGCATGTTCGCCAGCTGCGATTCCTTCAGCCTGATTGCCGTGCCGTTTTTCATCTTTGCGGGCGATCTGCTCGCGGGCGGTAAAATTTCCAAGGTGCTCGTCGAGTTCTGCGAATCCCTGTTGGGCATGATCAAGGGCGGCCTGTCCGTGGTCTCCGTGCTGGCGGGCATGTTCTTCGCCGCGATCTCCGGTTCGGGCGCGGCCACCACTGCCGCCGTCGGCGCGACGCTCGTGCCTGAATTGAAAAAGCGCGGCTATCGCGAGGATTCCGCCGCCGCGCTCGTCGCCGCCGCCGGCACCATCGGCGTGGTTATTCCGCCTTCCGTGCCGATGGTGCTCTACGCCGTCATCGCGGAGGAAAGCGTCAGCCGCCTGTTCAGCGCCGGTTTCATGCCGGGCGTCATCATGGGTCTGATGCTCATCGCCATCTCGCTCTATCAGGCGTATAAAAACAACTATCCCAAAGGCGCGCCGTTCTCCCTCAAAAATGTGGGCAAGACCTTCCTCAAAGCTATCCCCGGCATTCTGATGCCCGCGATCATCCTCGGCGGCATCTTCTCCGGCTACTTCACCCCGTCCGAAGCGGCGGCCGTGGCCGTCGTCTACGCGCTGCTGGTTTCCACGTTCGTCTATCGCGATATGAGCTTCAAAAAGCTCTATACCACCATGCTCGGCTCGGCCAAAACCAGCGCCGTCATCATGATTATCATCGCGTGCAGCGGCCCGTTCGGCTGGGCGCTGGCCAACTGGAAGATTCCGGAAGCCATCTCCACCGCCGTGCTGAGCGTTTCCACCAATAAGTACGTCATCCTGTTCCTGATTTCGCTCATCATCCTGATTGCTGGCGTGTTTATGGAGACCTCCTCCGCAATCATCATCCTGACCCCGGTTTTCCTGCCGCTGGTGCGCGCGCTGGGCATCTCCACGCTCCACTTCGGCATCCTCTTCGTCGTCGGCATTGCCATCGGCATGATCACCCCGCCGGTCGCCATTAACCTGTTCGTCGCTTCCGGCATCACGGGGCTGTCGCTGGAAAAGATTTCCAAGGCCGTCGTCCCCTACCTCATCGGTCTGGTCATCGTTTTCCTGCTGATTGTGTATCTGCCGCTGTTCATCCCCGGCTTTATCGGCTAAACTCCTTCGATTTTGCGCCGTCCCGTTTTTCGGGACGGCTTTTCTATGCCTGTTTATACCGCCGCGAAGCGAAGAAGGGGTTTGGGGACTGCGTCCCCAAATAGGTCTGGGCGATAGGCCAGCGTTTTCTCCATCGCGCGCAGCGCCAAAACAGGAGTCAGGGAGCGAAGCGTCACCTGACTTCAATCATCCGCTTTTCGTTATTTTTACAATTATTCAAACTCCTCTTAACATCCGCCGAATCTGTGCTATAATAAACTGTCTATATTTTTTCTTTTTGTGTCTGTGTACAGGAGAATGTTATGTTCAAGACCCACGCGCATCGCACCATGGATATGACGGAAGGCTCCCTTCTGACCAAGGTGCTGTTTTTTTCGCTTCCGATTATGCTCTCCGGCATTTTGCAGCTGCTCTTCAACGCGGCGGATACCATCGTGGTCGGTCGGTTTGCGGGCAATGAAGCGCTGGCGGCCGTCGGTTCGGTCGGTTCGCTCAATAACATGATCATCAGCCTGTTTGTCGGCCTTTCCATCGGCGTAAACGTGCTCGTCGCGCGCTTCACCGGCGCGAAGGACGCGGAACGCGTCTCCGAAACGGTGCATACCGCCGTGCTCCTGTCCCTTGTGGGCGGCGCAGTGCTGGCGGTCGTCGGCTTTGCGGCCGCGCGCCCGCTGCTGGAAATCATGGGTTCTCCGGAAGACGTGATCGACCTCGCCGAGCTGTATATCCGCATCATCTTCGTCGGCATGCCTGTGCAGATGCTCTATAACTTCTGCGCGGCTGTGCTTCGCGCCGTCGGCGACACCAAGCGCCCGCTGTATTTTCTGACCATCGCGGGCGTGATTAACGCCGGGCTGAATCTGGTGTTCGTCATCGGGTTTAAGATGAGCGTGGCGGGCGTCGCGCTGGCGACGATCATCTCGCAGGCCGTTTCGGCGGTGCTGGTCACGCGCTCGCTGATGCTGATGGATGGCCCGACGCGCCTGCACCTCAACCGCCTTTCCATCAAGCCGCACATCATGCGCATGATCATCCAGATCGGCCTGCCTGCGGGCATTCAGAGCTGCATGTTCTCGCTCTCCAATGTCGTCATCCAGTCCTCGGTGAACAGCTTCGGCTCCATCGTCATTGCGGGCAACGCGGCGGGCGCGAACGTCGGCAACTTCGTCTATCAGGCGATGAACACCTTCCAGCAGGCCGTCACCTGCTTCGCCGGGCAGAATATCGGCGCGCGCAAGCCGCGCCGCGTGCTGACCTCGATGTATGTCAGCCTGTTCTGGGCGTTTTCCTTCGGCGTGGTCTTCGGCGTGCTCTCCTGCGTGTTCGGCGCGCAGCTGCTCAGCCTGTATTCCACAGACCCGGCGGTCATTCAGGTCGGCCTGAACCGCATGTATATCGTCTGCGGTCCGTATTTCCTCTGCGGCATTATGGACGTGATGACCGGCGTGCTGCGCGGCGTGGGCTATTCGCTGCTGCCGATGATCGTTTCGCTGATGGGCGCGTGCGTATTCCGCATTTTCTGGGTCATGACGGTGTTCGCGGCGAACCGCACGATGGATTGCCTGATGGTCTCCTACCCCGTTTCGTGGGCGCTGACGTTCCTGGTGCTGGTCGGTATCTTCGTTGTGCTCTGGAACAAGAAAATCAAGCCGCGCTATACGCCGGAGGAATTGGCGGCGCGATAAAATAGCAAAACCGACCGATTGTCATTCTTCGGTCGGTTTTTTCTTTTTCGGCTGACAAAGAACGAAACGCCGCAGAACGCATGCCGTCCCCGCTTGGCGCTTTGAAATGCGTTCCTTCGTTTCTAAAGGAATTTGATCGGTTCGATAAGCCGGAATTTATCACTCTAAAATAAATGGGAGCGTAATCATAATAATTCCAAACAGGGCAAATGAAATACCACCAATTTTTGCGACTTTTAAGTAGAATTCAGACGGTTCATCTGCCCGATAAGATTTCCATTCTTCTGTCAATTTCCATACTAAGTCTGGCTTCAAAAAGATAAACATACCTAATGCAAAAATTATGATTCCGCCACAAATAGGCCACAACATATTCACCATCTCCTTCATCAAATTCCGATTAGTAATATATAAGCGAGGGTGTTACAGCCTTCGCTTTTCCTTTAAGATGAAGGTGATTGGCTGACGGAATTTCCGATTGGGACCCCACGCCCGCAAACAAATGTGTCAGCCAGCCTTCATCATTCTGCATTCGATTCAGCAAGTTGGGACAAATCACTGCTCCCGTTTCACGGACTAATCTGATTGAATTTTGAAGTGCTGGAACCAATCGTATCTCAACGAATGAAGGAGGAATCTCATGATTGCAGTTGGAATCGACATATCCAAAGCCAAAAGCACCGTTGCGGTGATTGATTCAGACGGTACAGTTCTGGCAAGTCCATTCACAATGGCTCATACGCAGCCGGAGATGGAAGCTTTCGTGACCTATCTGAAGGGACTTGGAGAACCCACGACCATCCTCATGGAGTACACTGGCCACTACCATTATCCGGTGCTCAAGAAGCTTCAAGACGAAGGGTTTCCCGTTTGCATTGTCAATCCATACCAGATGAAAAAATACGGGGATGTCGAGATTCATAAGGCGAAGACGGACAAGAAGGACGCGCTTCGGATAGCAGCCTATGCACTTGAAAAATCTTATAAACTCGTACCGTATAGCTCAATGGAGCAAAAGTATGAGGACTTGAAATTTCTTTCCCGTCAGTACAGCCAGCGTATCACTTATGTCGCGAAACTGAAAGTTCAGCTCATAGCTCTGCTGGATCAGACGATGCCTGGGATCACAAGAATACTGCCACTGAACAGCAGAAACCCTGAAAAATGCGCGTTGCTGCTCTTTATCAAACGATTCAAGTCCTTTGATGAGATTCAAAGAATTGGAAAGGCGCGCTTCCTGGCATCATATGACGTCTTGGCGAAAAAGGCTTCAGAACGCAGTGCATCCAGCAAGGGACTTAGTATCTACGAACTCGCTGTTGACAGCATTACCACCCGCGGCGAAGACCCTTACATTTGGCTCTCACAAAATCAATGCGTTGACCTGCTTTCCGCAACACAAAATGCTGCCGACGAAATCATTTCTCAGATGAGAAACATCGCCGAGACAATTCCGGAATACAAGGTACTCCGAGCAATGCACGGCGTTGGTGACCGCCTCGGACCGATTATCCTCGCCGAGATCGGTGATGTCCATCGCTTTCACAGCGGTAAGGCATTGAACTCCTATGCCGGCAACGATGCCCCTCCATATCAATCCGGACAATTCGAGAGCAGAAACCGCCACATTTCAAAACGTGGCAGCTCTGCCCTCCGGAAGGCTTGTTACGAGGTAATGCAGGCCCTTAAACTGACAAAACCTCAAGACGACCCCGTGTACCTCTTTATGCTCAAAAAAGAGCAGGAAGGGAAGCCTTTCAATGTAGCCAAGATGGCTGGCGTGAACAAGTTCCTTCGAATCTACTACGCCAGAGCAATGGAGCTCTACAAGTAAACCACTTTAATTCTACATCATTTTTTCAAAGCCCGCAATCTGGTGGGTTCATTTAGTACGCCCTTTTTTCTGTGCAACTTCCAGAAAAAAGTTCTTGACAAACATTAGCAAGATTTATCGTTCATCTTCACCTCCGAATTATACCATAAAGCGAGAAACGCGAAAAGCCCGAACAGTTTTCTGTCCGGACTTTTTCGCTATGCTCAAATTGACTTGATCCTTTTCGGTTTTCGGCGCTCGGCCATACGATTTCGCAAGCCTTTGCCAAGGCTTATGCCAGACTGAACGCCGCGAGGAAGAAAAACAGCACGACGGCGAGCACCGTGCCCAGCGACAGCGTGGTGGAGACGTATTCCGCGTCGTCGCCCAAATCGGCGAACAGCGGAATGATGAACGGCGCGGGCAGGGTATATTGCAGCATGAGCGCCAGCAGCAGCCCCTTGTCATACGGAATGATGGCAAACAGAATGCCCGAAACCGCCGCGCAGACGACCGCCAGCACGCCGAGACGCAGACCCATCGTCGTGAGCACCGGACGCAGGAGCTTCTTGCTGACATGCAGCTGATAACCCATGACGATCAGAATCAGCGCGGAGGTCGGCGCGGTGATGAAGCTCAGCAGGGAAGTCACGATCTCCCCCGCCGCCGTACCGTCGATGGCCTTGTGTACGCCCAGCGCGCCGAGGATGATGCCCAGCAGCATGCCGATGCAGGCTTTATTGGTCAGCATGTTTTTGACGATGAACTTGGGCGTCATCTTTTCGCCGCCCGCCGCCTTGAGCGCCGTCAAAAAGACGGTAAAGGCGAACATCGTCTGACCGATATCGACCATCGCGTACATCTTGGTCTGATCCGCGCCGCAGAGCAGCGCATAGAGCGCGTAACCCAGCATGCCGCCCTCCGCGCCGGTCATCAGCAGCGGCATAAAGCGGTCATACGGCTTGACGAATCGGCGCAGCGCATAGCCTGCCGCCAGCGCCACGCCATAGCCAACGAACACCAGCACGAACACCAGCAGCATTCTTGTGCCGTAATCCGCGGTGAAGAACGCCTGAAACAGCACGACCGGCAGCAGAATATCGCCGATCACATTTTTGAGGCCCGCGTGCTGTTCGTCGTTGAGAATGCCCTTTGTCGCGCAGACGCGGCCGAGGATAATCATCACAAGCACAGGCAGAACCTTTGCGAGAATTTGCGTAATCATATGTGACTCCTTCGGAAACGTTGGGGCCTTGCCCCAAACCCCAGCAGGAACCTGAGGTTCCTGCACCTCCCACATTCATGAATTGCTGCGCAATTCATGAGATTTCAAGTTTTTCATGCGTTTTTCCTCATTTATCGCATCGCGATAAATGTTACGGGAAATCCAAGAACCTCAGGTTCTTGGCAGGGTTTGGGACAGCGTCCCAATCGTTCCCCCTTAACGCGGCTAAAAAGAGGCTGCAAAGCTCAATTTGCCTTGCAGCCTCCTTGGGTTCAAATTACTTGGTGTGGATCGCGTCGGTGTAGAACTCAAACGCTTCCTTGTCGGTCGCCTTGTGGTGAACGATCATGCGGATCGCCTTCGCCATCTCGACCGGATGGTTGCTCTGGAAGATGTTGCGGCCCATATCCAGACCACGCGCGCCACCCTGAATGGAGCGATACGCCAGCGTCAGCGCCTCATCCTCCGGCAGCTTCTTGCCGCCCGCAACAACGATCGGCACCGGGCACGCCGCGACGACTTCCTCGAAGTTATCGCAGTAATAGGTCTTGACGAGCTGCACGCCCATCTCGGCCACGATACGGGTCGCGAGCTTGAAGAAGCGGTCGGTGCGCTCCATATCCTTGCCGACAGCCACAACGCCCAGCGTCGGGATGCTGTAACGCATGCCCGCGTTGATGCAGCGGCTCAGGTTGTCGATGGAGGAAAGCTGGCCGTCCGCGCCGATGAAGGTCTGAACCGCCATGCAGTCCGCATTCATGCGGATCGCGTCCTCAACGTCCACAGCCAGGCACTCGTGGCTCAGGTCGTCGTTGATCATGGAGGAGCCGCTGGTCACGCGCAGGGCAATGCCCTTCTTATAGGTCGGGGAAACGCAGGTGCGGATCGCGCCGCGGGTGCCCATGAACACATCCACCTGCTCCTGGAGCTTCGGGATCACCAGATCCAGACGCTCAAGACCGGCGGTCGAGCCCATGAAGTAGCCGTGATCGAACGCAAACATCACCGTGTTGCCGCTGACCGGATCAAAGATATTGGAAAGGTGACGCTTCATGCCCCAGTCCGTGTTGTTCGCGCCCTTCACATGGAAGCTGCCCTGATTGCCAAACGGAACATCCGTATGATAATCCTTCGCGACTTTCAGTCCGTCCTTATCTGCCATTGGAATCAATCTTCCTTTCTGAAAATGGTCCATTTGTAGATGTTTTCAAACAGAGGCGAATGCCGCGTCATGCCGCAGCTTCCACCACAAAGGGAGGAGCCCCGAAGGGTTCCTCCTTGGATAAGCGATTGTTTTGGATTAGAAGTTGTAATCCGCAACGTTCTCAGCCGTGAAGACAACGCGCTCCGGCAGCAGCACGACGCCGTTGTTCTCAGCAGCAGTCTCCTGACCGGCGACGAGCGCGTCGTTGGCCAGCACTTCGACGGTGCCGATGTTCGGGATGTCGATCTTGTCGCCAACCTTCACGGTGTTGCCCGCGGAGATGTAAGCGGCGAGGTAGCAGCCCATCGCGCCCTGGATGCCGCAATCCCACAGGCCCCAACGGGTGCAGATGCCGTTCTCCAGGTAAGAGGTCATGCCGGACGGGGTGCAGAAACCGGTGATGGTGATGTCCTTCGCGGTCAGGCCCTTGTTCTCAGCAGCCTTGCACTGTCCCGGCAGAGCGGTGGAGTCGTTGCAGATGATGACGTCAACATCAGCATACGCGTCGAGGATGGACTCGCCAACGCTGACGGACTGAGCCGGATCCTGGTTGGAGTAGTACGGATCATGGACAGCAACCCAAGACGGATACTTTTCCTTGATGTACGCGTCGCCGGCGACGTACCAGGAGTTCTGGTCGGAAACGGACGGGTTGGAGAAGTGCCAGACGTACTTGACTTCGCCGTTCACGTCCACGCCGCGCTCCTTCAGGGACTCAACAGCCATGTCCACCAGCATCGGGCCGAGGACGTCGGCGGTACCCTGAGAAACCATCAGCGCACGGGCGTTCGGAGAGACGTCAGAGTCCCAGGTGCTGACATAGATGCCCGCGTCCTGAGCTTCCTGGAGCTTCTCGTCCAGGCCGGTGGCGTCAACGGAAGAAATGCAGATGGCGTCCACACCCTTGTCGATCGCCTGCTGGATCAGCTCCAGCTGGGTGGTAACGTCCGCGGTCGGAGCGCCGATGTAGTCAACGGTCAGACCCCAATCGGCAGCGTACTTCTGCGCGCCGTCGTTCGCGGCCTCGAAGAACGAGTTACCGGAAACCTTCGGGATGAAGGCGACGGTCATGCCGTCCACCGGGCTCTTGCCTTCGGCAAAAGCGGCGGAGCACAGCGTCAGAGCCATGCACAGCACGAGAAGCATAGACAGGATCTTTTTCATGTTTGGGTTCCTCCTACGTTTTTTTATTTATCTCAAGAGGTGCTCGACAGCGCCCCCTGAAATGCGACGGTTATTCTTTCCTCCTGCGCTTGAACAGGTGAGAAAGCATGTGCTGACCGGCGATTTCGCGGCCCAGAACGACCACGACCAGAATCAGGCCGATCGGCAGATCGAGGTTCTGCGTGCTCACGCCGAAACAGAGCGGCAGACCGTAACGAAGAATGCAGATGATCAGCGACGCGAGCACCGTGCCGATGATGCTGCCCTTGCCGCCCGTGTTCAGCGTGCCGCCGAGCACGACAGCTGTGATGATGGCCAGCGTATAGCCGGAGCCGAGGTCATATTTGGCGGAGTTGACGTTCGCGGTCAGCAGCGTGCCCGCAATCGCGGCGCTCACAGCCGAAAGGACGTACGTGCTCATGATCGTAGCACGGGTGTTGATGCCGGAATATTCCGCCGCCTGCGGATTCACGCCGATCAGGAACAGGCGCTCGCCATACTTGGTGCGGTGGAGAATCCACATGCACAGCAGAATCAGCACAACGTAGATCACAATCTGCGTCGGAATGCCGAAGATATTGCCTTTGCCGAGGAAACGGAAGCTGACGAACTCGCCCGCCTCGTTCTTCGCCGGAAAGCCGCCGATACCCTGATATGCCGGGGTCGCGGACATGCCGGAAACCATCAGCGCAATGCCGGAATACAGGAAGCTGCCGCCCAGCGTAACAACCATCGGCTGCACGCCGCAGTATGCGACGAAGAAACCGGAGAGCGCGCCGCACAGCGCGGCGACCACCATGGCGATCGCCACAGTCGCCCAGATGTTCAGCCTGGCGTCGCTCCAGAGCACGCCGATGATGATACTGCTCAGACCGATGATCGCCGGCGCTTGAATGTCAATGCCGCCGGTAATCATGACCATCGTCACAAACAGCGAGATGATGCAGACGCTGATGTAGTTGACGATGCTGTTCATGATGGACTGCGGACGCAGGAACTTCGGGTTGGCTGCGCCAAACACCACAAATTCCAGAATCAGGAAGATCACCAGAAACATTTCCCAGTGCTTGAAAACCTTTTTCAGCATGTCCTTCATGCCTTCGCGCCTCCTTCTTGATCCGCCGTTCTGGACAGAAGGCGCTTTCTGCGAGTCATTTCAATGGAACGGCGCTGCGCCAGCGCGTCGATGACGACGATGACGATCAGCATCGTGCCGGTGATGGTGTTGTTGTAGGTGGACGGCAGGCCGATGAAGACCAGCAGTCGGCCAATGGAAGACATGATGACCGCGCCGATAGCCGCGCCGATCACGTTGCCTAGGCCGCCGGAGAGCGAAATGCCGCCGAGCACGCAGGCCGCGATGGCGGTCATCTCATAGCCGTTGCCGGCCACGGTCATGACCTGACCGTACTTGGAGGCGAATACGAAACCGCCCAGACCCGCGAACAGACCGCAGAGCACATACGCCAGAATCTTCGTGCTCAGCACGGAAATGCCGACCAGATTCGCGCCGCCCGCGTTATCGCCGACCGCAATGAAGTACTTGCCCTTGCGCGTCTTCGTCAAAGCCAGATGCGAAATCGCAACCAGCACAACCGCAATCGCGTAGTAAAGCGTAATGCCTGCAAACACGGTCTTGTTGCCATAGCTGGAAATCGCGCCGCCGAAGTTTTCAATCGTGCGTCCGCCGGACATGATGTAAATCAATCCGCGAACCACGCTGTTTGTGCCGAGGGTGAAGATCAGCGACGGCACGCCGAAATACGAAACGCCGACGCCGTTGACCAGACCGATGGCCGCGCCCGTCACCAGACACAGCAGCAGCATCTTCGGGATGCTTCCGCCCTGCTGGGCGATCAGGCCCGTCATGCCGGCCGTCAGACCGAGGGTCGCGCCGATGGAAACGTCGATCTCGCCCGTCATGATGACGAACGCAATGCCGACAGCCAGCAGCGTGTACATCGTCGCCGTGTTGAAACAGGTGATGATGTTGTCATACGTCAGGAATCCGGGAGCCGCAATACCGGTGATGACAAACAGCAGAATCAGAAAGATCAAGCTGGTCATCCACCGCGCTTTAAACAGGTTCTTCATTTTCCTCACACCTTCCTTTCATGCGCAATGCCGAAGGAGGCGCTGGTAAGAGCATCCTGCGTGATTTCCTCGCGGCTGAACTCGCCGTTGATCCGTCCCTGGAAAACCGTGATCGCGCGGTCGGCCAGCTCGACGACTTCTTCCATATCGGAGGAAACCATCAGCACGGCCACGCCCGCGTCCTTGAGCTGGCGAATGATGTTGTATACGTCGCCGCGCGCCGCCGCGTCAATGCCGCGGGTCGGCTCATCGAGGATGACGACTTTCGGCTGGGTGGACAGCGCGCGGGCGATAACCACCTTCTGCTGGTTGCCGCCGGAGAGACTGCCGATCTGGTCATCCAGCGAAACGATCTTCGTTCTGAAATCGTTGACGTACTTTTGAGAGATTTCGCTTTGACGGCGGCGGTTCATGTTCACCGCGCCGACGTCCTTGCCGCTCAGCAGCGCGGACGTTGTATTGGAAGAAATCGAGCGGATTTTGAAAATGCCGTGGTAGTGGCGGTCTTCCGGCACGAAATTGATGCCCGCCTGCAAAATCTGCTTGGTGGAAAGACCCGTGATGTCCTTCCCCGCCAGAATCACCTTGCCGCCGAGCACCTTGTCGCGGCCGAAGATGGTGCTGATGAGTTCCGTGCGGCCCGCGCCGACGACGCCCGCAATGCCGAGGATTTCGCCCGGATACAGGTCGAACGTGATGTTGCTGAAGCCGTAACCGCTGAAATCCTTCACCTGCATGACGGGTTTGAGATGGGCATAATCCACCGGGACATACGCCTTTTTCGTCTGCTGGCCGCCCTGCGCGTCGTTGGGCAGAAGACCCTGAATCAGCATTTCCTTGGTGAAGTTTTTCACCGGGCCTTCCAGCGTAATCACACCGTCGCGCATGATGGCCACGTGCGTCGCGATTTCAAAAACCTCGGTCAGGCGGTGCGTGATATAAATGATGGCAATGCCCTTTTTCTTGAGATCCTCCACCGTTTTAAACAGCGACTGCACCTCGTTGAAGGTCAGGGAGCTGGTCGGCTCGTCCAGAATCAGAATCTGCGCGTTGCGCATCATGCCGCGCAGAAGCTCGACCAGCTGCTGCTCGGCGATGGAAAGCGTGTTGGCCTTGCGCTGAAGGTTCAGATCGAAGTTCAGTTCCTTCATGCAGTCGGCCAGGCGCTTTTTCAGTTCGCTTTCGTTTTCATTGAAGCCCATCAGGATGTTTTCCAGAACCGTCATGTTCGGGAAAAGCATCGGCTCCTGCGGCACCAGATAAATGCCGTGCGCCAGCGACGCGGCGGGCTTGCCCAGTTTGACTGCCTGCCCGTCGATGAGGATATCGCCCTCGTCGCACGAATAAATGCCCATGATGATCTTCATGAGCGTCGATTTACCGGCGCCATTGCCGCCAATCAGCGCGACAACCTCGCCCGCATCCACGCTCAGATTGATCCCCTTGAGCACGGCGTTCTGCCCAAACGTTTTGCGAATGCCCTTGACCTCAAGGCGCGGGGCCGTCGTATTCTTTGTGGCCATATCATATACTCCTGCGTTTTGCGATTACAAAGGTTTGCTCGTTGCACAATCTTTTGTTGCCTCCATTTTAAGCTTGTCTGTGCAATTTGTCAAGATATTTTTCTCAGTTTTTGAAAATGGTGTCCGCTCTTTTGAAAGATGTACGTTTTTTTGCAAAAGAATTGACATCATCTCCGTTCAGTGCTATACTTCTTGTGTAAACTTTTGTTTTACCACTTGATATTTGTTTCATCTTTTTTAGAACCGGATGAGAAACGGAGCCGCTATGAATAACGCCGTTCATTACGAGGACGCGCTGATGATCAAAGCCGCGTGGTATTATTATTTTGAAAATATGACGCAGCAGGCCATCGCCGACCGTCTTTCCATCAGCCGCATGCGCGTCATCAAGCTGCTGGACGCCGCGCGCCAGAACGGCGTCATCCAGTTCCGTCTCCGCTCGGACAGCGTGGGCATGATGGAGCAGAGCCGCGAGCTGATGCAGAAATATCGTCTCAAGGACGTGTTCATCATCCCCGAAGCCGAGCAGGAAAGCCAGCTCAACGAGTCCATCGCCCGCGCGGGCGCAATGTACGTCGCGGATCGCCTGGGCGACAACGCCTGCATCAACGCGGGCTACGGCGACACGCTCAGCCGCACGCTCAACCATCTGGCGACGATGGTGCAAACCCCCGTCACCTGCATCTCTCTGACCGGCGGCGTTTCCTATTATCTGCCCAACGGGCGCAGCAACGTTTTCAACGCGCGGCTGTATCTGATGCCCGCGCCGCTGCTCGCCTCGTCTCACGAAATGGCGGCGGCGATGCGCGCGGAGGCTTCCGTCAGCGAAATCATCCGCATGGCGAAGCTCTCCTCCTTCACGCTGGTGGGCATCGGTTCGATGCACGAGACGGCGACCATCGTCCGTTCCGGCATCATCACCCAAAACGAGCTTTTCCGCCTGCGCATGGCCGGGGCGGTCGGCGACGTGCTCTGTCACTTCGTCAACGAAAACGGCGAACTCATTCCCAACGATATCGAAGAACGGCTCATCTCCACCCCGCTTGAGCAGCTCCGCGCGATGGATAACGTCGTCGGGCTGGCCGCGGGCGCGCAGAAAGCCGAAGCCATCCGCGCCATTCTGCGCGGCGGCTATCTCGACGTGCTCATCACCGATGAGCCGACGGCAGCTCTGCTTCTCAAGGGCGAGTGAACGCCCCTGACATAATGACAAACCGACGCATTTTGAAAGGATGATTTCAATGGCAAAAACGCTTATGGCCGTCGATGCCGGCACCGGCAGCGTCCGCGCCGTGCTGTTCAGCCTGGAAGGCGAGCAGCTGGGCTGCGTCCAGCAGGAATGGACGCATAAAGAAGATCCCCGCTACCCCGGCAGCATGGATTTCGACTGGGTGCATAACTGGGATCTCGCCCGCGGCTGCATCCGCGGCGTGATCGAGCAGACCGGCGTCGATCCGCATGACATCGCCGCCGTTTCTACCACCTGCATGCGCGAGGGCATCGTTCTCTACGATAAGGACGGTCAGGAAATCTGGGCCTGCGCCAACGTCGATGCGCGCAGCGACGACGAAGTGGCTCAGCTCGTGCATATGAATCCGGAACTTGAAAAGCAGATTTACCGCGAGTCCGGCCAGACCTACGCGCTGGGCGCTCTGCCCCGCCTGTTCTGGGTCAAAAACAAAATGCCGGAAGTCTACGAAAAGACCGCCGTGTGCACCATGTTCAACGACTGGCTCATCTATAAGATGACCGGCGTGTTCTCCTCCGAGCCGTCCAACGCCTGCACGACGGGCATTTTCGACCTGAAAGCGCGCGACTGGGACGACAAGATCGCCGCTTCCATTGGCCTGAAGACGGGTATCTTCCCGAAGATTTCCGAGTGCGGCACCGTCGTCGCCAAGGTGGGCGCAAAAGGCGCGGCCGAAACCGGTCTGGCCGAAGGCACGCCGGTTGTCGCGGGCGGCGGCGACGCGCAGCTGGGCTGCGTGGGCGTCGGCGTGGTGGACGCCAATCAGGCGGCTATCTTCGGCGGCAGCTTCTGGCAGTATGAGTATAACACCGACGAGGCCAAGACCGACGAGCATTGCCGCGTCCGCGTCAACTGCCACAGCGTCCCCGGCATCTGGCAGTATGAAGCCCTCGCCTTTAAGCCCGGCATGGTCATGCGCTGGTACCGCGACGCGTTCTGCCAGTATGAAAAGGAGCTTTCCAAGACCACCGGCCGCGATCCGTATGACCTCATGAACGAAAAAGCCAAGGATATCCCCGCCGGCTGCTACGGCATGATGTGCGCATTCTCCGACGTGATGAACTACATCTCCTGGCGGCACGCCAGCCCGATGTTCATCAATTTCGATTTCGACCCCGATAAGTTCAACCGTTATACCTTCTACCGCGCCATCATGGAGAATACCGCGATGGTCACTTACGGCCATATGCAGCTCGTCCGCGAGTCCACGGGCAACATTCCCAAGGAAGTCGTATTTGCCAGCGGCGCGTCCAAGAGCGAACTCTGGTGCCAGATTCTCGCCGACGTGCTGGGCATCCCGGTCAACGTGCCGAACGTCAAGGAGGCCACCGCGCTGGGCGCGGCCATCATGGCAGGCCACGGCGTGGGCCTGTTCCCGGATATCTCCGCGACCGCGAAGAAACTTGTGCATATCGAGCACCGCTTCGAGCCGAATATGGAGAACCACGCGACCTATATGAAGCTCTATGAGGATTGGCGGAAGATGTACGCCCGCGAGCTGCAAATCGCCGATGACCGCATCACCCGCTATATGTGGGCCGCGCCGGGCGTCTGATCGCGCACCCCATTCAAACCACCGCAAAGCGAAGAAGGGAGTCTGAGGGACTTCGTCCCTCAGGCAGGTTTGGAATTTTTTCATGCGCCCGCTGTGCGGGAAAACAGCATGAAAAAAATTGGAAATCGCAAGGAGCACTTGTGCGACTATGCGAGTTTCCCGGACTCGCAGCCCAACGTTCCCCTTTCGCGAAGCGATTCCTAAAAGCAGTCAGGGAGCGCAGCGTCACCTGACGTCGTCTTTCCTCAAACCCGTTGCTGTCCAGTTAAAATCTATATAACCTCGAAGGGAGAAAACAGCTATGTATATCGTAAACGAAGAAGATAAAGAATATCGCTTTGGCGACAGCGGCCCCAAGTACCTGATGAAGGGCCCGCGCATGAACTTCGCGCTCGTGCAGTTTCAGGCCGGTCAGGATTTCAAGGCGCACTATCACAACGTGATGGAAGAGAATTTCTACATTCTGGAAGGCGAAGTGGATATCGTTGTGGACGGCGTGGTCAACCATCTGCGTCCGGGCCAGATGATCCACATCGAGCCGGGCGAGATTCACTATGTCATCAACAATTCCGGCGCGCCGATGAAGATGATCTCCACCCTCGCGCCCTACACGAACCCGGACAAGGTGGACGTGGAGAACTACACGTACTAAGGAAAACCGGGAGGACGTTGGGGCTTTGCCCCAAACCCCAGAAGGGAACTGAGTTCCCTTCACCTTCCGCCTTATGGATTGCTTCGCAATCCGGAGGGAAAAAACATTGCATATCATAAAAGCGGCGTTCCCGTCAAAAGGAGCGCCGCTTTCTTTTTGTGTTACGCCAAAGTCCCTGCCGTCATTTTTTAACCGTTTCCAAAGCCAAAGTCCACGACCTCATCTTTTTCGACCTTCAAATCGATTATCGCATACACGTCGGGTATGCCGTCCCTGCGCATCTCATCCGTCGAATAGAAGGACACCATATACGTCAGCGGGGCTTCGCTTCGCGGCACATAGTTGCACTCTACCCACGTGCTGCACGCGTCCAGCATCTCCCTTGTCACGGGCTCTTCGCTGCCGTTATACGGTATCTGCTGTTCGATCAGAATCCGTTTCGCTTCTTCAACCGCCTTTTCGTAAGAAAGCTCGTCGTCCTTCGGTTCCGTGATGCAATAATCGATCGCGTCGTTCTGAATAAATTCATAATCGTTCAAACTTCCGCTCACAAATCCGGTCTTTTCCGGAGCATCCAACGTGCGTACATGCAGCCAGCCGTCGTTATAACCCAAAATTCGCGTCCATCCCAATTCTGTCCGCGCGATTTCACCGGATTTTTCATCGCATTCCTTCATCACCTTGACCGCGCCCTTTGACGCATACGCAATGATTCTGCCCAGCAGCGTGCGGATGCCGTCTTCGGTATAGGTCAGCGCATCGGCAGCCATATAGCCCGTCAGGCTGCCGCTGTCCGCATCGCCAACCCTCACTTTCACCCAATCTCCCTCCGCATCCAGAACCTGCACGCGCACGCTTTGGAAATACGTCATCAGCGCGTTTCCATTCGGCTGATCCAGCAAATCTGCCGTGATACGTGTCGCCGCCGGGCCAACCGTCGGCGTATCATATTCCGCCGCCCAATCTGCACGCGTCTGCGTCGGAACTGTGCCCGTCCACTTTCCTGCCAGCGCTGTCTGACTGACCATCAAACTCGCCGCCAAAACCAACAGTCCGATTCTCTTTTTCATGCCTGTTCCTCCTTTTCGGGAAACGCAAAAGCCCTTCCCGCCTCTCTGTTTATAAGACGAGTGCAGGAAGGGAAAAATTTCATATGGAGGAAAATTTTTTTAAAGCCTCTCGAAAACCTCGCCCAGCTTCTCGTGCAGCGCAAGGTTGGCGATATCGTCCCGCGGCGTTTCTGTTTTATTGATGAGCACGAGCCGGTTGCCGGGGTATTCGTCGAGGAATGCGGCGGCGGGGTACACCGTCAGCGACGTTCCGGCGACAATCAGCAGATCCGCGCGGCGAATCGCGTCGAGCGCGCCGCTGACGGTCAGGTTATCCAATCCCTCTTCATAGAGCACGACGTCGGGTTTGACCCGCCCGCCGCACTTGGGGCATTTGGGCACGTCGCCGAGCGTCAGCAGCTCCTCCATCGTATACCTTGCGCCGCACTTCTGGCAGGTATTGCGATGGACGCTTCCGTGCAGCTCATAAACGTTTTGGCTTCCCGCCATCTGGTGCAGGCCGTCGATGTTCTGCGTGACAACGGCGAGCAGTTTGCCCTCTTTTTCCCACTGCGCCAGCTTCCGATGGACGATATTGGGCTTTGCATTCGGATAAAGCATGCGATTTCGATAGAAATCAAAGAAAATCTCCGGATGATGCACGTAGAACGAGTGCGAAATGATGGTTTCCGGCGGGTAAGCATACCGCTGACGATACAGCCCATCCTCCCCGCGGAAATCTGGAATGCCGCTTTCGGTAGACACGCCCGCGCCGCCGAAGAACACCATGCGCCTGGCCTCTTCCACCCAGCCCTGCAATTTTTTCAGCTTCTGTTCGTCCATAGCCTAACCCGCTTTCTACGAGGGCGCCGCCCTCGCGCTCCCGGCAGGGAACTGAGTTTCCTGCACCTTCCGCATTCCATCCGCTTCGCGGATGGCTGATTTTTAAATGCACATTTTTCCCTCATGATTGCAACGCAATCATGAATATGGGAAGTACAGGAACCTCAGGTTCCTGTTGGGGGTTGGGACAAAGCCCCAAACCTCCCCCTACACCAAGAGCTTCTCCGAGCGAATCGTCACGCCCAGCCGCTCCTGCGCCATCTGCCGAAGCGCTTCAAACAGGTCATCCGGACAGTCCGCGTCTTCCGAAAGCGTGCCCAGCCCGCACCGCATGATCGCCTGCAAATAGCGCACCTCGCCCGCCGTCAGCCGCACGCGGCCGCCCACGCCGCAATCCTTGCAGAGCACGCCGCCCGCTTCCTCGCCGAAATACGCTGCGTGATCGTCGTCCGCCAGCCCATCCAAAACAATCGGCTTGCCGCACTGCGCGCACCGCCCGACCTGCGGCCTGAACCCCAACAGCGAGGTCATGCCCATCAGAAACACCGCCGTCACCCGCCGCGGCGCAACCGTGTCATAACACAGATATGCCAGCGACTTGAGCAGCAACAGAAACAGCCGCTCGTTCTCCTGCGCGGGCTGCACCGCCGCGCTGCAAAGCTCCAGCGCATACATGCCGTGCGAAAGCCGCTCGTAATCCACCCGCAAGGGATAATAGCTGTCCGTAATCTGGCAGGACACGACCGTCGTCCTCTCCCGCGCCTGATAAAGCACATATTCCCCCGTGCAGAACAGTTCGCTTGCCGCCATCAGCGGGCTTTTCTGCCGGCGGCATCCGCGGCAGAGCGCGTCAATCCGTCCCAGCGTCGGGGAAAACAGCGTGAGCATACGGTCGTTCTCGCGATAATCCACGCGCCGCAGCACAATGGCATTTGTGGTGATCTGCCCCATTTAGGCCTCATCTTTCTTTTCGCGCTTCACCTTTGGGATAAACTGCGCGGCAAAGTCGCCCTTGCCCTTCTCCTTGACATAGAAATAGCCGATGATCGAGAAAACCACCGCGCCGAGGAAATTGACCATCAGGTCTTTCATCGTGTCGATCAGACCGATATCCAGATAGCCGCCCAGCCCCAGCGCTTCCTGCGAACCGTCGGAATGGACGATAATCACATCCGCGATATCCTTCACCGCCACGACCTTGTTGCTGCGCGTCTCATCCAGTTCGACGGTGTAGATGCTGTTCACGACGGTATCCTTCTGCATGTCCCATCCCATCACGCGGTCGCCTGTGTATTCAAAGAATTCCCACAGCACACCGACCGTCATCGAGAAGCAGAACGCGACGAGCGCCAGATACGCCGGCGACAGCTTAAAGGAAAAACGGTCGCTTTCGTTGAGCAGATCGACCAGCGCGAACCCGATGGCCGCGCATAGAAAGCCGTTGAGGGTGTGCAGCATCGTATCCCAGTTGGGCACGCGGACATAAAAGCTGTTCAGCTCGCCCAATATTTCTGCCGCGAAGATGAACAGCAGAATGATGACCTCCAGCGTGGTCGGCAGTTCGACATTCAGCTTGTGAGAAAAGAAGCTCGGCAGAATCATCAGCACCAGCGTCAAACCGCACATAAACACGCTCTCAAAGTCACGGCGGAGCGCCGCGCGGACGAGCACGAAGATCACCAGTGCGCGCAGCACAAGATAGACCGTCAGCGTCGTTTTATTTTGGTAAATCGGCTCTTTTTTCTTCTTTTCAGGCGTCTCTTTTTTCTTCATGGCGTATCCCCTCCTGTTTTTTCTTCATTATAGCATAGTTTGCGCCGCGTATATACTTTTTTTTGCGCGCCAGTCAGCGTTTTCCGCTTCGCCGCACGCCTTCCCTTTTCCCCCGCCGCATCGCGCTCTGACCCGCGCTCGGCGGTCAATCAGCTTTTTACGCCGCAATTCCTGCATTTTTATTTTTGAAATCCTGCATAATTCAAGGGTGATCCCGCTCTTCGGCTGATCGCCGTGAATTTTTGGAAAGCCGCAAAATTTTCTTGATATTTTTAGAAAAAACGGTGTACAAATTGCTTTTTCCGTGCTATAATAGCTTCGCTTTAAGGGCTTAGGTTCATTGCCCAGGCCGTCACAATCCTTCATGATTTTGAATGTTTGAAAGAGAGGCAACATTATGCTGACTGTTCTTTTTGTGATTGTTTTCCTCGCCGCGTCCGTCGGTGCGATCTCCCTGCTGGATGGCCAGCGTGCCTCCCGCGAAGTGACCAACTACCTCCACGAGGAATATCACATGGTTCGCGATTATCAGCCGACCATCGCTCAGCTGCGCAACATGTAATCGATTTGATTGTCGCTCCTCCCCTGTCGGGGAGGAGTTTTTTTGTTGCTCCTTCCTCCATGAGGGAGACTTTTGACTTTAAAGCGCACCCGTGAAAATTGAAAGAGTTGAATTTCGCGCACATCTTTGCTATCATGTTGGTTGATGCTATGTATATTCAAAAACGTTTCTTCCGAAAGGAGTTTTGTTTATGGCCCATATTTCCGGCATGATCCGCGCGATGTCCGCCGTGCCGCGCGTCCATCTGGCCGATCCGCAGGCCAACGTCCGCGAAATCGTCGAGCTGCTGCGTCAGGCAGACGCGCAAAACGTCCGGCTCTGCGTGTTTCCGGAGCTTTGCCTGTGCGGCTACACGTGCGCCGATCTGCTGATTCATCCGCCTCTGCTTTCCGGTTGTCTGCAAGCGCTGGACACGCTGCTGCAAGCGCCCGTGCGCGCGGCGTTTGTCGTCGGTCTGCCGCTTGAAATCGGCGGACGGCTGTATAACTGCGCCGTCGCCGTCTGCGGTGGGCGCATTCTCGGCGTTGTGCCGAAAACGCATCTGCCGGGCAGCTGCGAATTCTACGAGAAGCGCTGGTTTGAGCCGGGGCATTCCGCGCCGGAAAGCATGACGCTCTGCGGGCAGACCGTCCCTGTCGGCGGGGATCTGGTTTTCGACTGCGGGCTGTTCTCCTTCGGCGTCGAGCTTTGCGAAGATCTGTGGGTGCCCGCGCCGCCGTCGGCCAAACTCTGCATGGGCGGCGCGCTGATGATCGTCAATCCCTCCGCCTCCAACGAACTGGTCACCAAGCATCGCTATCGCTGCGAACTGATCGGCCAGCAGAGCGCGCGATGCCTGTGCGGCTACCTCTATGCGGGCGCGGGCTATGGCGAATCGACCACCGATCTCGTGTTCTCCGGCTATGCGGGCGTCTATGAAAACGGGCGCATGCTCGCGCAGAATGAGCGTTTTGCCCGGCAAAGCTCCTTCGCCGTCGCCGACGTGGACGTCGAGCGGCTGCGCTTCAAGCGCCGCCAGAGCCGCACCTTCGCCGAGGACGCGCCGCAAGCCCTGCGCATCGTCCGCTTTGAGCAGGAAGCTTTTGCCGACGACCGCCTGCTTCGCGCCGTTTCGCCTCTGCCCTTCGTCCCCTCCGGCGCAGAACGCGACGCGCGCACGGAAGAAATCCTGATGATTCAGTCCACCGCCCTGCTCACCCGCATGGAACAGGTGCATACACAAAAAGCCGTGCTCGGCGTCAGCGGCGGACTGGATTCCACGCTCACCCTGCTGGCCGCCGCCTACGCGTTCCGCCGCGCGGGCTATCCCATGGAAGGGTTGGTCGGCATCACCATGCCCGGCATGGGCACAGGCAGCCGCACGCTGCAAAACGCGCTCAAGCTGATGCAGCTCATCGGCTGCACGACGAAAACCATCCCCATCGGCAAGGCCGTCGCCCAGCATTTCGACGATATCGGCCAAGATCCCGAAAAGCACGATATCGCCTATGAAAATTCTCAGGCTCGCGAGCGCACGCAGATCATCATGGACGTGGCGAACCAAATCGGCGGCCTCGCCCTCGGCACCGGCGACCTGAGCGAACTCGCCCTCGGCTGGTGCACCTATAACGGCGATCAGATGAGCATGTATAACATGAGCGCCTCCGTGCCCAAAACCCTCATTCAGCATCTCGTGCGTTACGCGGGCGGCAGACTGGGCGGCGAAGTCGTGCCCGTCGTCGAAGATATTCTGGATACGCCGATCTCCCCCGAACTCATCCCCTCCAAAGAGGGGGAACTGACCCAGCGCACGGAGGATACCCTCGGCGCATATGCCCTGCACGACTTCTTCCTCTATCACATGATGGACAGCGGCGCGTCTCCGCTCAAGCTCTACCCCATGGCAAAAGCCGCGTTTAACGGCCAGTATGACGATCTCGCGATTCTCGCCGCTCTGCGTACATTCGTCCGCCGCTTCTTCACCCAGCAGTTTAAGCGCTCCGCCATGCCGGACGGCCCGAAAGTCGGCTCCGTCAGCCTTTCCCCACGCGGCGATTGGCGCATGCCCTCTGACGCGCAGAGTATTCTCTGGATGCAGGAAGTTGAACAGCTGGAACGCCTGCATTCCTGACTTTGAAACGCCATCGAACCGCTAAATCGCCGAATTCCTCCAAACGCCTTGTATATTCGCGCTCATTATGTTACAATTTTCTCAATATTTGTCGGATGTGCATTTTCATCCAAACAACACAGGAGGCGTATTTTTCATGCTGCTTGAAGGAAAAAAGGCGGTCGTGACCGGCGGCACCCGCGGCATCGGCTTTGCCATTGTGGAAACGTTCCTCAAGAACGGCGCGTCCGTCGCGCTCTTCGGCTCCCGCCTGGAGACGGTCGATAAGGCGCTGGCAAAGCTCAAGGCCGAAAACCCGGATTGGGACGTCATCGGCATGGCGCCCGACCTGACCGATTACGCCGCAGTGGACGCGGCGATGGCCAAGGTCACCGAAGCGTTTGGCCGCATCGATATTCTGGTCAATAACGCCGGCATCTCCGCGCGCGAGCCGCTGTACCAGTATGATCCTGCCGCATTCAAAAACATCATGGATTTGAACGTGACCGCCGTGTTCAACGGCTGCCGCGCCGTCGCGCCGATCATGAAAGCGCAGGGCGGCGGCTCGATCATCAACACCAGCTCAATGGTCAGTCTGTACGGCCAGCCCTCCGGCGTGGGCTATCCGACCAGTAAATTTGCCGTCAACGGCTTGACCCGAAGCCTCGCCCGCGAACTTGGCCGCGATAACATCCGCGTCAACGCCGTTGCGCCGGGCGTAACCCGCACCGACATGGTCGCCAACCTGCCGGAAGAAATGGTGAAGCGCGTCTGCGCGCCGATTCCCCTCCAGCGCATGGGCGAACCGCAGGAAGTCGCCAACGCGTTCCTGTTCCTCGCCAGCGATCTGGCCAGCTATGTCACCGGCGAGATTTTGTCGGTTGACGGCGCGGCGCAGACCTGATGGCTTTGAGGGGTTCACCCTCTAATCCGGAAACGCGAGGTTTCCGAGCTTTCCCCTATCGTTGCATCCGCCTTTTGATAAAGGCGGATTTTTTTGCGTATGCCAAAATAACCTTCCCGGTAAAACGGGAAGGTCATTTCATTGGCATGTTGTTTTTTCCCAATCGATTATTTCGATCTTTACGAGAAGCGCCATACCGCCCTCGTTATGCCCTGTCATTGATTTTCTGTCGCATCCATTTTTTCGGGTTTTTCCAGATTTTCCTGCGTTTCTTCACGCTTGGCCTGTCTTCCGACAAGTCCTCCTGTCGAAACATCCTTAATCATCTGAGGGATATCCAGACCAACAGCCTGCTTGACGGCTTCAAAAGATTGCAACATTGTTCCTGCCGTATCGCGCGCCATCGCAGAAGCGCCACCCTCGCCAAACAGAATGATCTTTTCCGTCTTACTCAGCGGCTCGCTGACTGCCTGCGCGATCTGCGGAAGCTTGTCTACAACCATTTCAAGCATAGCGGCTTGTCCGTAAAGCTGCATCGCTTCTGCCTTGCGGCGAATCGCTTCGGCTTCCGCTTCGCCGCGCAGACGAATGGCTTCCGCCTCTTTTTCCGCTTCATATCGCTGTGCATCCGCCTTAGCCTGCCGTTCAAACTTTTCGGCCTCGGCCTCATACACGCGCGCATCCTTTTCCGCAGCTGCTTTTTCGCGAATCTGCACATTCAACCGTTCGCGTTCAATTTCAACTTCCTGTCGTTTCAGCTCCGTTTCTTTTTCAAGGCGAGTCATTTCAGCCGCAGCGCGTTCGGCTTCAAACGTCTTGCGCACGCGTTCCTGTTCAATCCGATACGCTTCATCCGCCTTCGCTTTTTCCTGATCCGCTTCAATCTTATATCCAGCCTGAAGGAGTGCCAGCTGCTTATCCTGTTCAGCAATGGCAGCCTGAGCCTCCATCTCAGCCTTATGCCCTTCCTGCTGAGCCTTCGCACGAGCTATCGCTGCATCGCGTTCTTTTTCAACAACGTTCTGAATGGCCATCGTTTCGATGACTTGTCCGTCTTTATCGGAAAAATTCTGAATCGTCAGGTTGATGATTTCAAGGCCCATGTTGCCCATATCGGACATAGCCGCGCGGATGGATTCCTGCGCGAATTTATCGCGATTCTGAACCAACTCAGCAATCGTCATCTGACCGATGATTTCGCGCATGTTGCCTTCCAGCACATCCTTGGCCAACGCTTTGATCTGCTCTGCATTATATTGGAGCAGCTGCTCAGCCGCCGTCGCTATGGAGAGATCATCCGAACCGATTTTGATATTGGCAACGGCGTCAACCAAAACAGAGATATATTCCTTGGTTGGAACCGGCTGCGCCGTTTTGATATCTACCTGCATCAGGCACATATCCAGCTTATCAATCCGTTCAATCGCCGGAATGTAAAATGTTGCGCCACCGCGCACAATTCGATAACCAAACTTTTTTGCCGAAACCGTTCCATCCGGATTTCTCACCTTATAATTTCTGCGCAGCAAACCGGAAATAATGAATGCCGTATCCGGCGGTGCGATTTTATATCGCGGCACCAATTTGATTAAAAGGATCAAGACGAGGAGTCCAAGTGGGATCATCCACCAGTCCTTCATCAAAAAAGCAAGCATCTCTTCCATTTTTTCTTCCTCCCTTTTCAATTTTGTAGATTTCCTTTTGGGCATTATATCACAGATTTCATCGACTCATCAATACATCCTATATATATTGCACAAAAAAATCCCGTTTTTCCATTCATGCATGGAAAAACGGGTCTGTCGAACTCTTTTCCGCCTTACACCCCGGAGAACGCGCTATATCCGCCGTCCACGGGGAGCACAACGCCGGTCACAAAGCTGGCCGCGCGCTCATCGACGAGGAACAGCATCGCGCCGATAAGCTCTTTCAACTCGCCGTAGCGGCGCATCGGCGTGCCGTTCACGATATGCGCGCAGCGCGGGGTCGGCGTGCCGTCCGGGTTGAACTGGAGCGCGTGGTTCTGCTCGGTCATGAAGAAGCCCGGCGCAATCGCGTTCACGCGCACGCCCGAACGCGCCAGATACGTCGCCAGCCACTGGGTAAAGTTGGAGACGGCGGCCTTCGCGCCGGAATAGCCGGGAATGCGCGTCAGCGGAGTGAACGCGCTCATCGAAGAGACGTTCAGCACGCACGCGCCCTGCTGGCCGATCATCAGCGGGGTCATGATCTTGCTGGGCAGCCACGTGCCGCGCATGTTCAGGTCAAACTCCTTTTGAATGTCGTCCGCGCCGACCTCGAAGAAGGTCTTTTCGCCCGGATCGGCCATCTGATCCTGCGGCACCATCGCGCTCTTGACCGCGCCGCCCGCCGCGTTGATCAAAATATTCAGCCCGCCGTATTTTTTCGCAATCTCGTCCTTCACGCGCAGCATCGCCGCCTCATCCGTCACATCGCCGGAAATCGCGTCCGCTTTGCCGCCGCCCGCGTTGATTTCATCCGCAACCTTTTGGCAGCGCTCCAAATTGCGCCCCAGCACGATCACCGTCGCGCCGCAGGCCGCCAGCGCCCGGCAGAACATGCCGCCGATGCCGCCGTTGCCGCCCGTCACCAGCGCAACGCGATCCGAAAGATCCACCTGAAACGGAATATCATACTGAAAAGCCATGTGATTCTCCTCCATTGTATCGTGATCTTGGGCTATATTCTGCCCGGCGTGTGAAAATTCCTTCCAAAAAACAAGCTTTATCTTGGTTTCTTTTTTATCAAAGGTCGGATGTATTTGAATATCGCTGTTTTTTCTGGATATTTTCCGTCTGCTTCGCCAATTCTTTTCCTGATTCGCCTTGTCAAAAAATGAAAAGAAGCCTATAATGTATTTGTTTTTGTTTCTCCATTTTTGCAACAGAAAAGGTGGATGTTTTTTGAAAAAACTGCTTGTTTACATCAAAGACTTCCGGCTGGAATGCGTGCTTGCGCCGCTGTTCAAACTGCTGGAAGCCTCCTTTGAGCTGATCGTGCCGCTGATTATGGCGGCCATTATCGACAAGGGCATTCCCACGGGCGACACGGGCTTCATCGTGCGCATGTGCCTGTGGCTGGTCGCGCTGGGCGGCGTAGGTCTGCTGAGCTCCGTCACCGCGCAGTATTTCTCGGCCAAGGCGGCCATCGGCTTTTCCGCCAGGCTGCGTCATGTACTCATGCAGCATATCCAGACGCTGGGCTACACGGAGCTGGACACGGTGGGCACCTCCACGCTCATCACCCGCATGAACAGCGACATCAACCAGGTGCAGACGGGCGTGAACATGTGCCTGCGCCTGCTGCTGCGCTCGCCGTTCGTCGTCTTCGGCGCGATGATCATGGCCTTCACCATCGACACGCGCTGCGCGATGATTTTCGCGGGCGTGATCGTTGCGCTGTGCATCATCGTGTTCTCCATCATGCTGATTACGATTCCGATGTACCGCCACGTTCAGGGCCAGCTGGACAGTGTAACCGCCACGACGCGCGAAAACCTGACGGGCGTGCGCGTGATTCGCGCCTTCTGCAAAGAGGACGCGGAAAACGAAAAGTTTGAGCGCAAGATTCAGCTGCTCACCCGCATGCAGCTGAGGGTGGGCCGCATCTCCGCGATGATGAACCCCGTCACCTATCTGGTCATCAATGCGGCGGTGATTCTGCTGATCAACACGGGCGCGCTGCGTGTGCAGATGGGCGCTCTGTCTCAGGGACAGGTCGTCGCGCTGTACAACTACATGAGCCAGATTCTCGTCGAGCTGATCAAAATGGCGAATCTGATTATCACGCTCACCAAGGCGGCGGCCTGCGGCGACCGCGTCGCCAGCGTTCTTTCCGTCAAGTCCACGCAGAAGGACGGCGAAAAGACCCCGGCGCTCGACGCGCCGCACGGCAGCGTCGTGTTTGACGGCGTTTCCATGCGCTATGCCGGCGCAGGTACGGAATCCGTCTCCGGCGTGAGCTTTACCGCCGCGCCCGGCTCGACCGTCGGCATCATCGGCGGCACGGGCAGCGGCAAGAGCACGCTGGTCAATCTCATCCCCCGCTTTTACGACGTGACGGGCGGCCGCGTGCTGGTGGACGGCATGGATGTGCGCGACATCCGCAAAGAAGAGCTGCGCTGCCGCATCGGCGTTGTGCCGCAGAAGGCGATGCTCTTCAAGGGCACCATCCGCAGCAACCTTCTCTGGGGCAACGCGGACGCGACCGAAGCAGACCTGAACGACGCGCTGAAAGTCGCGCAGGCGCTCGACGTGGTCTCCTCCAAGTCCAAGGGGCTGGACGAGCCGGTCGAGCAGGGCGGCCGCAACTTCTCCGGCGGCCAGCGTCAGCGCCTGACCATCACCCGCGCGCTTGTCCGCAAGCCGGAAATCCTGATTCTGGACGACAGCGCCTCCGCGCTGGATTACGCGACGGATGCGAATCTGCGCCGCGCCATCCGCCAGATGGAAAACCCGCCGACGACGTTCATCGTCTCCCAGCGCGCGGCCTCCGTGCGCTTTGCGGATCAGATTATCGTGCTGGACGACGGCCATGTGGCGGGCATGGGCACGCACGACGAGCTGCTCGCCTCCTGTCCGGTCTATCAGGAAATCTACGCGTCCCAGTTCAAGAAGGAGGGAAAGTAAATGGCCAAGGACAAAAAAACGCCCTCCATCGCCTCGCAGGGCGCGGTCATGCGCCGCGTGCTCCAATATATCGGCCCGCACGTCTCGCTGGTCGTGCTCTCGCTGGCGCTGTGTCTCATCAGCGTCGCGCTGACGCTGTATGTGCCGATTCTCGTCGGCCGCGCGGTGGACTGCATCGTCGGCCCGAACGCGGTGGATTTCGCCGCCCTAACCCCGATTCTGATGACCATCGCCGTCTGCATCGTCATCGCGGCGGCGGCGCAGTGGGTCATGAACGCGCTGCACAACAGCATCACCTATGACACCGTGCGCGACATCCGCCGCGATGCGTTCGCGCACATTCAGAACCTGCCCCTCTCTTACCTCGACGCGCATCCGACGGGCGACACGGTGAGCCGCATGATCGCCGACGTGGACACGTTTGCCGACGGCCTGCTGATGGGCTTCACCCAGCTCTTCTCCGGCGTGATGACGATTCTGGGCACGCTGGGCTTCATGCTGACGCTGAACGCGCCGATCACGCTGCTGGTCGTGCTGATTACGCCGCTGTCGCTGCTGGTTGCCAACTTCATCGCCAAGCGAACCTACGCCATGTTCCGCCTGCAATCCGCCACGCGCGGCGAACAGACCGCGCTGATTGACGAGGCCATCGGCGAGCAGAAGCTCGTTCAGGCATTCGGCCACGAAGACGAGACGCTCGCCGCGTTCGACGAAGTCAACGAGCGTCTGCGCCAATGTTCGCTCAAGGCGACGTTCTTCTCGTCGCTGACCAACCCCTGCACGCGCTTTGTCAACTCGCTGGTATATGCCGCGGTCGGCTTTGCGGGCGCGCTGGCGGCCGTCAGCGGCCATCTGACCATCGGCGGCCTGTCGAGCTTCCTCTCTTACGCAAACCAGTATACCAAGCCGTTTAACGAAATTTCCGGCGTGGTGACGGAGCTGCAAAACGCGCTGGCTTGCGCGGGCCGCGTCTTCGAGCTGATTGACGAACCCGCCCAGACGCCCGACCCGGCGGACGCGGAGAAGATCGTCAATCCCGACGGCGAAGTCGCCATCGACCATGTGCATTTCTCCTATACCCCGGATCGCAAGCTGATCGAAGATTTCACGCTGCACGTTCAGCCCGGCCAGCGCGTCGCCATCGTCGGCCCGACAGGCTGCGGCAAGACGACGATGATCAACCTGCTCATGCGCTTCTACGATGTGGATTCCGGCGAAATCCACGTGGATGACCACGAGACGCGCCGCCTGACGCGCCACAATCTGCGCGAAAACATCGGCATGGTTTTGCAGGACACGTGGCTCTCTGCGGGAACGATTCGCGAGAACATCGCCATGGGCAAACCGGACGCGACAGAGGAGGAAATCATCGCCGCCGCCAAGGCCAGCCACGCGCACAGCTTTATCAAGCGTCTGCCGGACGGCTACAACACGGTCATCAGCGAATCGGGCGGCCAGCTCTCGCAAGGCCAGAAACAGCTGCTCTGTATTGCGCGCGTGATGCTGTGCCTGCCGCCGATGCTGATTCTGGACGAGGCGACCTCCTCCATCGACACGCGAACCGAACTAAAGATTCAGGAAGCCTTTGCGAAGATGATGCAGGGCCGCACGAGCTTCATCGTTGCGCACCGTCTATCCACCATCCAGAGTGCGGACGTGATTCTGGTGATGAAGGACGGCCACGTCATTGAGCAGGGCAACCACGAATCGCTGCTGGCGAAAGGCGGCTTCTACGCGACGCTCTACCAGAGCCAGTTTGCGCAGTAAGGCGCGGGGAACGGGGAACGATGGGGCGTTGCCCCATACCCCACAAGGGAACTGAGTTCCCTTGACCTTCCATATTTGATTGCTTCGCAATCAAAGGAAAACGGAAAAGAAAAGTCCGTTCAAATAAGCGCGAAGCGAGGAAGGGGTTTGGGGACTCGTCCCCAAACAGGTCTGGGCGGTAGCCCAGCGCACCCCATTCAAAAGGAACGGCTTCAAACCGCCAAAAAACGCTTTCCATACAAAAAGCATGCGGATTTTCTTCCCCATGCTTTTTGTTTATGTTATAATCATCCCATACCATTTTCGGAGGACGCTATGGATAAGCATCGCAAGGCGCTGGAGCTGGCCGGCCACGCAGGCTGCATCCTGCTCAAAAACGGCGCTGAAATCTTCCGCGTGCAGGAAACGATGACGCGCATTCTCTGCGCTTATGGCGTGACGGATAACAACGTCTACGTCATTTCAAACGGCATTTTCGCCACCGAGGGCGAAGGCACGGAACACGCGCTGAGCCTTGTGCGCCACGTGCCGCTGGGCGGCGTGAATCTGAGCCGCATCGACGCGGTAAACGCGATTTCCCGCGAAATCTGCGAGGGCCGATGGACGACGGACGAGGCCGAAGCTCTGCTGATCCGCGCCGAAACGCTCACACCCGAAAAGCCGCTCACGCATGTGTTCGCCTGTGCGCTCGGCGCGGCGAGCTTCTGCTATCTGTTCGGCGGTTCGCTGCTGGACAGCGCCGCGGCCTTCCCCATCGGTCTGCTGTTGCAAATCTATCTGTTTGCCGCCCAAAAGCGCCGCTCCGGCTTCATGCCGTATATCTGGGGCAGCGGGTTGGTGACGCTGCTCAGCGGGCTTCTCTCCGCTCTCTTTCCCGCGCTCAGCGCGTCGTGGGTGGTCATTGGCGGCATTGTGCCGATGGTGCCGGGCGTGACGTTCACCACATCCATCCGCGAGTTTTTCAACGGCGACTATCTCTCCGGCGTGATCCACTGCATCTGCGCCGTGCTGACTGCCGTGTGCATCGCGCTGGGCGTGTGCGGCGGCGCCATGCTGCTGGGCTTCATGGGAGGGATTGCGCTGTGACGGGTCAAGTTCTCGCCGCCTTTCTGGGCGTGCTTTCGTTTGCCGTCCTCTTTCATGCGCCACGCAGAAGCTATCTCGCGTGCGCCGTCTGCGGTGCGGTTGCCTGGGGCTGCTATCTCCTTGCCGCGCCGCTGGGGCTGTTTCTGGCCACGACGCTGGCCGCCATCGCGCTGACGCTGCTCTCCCGCATGTTGTCCATTGCGATGAAAATGCCTTCCACCGTGTTCATCGTCACCGGCATTTTCCCGCTCGTCCCCGGCGCAGGCATCTATCACACGGCTTATGCGCTCGTCTCCCGCAACATGGAAGCCTTCACCCTGCGCGGCATGCAGACGCTCGCCCTCGCGGGCGCGATTGCGCTGGGCATTCTCATCGGTATGGGCTTCCCGAAGCTGCTCGTCGAGCTGGGTGGACACGCGCTTGAAAAGCTGCCGCTCTGCCATCGGGAGGCGCGCCCATGACCACGCTCACCGACGATTTCGCCTACGAAGTGCTTTCCGTCGTCGCGGAAATTCCGGAAGGCCGTGTCGCCACCTACGGACAGATCGCGCGGCTTGTCGGCAAAGAAAAAAACGCCCGACTGGTTGCAAAAATCCTGTCGCGCGCTGAATATTATGGCCATTTTCCCTGTCATCGCGTCGTCAACCACGCGGGGCGGCTCGCACCGCACTGGCCCGAACAGGCATTTTTGCTTTTTCGGGAAGGCGTGGATTTGAAGCCCGACGGATGCGTCGATTTGAAGAAGTTTCAGTGGGATTAACTCCCTTCGCAAACCCAATAAAGTATCAATCCCCATCTTATAAGTATTTTTCTTTTTGATTTGAGCCTGCATGGTTTTATTAAGTTCAGACCATTCCTTGTTCATATCCCATTTCCTTTCGCGTTTCAATTTAATGCGTTCGATCTGTGGATTTTCTTCGGTCCCGACGCAGCCTATAATCCCAATGATATCCGCCGCGTTCCGCGTTTCATCCGATAGGACAGAACACCGTTGCGGGAGCAAATGTCATTGAAGCGGTCTAACAGACGCATCAAACGCGGTTTTTCTCCATCCATGTCACCGCATAATCGACAAGTTCCCGCTGCCGCATCAGTCTGACAGCCGCATTGCCGATTTGCGTCATCCTGACCGCGTGCTCTTTTTCAAAATCCGCCCCGATCTGCTCAAAATCCTCGCCATCCACGAACAGGGTTTCGTAGGCCTTCCACACCCGTTTCCCGTTTTCCCAAATGGCGCTGTGCTCGATGCACATATGCTTTCCCGCATATTCCGCCCTCACATCCGCCAAGTGCATGGATGTGTTTTTGTTATATCCCGTTCCGAGCAAAAGCACCTTGCCATTGAGCGCATAGAGCTTTGCCAGCGGCGAGCTTTCCCCGAAAATATCGGATAAATCATGGTTTTGCGTCAGATATGCCGCGTTCTTTCCCCATGCGCAGATGGAGCGCGCCGGATGATCGCTGCGAACGCTCCCCGGCCACTGTCGAAACATCTCCGCCACCGCGCCCATCGTGTTGGTCGGCGTCATTTTTTTGTCGTATGCAGGCCAATTTTCCCTGATGAGCGGCCAATCTTTTTCGTCAACCTCTCCATGAACGCCCGTTTCGGGGTCAAGATTCTTCCACGATTGTGTCGGCATCATAATCGTTCCCGTTTTCGCCGACAGTCTCGATTAACGCCTCAATCACTGCCTGCGCCCCGCCGCATACATAGCCCATGCTTTTCAGCGATGTATGAACGATAACGTTATCACCGCTTTTAAGACCGATTTCTTTGAGTTTTCGTTTGATATCTGCTTTCAAAATGACCGACATCTTTTCCGCTCCAATCTCGACGCTCTCGTGAATTGCCGTTCCACATTTTTGGGGAGGAATTTCGTTCTTTTTGGGCATTATAACACGTTATAAAATATGACGCAAGGATGGAGTGACGCATGGTTGGGCTTCTTCGTGGCAACGTCCTACTCTCCCAGGTGATTTTGCCTGCCTGAATCCCGCGCAGCGGGCGTGTTGCGGCGCGCACTCCTTGTCACGCCGCGCGCGTTTCGTGTCACATCTCAAAATCTGCTGAATATGCAAAAAGCCGCCCGTTTTATGCAACGAGCGGCTTTCTCATTCATGCGGTTTTTTACGCCGTTTCAGGCTTCGGATTGTCGATCATCTCCACCTTTCCATCGGCGAGATAGAACGGTTCCATGTTCTCCATCTCTTTGATCTGTGCGTCAATCATCGCTTTAAGCGTCGCCGTGTCGAGCCGGATGCCATGCTCGCGGAGAATCTCTTCCGCATACGCCAGCTTCTTGTCGCCATTGCCCGCGCCGTAGAGCTTTTCAGCCGCAAAAACGGCAATCTGCACCCAGCTTTTCGCCTTGGAGAGCTGCTCATTCGTGAGCTTGCTGCGCAGCCACGGCACCAGATACAACGACACAATGCCCGCTGCAAGGCTGATGATTGCCTGCGCGAGCTTCGTCAGATCCAGCAACACAGTCCCCTGTCCCTCCTGCCCTTCCGCCAGCACTGGCAACGCAAAGACCAGCGCCGCCAGCACCATCATCACAACCAACATTTTCAGCTTCTCTTTCATATTTTAATGCCCCACTTTCTCAAGCGGCACAGACAACCGCTGTGCCGCCCTCTTTGCAATTTCTTCGGACAGCTCCACGCCGACCGAATCAAATCCTTCCAGTTCTGCTGCCGCCAGCGTCGAACCGCTCCCCGCGAATGGGTCCAGAATCCGACCTCCCGGCAGACAGATTTTGCATATCTGCCGCATGATCTCCGCCGGCTTCTGCGTTTGGTGGATGCGCTGCATCCCCTGCACGTTCGCCGCCTTAAACACACCCGGCAGCACCGACACAGGGCGATCAATCGGCAGCTTGCCGTTGCTCGCCCAAACGACGAACTCTGCCTGCTGACGGAACCGCCCCTTCTGCGGGCGGCTGGTCAACTTGTCCCAGACCAGCGTTCCGCGCCATTGCCAGCCCGCCCATTGCACCGCATCCGTGAGGAGCGGGATCTGCCGCCAGTCGCAAAACACGACCAGAACAGCGCCGTCGTGACACTGAACGCGCGCCAACGCGAGAATGTCCGCCATCATGTGCAGCCAGCTCCGTGAATCCATTTGGTCGCCCATGAAATCCGGGAACGGACAGGCTTTCTTGGTCGCCGTGTACTTCTGAGACGTGCTGGCGCTCCGTTCGGATAGCGTCGCGCCGCCGCTGGCATACGGCGGGTCTGTAATCACTGCGTCAAAACGCTCTCCACTATAATTGGAAAGAAACGCTCGACAATCGCCGTTGTAAAGCTCAATCATGGAAGTGCTCCTTCTGAAAATTTTTTTCGACACGTTTTACAGTTTCGCGCATCTTCGCGCAAGAGGCTTCCTTGCGCCCAAATTCGCCCCGCTGTATAATCATTTCATGCGTAGTTGGGCAGGCAGAACCGACGCTGCACTTCCAATCTTCGCCGATTCTGCTCCGGATGCGTCTTCTGGCCGGAAAACGCATCCTTGCCCGGCTGTGCGCCCACGCATGAAAGCGTGGGTTTTTTAATCATCCCCGGCCTTGCAGCAATATTCCCCGCTGACCCAGCCGGTATATCCCTTATACGTCGTCTTGATCCAGCCTGCTCTCGTTTCGAGCGCGACGATTACGGCTCCATCCGGGAGCATCTGCATATATTCGCCGCGGACATCCGGCCTTTTTCGCATCCGCAAACCCGTCTGGGCGCAGATGACGTACGCCGTGCCCGTCGGTGCCGCGTCAGCATTTTCTGCCACCTCAATCATCCGATGCACCCCAAGCCCATTCCATCCGCGTTTTTCCGTCAGCTCAGTTTCCACCACACATCCCCGGCTCTTGCTTGAATGGATCACCGTTCCCCGCTCCGTCACCAACCCGGTGTGGTCCACGTCGCCCGTGCCCACGCCCATGAACGCCAGCATGCCCGCCTTCGCGCCGGAA
>OLFX01000090.1_pt1 | contig 151076 bp, 103 predicted proteins | sample 1605091 | NCBI WGS metagenome assembly OLFX01 (sample SAMEA3888906, study PRJEB22519) | human gut metagenome | biome: human gut; feature: human-associated habitat; material: faeces | place: Denmark | collected 2012
TGTCTTCAATCCATTATGAACCAAATGCTTATTATATATTCGACAGGGCTTATGACTCCTTTAAAGAACTCTATAGGATACATCTTACAGACTCTTTCTTTGTTGTCAGAGCCAAGACAAACTTAAAGTATAAGACAGTCAAATGGAAGCGGAGAATGCCAAGGAATATAATGACTGATGCGGAAGTGAAACTGACCGGTTATCTCTCCGAGAAGAAATATCCGGAGTCATTCAGACTCGTCCGATATTACGATGAAGAAGATGACCGTGAGTTCACTTTTCTGACGAATGCGAAACAACTTTCTGCATTGGATGTTGCCAATCTTTACAAGAAAAGATGGTTGATTGAACTGTTCTTCAAATGGCTCAAGCAGCACCTCAAGATAAAGAAATTCTGGGGCACAACAGAGAACGCCGTCCGCATACAAATCAGTGTGGCTATTATCACATACTGTCTTGTGGCTATTGTCCAACATGATATGAAGTTGAAACGCTCAACCTATGAAGTTTTGCAAATTCTCAGCATATCATTGACAGACAAAACCTACTTGCGTGACCTGTTCGACAAGACTAATTTCAATGATGTCAAAGATCTAAATAATCCCATTATTCCGGGGCTATTTGATTAATTGTTTAACTCGTCTCATTTTAACGGGACACTAATGATGTAGTTTATTTAAACAAAAACTGTCAACCTATTTCAGGAAAAGACAACAGTCAGCAACATGTTTTGCGAAAGACGGCAAACGGCGTTGCGAAAGGTCGCAAATCGCGCGCTAAAAGGCCGTCTTTTAGAGAGCAAAAGGCGGCCTTTTGCAAAATTGGTGGTAAATAGTTGATTATCAATGGATTATTTGTCGGGATAAGACAGATGGGGCGAATGGGACTAATAAGAGGTAAACGGAGAGCGTGGATTAGCCTTTAGCCTATTTGCAGCCAAGCAAAAAGGCATTTGTCTTAACTCCCTTACTCCCTAACTCCTTAACTCCTAAGAACAAAGTCATTTGACTTTAACTACTTAGCGACCGTAGGGAGCGTTAACTACTTTAACTTCTTTAACTACTGAAAAAAACTCCTTTAACTACCGAATCTTGAGATACTCATACCCTATTCGGCACCTCAGGCAGTCCTTTCTGTCGCAGTACACTGTCTTGAGCTGTATCAGCGCCTGGCTGTCACCGGCGTTGTCGGCCGTCAGTCCGCACTGTTGCCACAGGCGCACGATGTGGTTATTCTCCGTTTTCAGCTGCGTCATGATGTCCAACGCACGGCCGCATAAGGCTTCGTCCCTGCGGTGGCGGCCGTAGGCGAAGATTACCGGAACGGCCGTGTTGATGACTATCAGGTTGAGCGAGGCCGCCGACAGGCGCTTAGCACTTCGGCAGGCAGTGCTGCCGAAGGTGTAGTGCGTCTCCCAATACGGCGTTACGCTTGTGGCCAGCAGCTCCTTCATCTGCCCTGCCGTGGCACATTCAACAAGCCGGCTGAGGTCGGCCCGCCGCGAGCAATACAGCCTCGCGAGCTGAGATATGCGTATGTGCGGGAAGTTCTGGGGCCTCATCCTGAGGAATCTCCACGCCCCTGCGTCCATCGGCTTGAGGCCGAACTTATGCGCAAGGTAGGCGTATTCCTTGCCCAGACGCACGAAATAGTCATCCTTCAGCGCCTCGTCGCGGTAGCGCTCAGGCACGGCGCCGGCGTCGAGCAGCCCCGCTTGGCCGAGGAACAAGGCCTCAATCTGAAACTCGTCGTCCCTATGATGGGCGGCGCTTTGCAGCGGAATGTTCATCGCCCAACGCTCAAACGCGTCGCCGTTAACGCCGAACCCGTAGTTGCGGGCCATCGTTACGAACAGCGCCGACTCCCACGAACCGCCGCAAGTCTCAACCCTGCGCACGATGTCGGCCGTCTTACGCTCGAGCCTCTCCGCCAGCAGGCGGCTCATCCACGAGTGAACGGTCAGCCTGTCGAGCGACGGTATTATGGCATAGCACGGCGGATAGCGGTCCTCCGAGAGCAGCGCCTCATAGTTACGGGCCACTTCCGGGGGCACGTCCATGCGCACCTGAGCCACGCGCCGGCCCTCGCTCGTCACGACATCGGCGTCAACCACCGTCGCCACATGCAGTACAACGTTGTCGTAAGCAGCGTCACGGTCGTGACCGTGCGCCTTCCAGTAAGACGACTTCTCGTGTATCTCGACATTCCCGACCCATACCGTACCGTCTATTTTCACCTTCGCGTTGAAAAAATCCGGCCCCGCGTCGGTATTCTGCAGGCCCGTGTCAATCACCTCAACGGCCAGCCCGTCGGTAGTCGTCAGCGTCCCGAGGGGTAACATCCTGTGCTTCCATGCGTATTGTAGGAGTGCTTCCATGTTTTCAGTAGTTAAAGTAGTTAGAGTAGTAATCCGTTTATTTCCGCGTCATTCCATAACTTCTTGACTTTCAGACGATTATAGATTGATATGTAAAATGCCGTCTTTTGGCTTCTAAAAGACGGCATTTCATCGTGCAATTTGCCGTCTTTTACACGGCGGTTTGCGGCCTTACGCCCGCCGTACCAGGGACAAATATAGTGAAAGGTGAGTACAATGGCAAGAAAAAAACGAAGTTTTTTGGCTTGCCATTGCCGAACCGCATCCTATATTCGTGAAACAAATATACAAAAAAATCCCGTGAGCCATGACGACACACGGGATTTTTATAGTATGTTTTAATTAAGTCCTGTTACTTCTTCAGTACCTTAACGGTAGTGCCATCAGCCTTGCGCACGATGTTGATACCCTTCTGCATCTCGTTCAACTTGCGGCCGCTGAGGTCGTAAATCTCGTCAACGCCGCTTGCGTTCGGGGTTACTGTAACGTTGTCAATGCCTGAAGTTATATCTGAACCAAAGACAACGTGTACCTGCATGATAACCATATCAATATCAATAACAGCATAAAGTTTATCATCCGTCATCTTGGCTGTCATCTCAACAGGTACGCTTTGACCGGCCAACATCCAATCTCCAGCTTCTCCAGTACTTCCAGGTTGTATTGTAACAGGAGCGTTAAAGCTGAAGTTCTTTATTCCGTCAGTTTCTGTTGCGGCCAAATCTTTAATTTCAATGGTTCCAACTTTTAATGCTCCTGCAAGTGTAAAGTCAGTGAGAGACAATGTGTAATTACCATCCTCTTGCTCTGTTACAACAATTGTTGACTTCTGTGCAGGGAATGATTGAGTTCCATCTGTCGTTGTTAAGTCTATATTAAGATTGTCTGTATAATATTTGGGGAACTTAGGTTCTTCACCGAAGGTTGCGTTTACATCTATTGTATTAAAGACGCTCATGCTTATTTGAAGATATAGGTTATCATCATTTACGCAACTTCCGTCCACAATTGTTATATACAGACTTGTAAGGTCAGGAATAGGGCTGCCTGTTATTTGTGCTGTATATGTTCCTTCTTGAAAGAATTTATATCCTCCCATACCACCTGTATCATCAGCCAATACGTTAGACAAAGTTATCTTCTCAAACGTAAGACTACTTGTTGGGGAAACAGGTACACTGAAGTTATTGAGTATAATGTCGTAAGGCAACGTATCATCTGTTGTCTCAACGGGGTTTACTGATACAGAAGACTCAACCTCAATAGGGTCACTTCCCATTATAGAGATTGCAAAAGTGCCTGTATAATCCTTTGCATTAACTGCCAATGCCATCACGGCCATGGCTACGATTGTAAATAATTTTCTCATAATTTGTCCTTTCTTTTAAGTTAATTATTTAATTCTATAAGATATTCCGATTGTTCCGTACACGGGATAAAGGTTCTGCTCGATGGTGTCGAAGTCGTCGTCGAAAATATCGGTGAAACCCCACGACAGGTCGGCAAAGCAGCCCCAATGCTTGTGGAAGTACCAGTCTACGCCGGCCAGCATGCCGAACTGCCACGAGCGCATGTCCTCGGAGAAGTCGAAAGTGCCACGGCTGCCCTCCTCGGTGCCGATGTTCACCTTCTGTCCCGTCGGGTTGCCTACGCGTATATAGCCGCCGTAGGCGTAGCCGGTGAAGTTGTGTGAGCGCACGTAGGAGAGGTACGGGCCAAGCTTTATATGCAGGTTCTTGTTGACGGCGTAGGTGGCCATGAGGGGCAGCGTGAGCATCCACTGCTCCACCTCCATGCTTACGCCTCCGGTGAAGTTACCCTCCAGGCGCTGTCCTCCGTGCACGAAGGCCATGCGGTAGTTCTTTACCGAGGCCTCGACGTCCATGCCTTTGTTCTCGAGATACAGTCCGGTGGTCAGTCCCCAGTGCTCGCTGAGGTCGCGGTATATGCCGAGTCCGAGGTTGAAGTTCGGCGTAAGCGTGAACTTGTCCATGCTGCGTATGGTGGCAGGCATGCCCATCGGGGCAGTGCCGCCTATGCTGTAGCCGAAGCGGAGGTTGTAGACAAGATTGTCAAGCAGTCCTCCGGCGCATGCCGGAACGGCCGTCACGGCGGCTACGATGAGTGTGAATATAGTCTTTTTCATGTTTATTCTTGATTATCTGCGCATATTACCTTTACTTCGTCGATGTAGAGCGTGCTGCCTATCGCGCCGCGGAAAGATGCTCCGTCAATGCTCGAGGTGAACACTACGGCGAGGTTGTAGCCTCGGTTGGCCAGCAGGTCGCGGTCGAGCTCCTGGCGGTACTCGAAGTCTACGGTGAACTCCGTCCAGCCGTCAGTGTCGGTTACTTGCGGCACTTGGGCAATGGCCACTATCTGCGGGCTGGTCTTCACGTCGTCGCCGTGCAGCGTGAATGCGTTGCCGTTGGCGTCTTGGTTGCGGTAGAGCACGGCGTAGATGTCGCCTTGGTCATACGTGTCGGCTATCGGTTGGCGGTTGCCGTCGACACATTGGCCTGCCGACGTGTACTTGTACCAGCCGGTGAATTGCAGGGGTTCTCCGCTGAACGTGCGGCCGAAGCTTGTCGCCTGCATGGCTCCGTCGGAGCCGCTGAGGGCCTTACTTGCGTCAAACTCGCCTATGAAGAGGTTGCCGGCGGCTATACCCATCGGGCCTATCAGCGTGCCTAAAGGCCCGGTGCTCTTCGTCTCGAGCTTAACTCCACGGCCGCTATGGCCGTCGTCCACCGATGCCGACGGGAACTCCTCGGCCGGTGTTATCGTGGAGCCAAGCGCCGCGGTAAGGTAGAATCCTGGGTTTCCTGTTGCCCAGTTGCCTATCCATTCGCCAGACGACGAGAGGTCGCTCCATTCGTAATAGCCGCCTCCCATGTCTCCGTCGACGTAGCGGATGTTCTCGAAGTCGTATTCGCTGACGTTGTATGCCACGCGGAACGACACGTTGTACACCCTCTGCCATGCTCCGTCCTGCGACGTCACGGTGTAGACTACAGACTTACCATCGGAAAAATCGTGTACAGAACCATTCTCGGGAGTTATCGTTGCGCCCTCGGTCAGCCTGAACATTGGGGCCATTGCCGACACGTCGGCATCGTCCTTGATTTCAAAAACGACATTGTCTGCATCCGAAAGCACGTTAACCAGCGTGTCGCTTGCGGCGAAAAATATATCTGTGGGGTCGTCCACGTGCACGTAAGCCTGTTCTATATCGCATTCGGCGTTGAGCGGCTCGTCCTTAAAACATGACGAGAGCGAGCAGCATAAGGCTGCGCCGAGCAGCAGGTTTATTATCTTCATTTTAATTAATAATGTGTAAACAGGGTGCAAAATTAAGCGAAAAAAGATTTGTTACCAAATTTTTTTCACAATAAGTATTGTTTTTTCACCTTTTTGGTCATTGTCAACACGAAACAGGTTGATAATCAGAGGGTTTGCAAAAGACCGCCTTTCGCAATCCAAAAGACGGCCTTTCAGCGCGCGAAAGACGGTGTTTTGGATTGTAAAAGGCGGCAAGTTGTAAAACGACGGATGGCTGGGCAAGTTCTTATCTCCTGTAGACGCAGTACACGGTGACGTCATCCACGCCCACCGTATTGCGCAAGGGCTGCACCGCAACCATCTCGTCCGCCGTGAGGCGCACTATCTTTATGATGTCGCCCGAGGCTGTCTCTACGTAGAATCCGTTGGCGCGGTAGGTGTATGCAGTGGCCCGGCGCGTGGCCTCACCGCCGTCGGCGGAGGGCGTGATGGAGTAAAGCGAGTCGGCGGTGAACTCATAATCGGGCACGGCGGGCTGTGATTTGCCAGGCGTGTAGGGTGCCGAGTTGTAGCGGTAGGCCAGGAAAGTCTCGTGTACTTCGGCGCAATGCCATGCCTGACCGACGGCATGGCCGGCAAAGTCGGCAGCCGTTATGCGCTCCTGTTCCGGCATAACGGGATAGTCCTGGTCTAATGTGTTGAGGTTGTAGGGATAGTTTTTCATTGTTGACGACAGCTCGTCGGCTGTCATCGCACGGTAGACGGAATAGAGGTATATGCGTTCGCCGTCGCCCGTCGTGCCCTGTTGCTTTATCAGCCGCAGGAAATTGTCGTCCGCGGAGACTACGGTGAACACTTCCTTTCCGTCGGACATGAGGCGGTTGGTGCCCTCATCGAAGGTGTACTTTCCGCTGACATACCCGTTAATCGGGTATGAGTCGATGTACATGTACGTGCTCATCTCGCCGGCGCCGAAGCTGTACTGCACCGGCGCCGCGCCTATCATGCCGCTCCACCAGTCGGCTTTGTCCATGTTGCCGTTCGACTTTATCTCGTGCGACTCTACGTGGCGCCATCCCTTTCCGTCAACGCAGCGCGTGAATTCCTGCGCCGTCATGAGCCTTATGGAGGGCACACGGGTGTCTTCGTCGTCATCACACGATGTAAGAAAAAATAACGCAAGGAGGAAAAACAGTGACGTTATCGAATTCAAATGCTTCATGGTCAGCGGTTTAAAGGTTACGGTTGCAAATATAAAACGTTTTCGGATAAGTTGTATCAAAAAAGGGAAGAAAACGTCGAAAAACGTTTACTTCCCTTATGTCAATGCCGTTTTTGGCCTTACAAAATGCCCGTCAGAAGCTGCGGAGCCATGCTTCCAGCTCCAGTTGCATCTGCTTGTGGTAGATGAAGCTGTCGCGGTTGCCCCATCCGTGGCCGCCCGAGGGGTAGACATGCAGCGTTGCCGGCACGTCGTGACGGTACATCTCGATGTAGTAGTTGACGCCGTTGGCGGGCAGCACGGTGTGGTCGTCGTCGCTTAGCGCTATGAACGCAGGGGGCGTAACGCGCGTTACCTGCAGGTCGTTGCTGTATTTCTGCTCGTCCTTCTTCTTCGGGTCGGGGCCCAGGAAGTTGTCGTGCGAGCCCTTGTGGGTGATGTCAGGCATCATCGTTATCACGGGATAGAACAGTATCTGGAAGTTTGGCAGGGCGTCGCCCGTAGAGTGCGTGGCAATGGTAGAAGCCAGGTGGCCTCCCGCCGACGAGCCCATTATGCCCACGTCCTGCGGGTCTATGTTCCAGTTTTGCGCATTGCGGCGCACCAGCTTGATGGCTTCCTCGGCGTCGCTTACGGGCACTTCCTTGTTGCCATGGGGCATACGGTACTTCAATACGACGGCGGCTATGCCCATGTTGTTGAAGAACGGCGCCCAGTCGTAGCCCTCGTGGTTCATCGCCAGGTGCGAGTAGCCCCCTCCGGGGCATATTACGACGGCACGCCCCGTGGCCGTTTCCTTCTTCGGCAAGAACACCTTGACCTTCGCCGTGTCGCCAGGGTCGCCATTGCTGTTAGGCGCACCGTTGGGCCATAACGGCGTTTCAAAACTCTGTTGGGCCGACAACGGCACGCAAAATGCCGCGACCGCGGCCATGAATAGCAGTCTCTTGATTTTCATTATGGTTTCAATGATTTATTGTTTTGTCTCAACATACGGCAAAAGCCGTAAGCACCGGGATTTTTATAAGATTATTTTGCAAATGTAATAAAATATTTTCGTAATATTGCAGGAACATCAGTTATTATAACAATCTATAAACCTGTAACTTTATGTATAAACGTATTTTAATGCTTTCTGCCATGGCCGCCGTTTTTGGCAGCGCCGTGGCAAAGGTGAAGTTGCCCCACCTGATAGGCGACAACATGGTAATACAGCAGAACACCGACGTGCGCCTGTGGGGCTCGGCACGCCCCGGCGCCACGGTTAAGGTGGCCGTATCGTGGAGCGAGAGCGGCTACGAGGCCGCCGCCGACGGACAAGGCAGGTGGCAGCTGACGGTGAAGTCGCCCAAGGCCGACGGCCGCAGGCTATCCATCAGCTTTGACGACGGCGACGGAGCGGTAAGCGTTGGCAACGTGCTTGCGGGCGAAGTGTGGGTCTGCGCGGGGCAGAGCAACATGGAAATGCCCATCAAGGGATTCGACGACTGCCCCGTTGACGGATACAACGACGTGGTGAGTGGGGCGCGCGCCGACTCGCTGATACACTTCGTCAAGATACCAAGCAGGATGAGCATGACGCCGCTTGACGACGCCATGTGCGAGTGGAAGCAGTGTAGCCCCGAGACTGTCGGCGACGCAAGCGCCACGGGATACTTCTTCGCACGCATGGTGACAAAGGCCACAGGGGTACCCGTCGGGCTGGTGATGGCCAACAAGGGCGGCTCGAGGGTTGAGAGCTGGCTGTCGAGGGAGAACCTCGAGCGCTACACCAAGGAGCCGCTTGACTCGGCCGAGATGGTCAGGAAATATAAATGGGACTTCCACCGGCCGCTGCTGTGGGCCAACGGCACGTTCAACCCGATACTCAGGTACACCGTGAAAGGAATACTATATTACCAGGGTTGCTCGAACGTAGGCGACCCCGGCAACCAATACTCGGAGCGTGTCAAGCTGCTGGCCGAGCAGTGGCGCAAGGACTTCGGGCTGGGCGACATCCCCTTCTACATCGTCGAGATAGCTCCTTACGAGAGCGGACAGGCCGACGGCACATGGTCGGCCAGGCTACGCGAGCAGCAGCTCAGGGCGTCAGACATAATACCGAACAGCGGAATCGTCGGCACCAACGACTGCGTATATCCGTGGGAACTGACGCAAATCCACCCTGCACAGAAGCGCAAGGTGGGCGAAAGACTGGCATGGCTGGCGCTCAACAAGACTTACGGAATGAAGTCGTTGAGGTGTGAAAGCCCCCGGTTTAAAGCCATGACGGTAAGCGGGGACACGTGCTACGTAGAGCTTGACAACATGTACGGAGGGCTTAACCGCTACGACGGCATGGTGGGTTTCGAGGTTGCCGGAGAGGACAAGGTGTTCCACACGGCGAAAGCCTGGCTGGCAAAAGGCCGCCGCATAGCCGTCACCTGTCCTGAGGTAAAGGCTCCGGTGGCGGTAAGGTACTGCTTCAGGAACTTCATGCTCGGCAATGTTGCCAACATGGCAGGACTGCCGCTGCTGCCTTTCCGCACAGATAACTGGGACGATTAAGTCAAGAATCAAGAGCTTGTTTAATTAAGAATTAAGAGTTAAGAATTAAGAAAATATGCTTTATTATTTGTACATTTGCCGAAAAAATGACGGCTTTATGGCAACAAGACATATTTTCTTAATTCTTAACTCTTAATTCTTAAATTCCATGGATTTACTTGAAAAGTTTGGTTATTGCCCTGTCTGCGGGAGTTCACACTTTGAAAAGAACTCTCCGAAAAGCAAGAAATGCAGTAATTGCGGGTTCGAATATTTCATGAATCCGGCTGCCGCGGTGGTGGCGCTGATCACCAACAGCCGCGGAGAGCTGCTCGTAGAGCGGCGCAAGATGGAGCCGGCCAAGGGTACGCTTGACCTGCCCGGCGGCTTTGCCGACGTGAACGAGACAGCCGAGGAGGCCGTGGCGCGTGAGGTGACGGAGGAGACCGGTCTCGAGATAACCTCCGCGAAATACCTGTTCAGCGGGCCGAACGTGTATCATTATTCGGGACTTGACATACAGACTCTCGACATATTCTTCGCCTGCGAGGTGAAAGATACGTCGGCACTCGTCGCCGGCGATGACGCGGCGGAATGCTTCTGGCTGGCTCCGGAGGAGATTCACACCGAGCTGTTCGGCCTCCGCTCGGTAAGGCACGGACTGCAAAGGTGGATTGAATCCAGGAGTTAAAGGAGTTTTCTTTAGTAGTTAAAGGAGTTAAAGTAGTTATCGCTCACTGTCGTTCGCTAAGTAGTTAAAGTCAAATGCATTGCGGGGTGAGCACTTTTTCAGTAGTTAAAGGAGTTAAAGTAGTTATCGCTCACTGTCGTTCGCTAAGTAGTTAAAGTCAAATGCATTGTTGGTTGTTTCTGAATCTGTACGCAACAAGCAAAAGTATTGACTTTAACTACTTAGCGAACGACAGTGAGCGATAACTACTTTAACTCCTTTAACTACTAAAGAAAACTCCTTTAACTACTGAAGAAAATTACTTCCTCACGAGCTCCAGGTTGCCAGGAATCTTCTGCCACTTACCCCTGACGGCAAACTTCAGCGTGCTGCCGCCGTCCTTCTTGTACTCGTAAGTGCCGTCGTCATTTACCTTCAGCGTGGCGGTAAAGTCCTCGCTGCCATAGTCGTTGACCACCTCTATCTCGGCGGTCCGCCCGTCAATGAGCCTCGACGCCACGACAATCCACTTGGTCGAGCTTTGCGTCGAGCCGAAATATCCGTCAACTTCGCCGAGCACGTCCTGCCCGGGCACGGTTATGTTCTTGTCGTACAGATTGAGGCGTATGTATATTTTATACTCCTCGTTGCGTATCGTAGTGTCAAAAGGGCGCCCCTGCTGGGCCACGGCAGCGGCCGACACGAGCGACATGACGAATAAGAATAACAGTTTTCTCATGACCATTAGTGTTGTTTCGGCAAATGTAACTACTTTCGGCGAAATACCGCCAATGAGACATGCAAAGTTTTCTTAAAATACGAAAGGCCGTCTTCCGCCTTCCGAAAGGCCGCCAAACGCGCGCCGAAAGGCCATCTTTCACAAGGCAAAAGGCGGCCTTTCGCAAGCATGTTAGCAAGTTGCTGATAATCAACATGTTACCAAACACCCGCCAAAAGCAGTCAAGGCATGGCCCGGACAACCGGCATAGGCTGTGCCCCGGCACGCCTACGCGCAGCCGGCCGGCGCCATTGTGCCAGCCCGTCCGCACGAAGTAAAAAAAGAATAAAATAACGTAGATTTAATGGCAAACACTCTTCGGTTAGTCAAAAAATAGTTACCTTTGCCCTGATTTTTTGATGTAAAAAAGATATTTTTTATTTTTAGATGAACGTAATTACCAAAACAGTTTCATTGCCTGACGGAAGGACCATCAGCATTGAAACCGGGAAAGTGGCAAAACAGGCTGACGGCTCTTGCATGCTCCGCATGGGAAACACCGTGTTGCTCGCCACTGTTTGTGCCGCAAAAGATGCAGTTCCCGGAACAGATTTCATGCCTTTGCAGGTTGAGTACAGAGAACAGTATGCCGCAGCCGGACGTTTTCCGGGCGGCTTCACCAAGCGCGAAGGCAAGGCAAGCGACAACGAAATCCTCACTTGCCGACTCGTTGACCGCGCGTTGCGCCCCCTTTTCCCGGCAGATTTCCACGCCGAGGTTTATGTAAACATCATTCTTTTTTCGGCTGACGGAGTAGACCAACCCGACGCTTTGGCAGGTTTCGCCGCTTCATGCGCCCTGGCTTGCTCGGACATACCTTTCGAGTGCCCCATATCTGAAGTGCGCGTAGCCCGCGTTAACGGCGAATACGTCGTTGACCCGACGTTCGAACAGATGAAGAACGCCGACATGGACATCATGGTCGGAGCGTCGAAAGACAATATCATGATGGTTGAGGGCGAGATGAACGAAGTGTCAGAGCAGGACCTCCTGCAGGCCCTCAAGGTGGCACAGGAAGCCATCCGCCCGATGTGCGAGCTTCAGGAAGAGCTCTCGAAGGAGCTCAGCACCGACGTGAAGCGCGAGTACTGCCACGAGGTAAACGACGAGGAGCTGCGCGAACAGCTCCGCAAGGAGACCTACGACAAGTGCTACGCCATAGCCGAGGCCGGCGACCATGACAAGAAGAGCCGCGAAGAAGCCTTCGACAAGATAAAGACCGACTTCGAGGAAGCGTACGCAGCAGCGCACAGCGACCTTACCGAAGAGGAACTGGAAGAGAAATACGCCCTCGTAGACCGCTACTACGCCGACGTTATGCGCGACTCAATGCGCCGCTGCATACTCGACGAAGGCAAGCGCCTTGACGGCCGCAAGACCGACGAGATACGCCCCATATGGTGCGAGGTGTCACCTCTGCCAATGCCTCACGGCAGCTCCATATTCACACGTGGCGAGACACAGAGCCTCACTACATGTACGCTCGGCACGAAACTCGACGAGAAACTCGTTGACGACGTGCTCGACCGCTCTTACCAGCGCTTCCTGCTGCACTACAACTTCCCGCCGTTCTGCACGGGCGAGGCTAAGGCCCAGCGTGGCGTAGGACGCCGCGAGATAGGCCACGGCCACCTGGCTTGGCGCGCGCTGAAGGGCCAGATACCCGCAGAGTTCCCCTACACTGTACGTCTGGTATCGCAGATTCTCGAGAGCAACGGCTCTTCGTCAATGGCTACCGTATGCGCCGGAACACTGGCCCTGATGGACGCCGGAGTGCCCATGAAGAAGCCCGTGAGCGGTATCGCCATGGGTCTTATCAAGAACCCGGGCGAAGACAAGTACGCCGTTCTTAGCGACATCCTCGGCGACGAGGACCACTTGGGCGACATGGACTTCAAGACCACCGGTACAAAGGACGGTCTGACAGCCACCCAGATGGACATCAAGTGCGACGGCCTGAGCTTCGAAATACTCGAGAAAGCGCTCATGCAGGCAAAGGCCGGACGTGAGTACATCCTCGGCAAGCTGACCGACACCATCGCAGAACCGCGCGCAGAGCTGAAGCCGCAGGTACCGCGCATCGAGGCATTCGACATCCCCAAGGAGTTCATCGGCGCCGTGATAGGCCCGGGCGGAAAGATAATCCAGCAGATGCAGGAAGAATCAGGAGCCACGATAACCATCGACGAAATCGACGGAGTTGGCAAGGTGCAGGTGAGCGCGCCCAACAAGGAGAGCATACAGAAGGCCATCGCCAAGATAAAGGCCATCGTAGCAATACCCGAGGTGGGCGAAGTGTACGAAGGAACCATCCGCTCAATCATGCCTTACGGCTGCTTCGTGGAGATACTTCCCGGCAAGGACGGACTTCTGCACATATCGGAAATCGACTGGAAGCGGCTTGAAACCGTTGAGGAAGCCGGCCTGAAAGAGGGCGACAAGATTACCGTCAAGCTGATGGAAATCGACCCGAAGACAGGCAAATATAAACTGTCTCACCGCGTACTCATACCGAAACCCGAGGGATACGTTGAGCGTGAGCGCCGTCCGCGCCCCGAACGCCGTCCGCGTCCTGAGCGTGGCGAACGCCGTGAGAACCGCGAGCAGCGCCGCTTTGAGCACCGCCCGGCACGCGAGGAATACCATGACCCGCTGGCGCCGAGAGAGCCCAAGGACTTCAACGACAGCCTTGACCACGACAACTTCTAATCTATTGTCATATAAAAACGGGACGGCGACGGCACAAAATGCCGCCGCCGTCTTTACTTTCAACACCATAACAGCAACACCATGAACGCCAAAGCCATCATAATAGCCATGTCGGCATTGCTCTCAATACCGCTGCCAACCACCGCCACGCACGTCTGCGCCCAGGACACTACTCCGACAACCACCATACAGAAAGGCCGCCACCACGGGCACAAAAAGCACTATCGAAACGACAGGAGCAAGTACATCGTAATAGACAACGAAGTGTTTTACCGCGGAAGAAAACTGGAAGACGCAAGCGCTCACTCGTTCTCCGACCTCGGACATGGCTACGCCAAGGACGCATTCAACGTATATTATAAAGGAAAAGAGATTGACGACTCAACGGCAGGTACGTTCACCATCCTCAAAGACGGATACGCCAAGGACGCGTTCAACGCTTATTATAAAGGAAAAGAGATTGACGGCGCATCGGCAGGAACGTTCACCATCCTCAAAGACGGATACGCCAAGGACGCATTCAACGCTTATTATAAAGGGCGGAGAATAGAGGGTGCCTCCGGCGCAAGCTTCAAAGTAATGTCCGACGGGTACGCAAAAGACTCGTTCAACACTTACTACAAAGGGCGCGAAACAAACTTTTAACACCCCAAAAGAACACATGCCAATTCTGCAGGATTATGCCGCTGATTAAACAGATAGGATATCCGGACAGATTAGTTTATCCATTTTTATTGCAAAGATAGCCATAAATCGTAATATTCAAGACTTATACAAAAAAGCAGATATTGTTCGGCTACCGCCACGATTTCTCCAATATACATCCCTAACTTGGTCGGCGATTTTTTCCCAATCGTACTTCTTCATGTCGTAATCAATATGTTGCAGCGGCTGGTTCACTACAGTCTTCAGCTTTTCCGTCAAGGCATCTACATTACCGACAGGGAAATAATCGCTTTCAGGCAAGCCTACTTCCTTGTTTGCAGGAATGTCACTTACTATAACTTTTACGCCGTAGCTCATGGCTTCAAGCAAGGCGATAGGTAGTCCTTCGTGGCTCGACGGAAGACAATAACAAAGACAATTCGTCAACAATGAATGCAGCTTCTTGCCCTTGATAAAGCCAGTAAGGACGACCCCGTTCTTCCTCGCCATTTCCTTCAAGTTGCGTGAATAGTCGTCCTCAAAGTCAGTATCGCCGGCCAACACCAACTTTATATCTTCAACTTCATTTCTACTTTTAACCTTGGTAAATGCTTCAACCAAATGATGTAAATTCTTTTCCGGCACGAAGCGGCACATACCAAGGATATACTTGCCTTTCTCTATGCCGAGTTCATTGAAGTATTCGGGATAATCACATATTTCCGGCTGCGACACACCGTTGTAAATCAGGTGTACGTGGCTTGTACGGTTATATTTCCATTTTATCAGGTTGCGAATGACATCGGAGATTACTATCACTTCGTCGGCAAACATACAGCCCATGCGTTCGCCTAATTTCAGCATTGTCTTTGCAGCAAATCCCCACTTGTCTCTATCATAGTCAGGTCCGTGGTGGGTGAACACGACCTTCATTCCAAGCATCTTGGCGTATGGAACAAGCAATGCAGGGCCTATTGCGTGGATGTGCAGGATGTCAGCTTTTAACCTTTTTGCTTCATTGATGGCACGAAAAGTATGAATAATAGCCTCAAAGGATTTCTTCTTCGGGCTGTCGATATTAACCAACTTTACGCCTTTCCATTCCTTCAGGTCGTCCTTGACATAATCAGTCCTGCGTATCACGGTAACATCAAAGCCCCGTTTGGCGATTCTCGGAAACAGCTCCTCGCAATGCGTTTCCACGCCGCCCATGATGTTCGGGATGCCACGGGTGCCCGTAACTACTATCTTCATAAAAGATTGCTTGATTTTAAAAACAAATAATTACTTTTGCAAAAACAAAAGCAACCCAATAAATGAAAAAGCCACAAGGCTATCTTAAAGAAACAATATTGTATGCAAGAATTGTCATATGTTCTTGCCTTTCCGCCTTGTGGCTTCTCATTACAGGTAAAAGGGTCAAGTAAATCAGAACTTCTCTCTCAAATCCCCTTGACACGGGTCTTGCCCTACGTCGCACCATTTCGGGTCTATGCAAGCCGGCTTGCCCTGCATAGAGCGCAGCTTATTCTGCAACGCCCACTTTGCGGGATACTTGATGTACTTGTGCATAACGGGGCTTGCCGTGCCCACCATCCAGCAGTTCTTCGGGCATTTGCGTACCATCTGCCGTACTTTCTGCGCCTGTTCGCTCTCCCAGATTTCCATGAACGGACGGTCGTGGATGTTGCCCATACTCTCTTTCCAGTACCTTTCCTCCAGTCCGTTGCAGGGCATTACCTCGCCCCACGGGTCGATGAAGAAGTTTACCATGCCGGCCTCGCAAGGCAGCATACGGCGTCCGCCCTCGATATAATTGATAAGCCCCATGTTGAACCATGCGCGGAACCAACTCTTCGGGTGCTTCTCCTTCAGTTGCCACTCTATCAGCTGACGGAAGTTGCCCGTCACCTCGTCCTTGTTCGTGATTACGTTGTCGCTCTTGTGGAAGTAGTATGAGTTGTGGAAAGCTGCCGTGGCAAATTCCATACCGAGCGAAAGTGACAGTTGGTAGAGCGAAAGCATGTCCTTCGAGTTGTGGTTTGACACTGTACAGCCGAAGCCGATGTCCTTCAGTCCCATGTGTTTCAACGTAAGCAATGTCCTCAAACCCTTGTCGAATCCTCCTGCATGGCCACGCAGCTCGTCGTTTTTCTGACTCAATCCCTCAATGGAAATACGGATACCAATATTCGGAAATTTCTTTGCCAATGCGACAACCCTATCCTCAAACCAGCCCGAAGTGGAGATTACTATTCGTGGAGTATGCTTGTAGCACTCCTCAACTATCTCGGCCAGATCTTCGCGGATGAACGGCTCGCCGCCCGTAAGGTTGATGAACTTCAGTTGCGGCAGCGTCTTCAAGTCTTCCGCCTTTATCTCCTCCTGCCTGTTTGTCGGGTTCTTCCAGATGTTGCACATTTGGCAGCGCATCGGGCAGCGATACGTCAGGATTATGCTTGCGTCGGTTGGACGCGGAACTTTTGTGTTAGCCATTTTATCTTGTTCTTTAATATTTAAACCGCTGAAAATAAGATACTTATAGATTTTGGCAATATGCTTAAAAACACATTGCCGATAAAAAGAAAATTCTCTGCCTTCCGATTTGCCGCATATTGCATCACAAAACATGGCCTTTTACGATGCAAAACACGGCCTTTTGAACGGCAATATACAGCCTTTTGCGGTTATTATACAATTGTGAGATTTTATGGTTATCAGGTTATGAGGCCTTAGTGTCTTGCAGTCTTGGAATAAACCGTATAACCCTATAACCGCAAGACCTCATAACCCAATATAACACTTCATGATTTCGTCATAATAATTTTCGGCATTGTACCGTTCCATCGCAGCATCGGCAATGGCCTTATAGTCAAAATCAGCGTTATACATCGCCTTGATTTTCCCTGCAAGGTCGTCTGCGTTGCCGCTCTCGAATGTCATTCCGTTCATATCCTCATCTATCAGTTCTGGTATGCCACCAATACGTGCGCCAAGCACGGGCGTGCCCAAACATTCGGCCTCAATTACCGACAATGGGTTGTTCTCGTACCATTCAGAGGGTATCACGGTAAACTTCGCCTTCCCCACAATGTCCTTTATGTCATCCCATTGGCGGAAACCGAGGAACTCGACATTGCCCTTTAATTCTTCACTCTTAATCCTTAACTCTTCACTCAATGACCCTCCGCCGATGATTTTCAACTTATACGGCAACCGTGCAGCGGCCTCAACAAGCGTGCCGACGCCTTTCTCATGGCTCAAACGGCCTACGTAGCAGTAATAATCTTGCTTAGCGTAATCGTCCTTGCGGCACTTCTCCACGTCAATGAAATTGCACAGCACTTTCAGCTTGTCCTTCCTGAAACCGCCCTGTGCCATTTTCTCCGCCATGAAGCGGCTGGGGCAAACAAACAAGTCAGTGCATTCCTCAAGCCGCTTCCTGTTCCACGTCACAGCCTCTTTGTAACCCACAAACGAAGCCAAGCGTGAGCCTTTCATACAGCGGTACGCCTTGCACGGTGACTTGTCGCCGTTGAAACACAGTTCACAAATTTCTTTACCGCCGCGCAGACAGTCGTAGCGCGGGCACAGCAGCTTATAGTCGTGCAACGTCCACACCGTCCTTATACCCCGCCCATGCGCCAGTTCTGCAATTACGGGCGACAATTGCGTATGGATATTGTTAAGGTGAACTACATCAGGACGGAAGTCATCAAGCAGCTTACCGAACTTGTTTTTCACCTCATGCGCCCCGAAAGGCCTTGTGAAAGCCATCAGCTTGCTCATGTTCTGTGGAAAATACTTCTTCCACGAAGTATTCTCGTTCTCGGGATAGTCCATGGCGAACACCGCCACCTCATGTCCGTGCGCCTTCAACAGCTGCTCAAGGTTGAGCATATATATGCAATCGCCGCCCCGACGGTAATAGAATTTGTTGGAAAGTAATATGCGCATAATGAGATTATTTAACTACAAATACCATTAAACAACAACTTTCAGCAAACCGTCAACTATTGAAAATTTTAATAAAAGATTTAGCTGCAAACTCGCATGACAACTTTTCCCTATAAGAAATACAGTTTTCAACAAAATAGCCGTTGTTGTCAACAATCTCCTTAATGTCTGCTTCGTTCCATTCTTGCTTTGCTATTCCAAGTCTGTTGTCTATAATTATATCGGCATTAGTCGGTACAAGATTTGAAAGGACAGGTGTGCCGCTTACGATACACTCGGGTATGGAAACCATATTGTTATCTTGCAATGTGTCTATAAGCATAGCCTTGCTTCTCATCATCAACTTATTCAATGTATGATGATCAACAAAACCGACAAAGACCACATTGCTTTTAATACCTAAATCAGCTACTGTCTCTTTCAATTCTTCATTCTGCTCTCCACGACCGATAATCAACAATTTGCATGTACTATCAAACTTACTGACATAATTGCAAAATTTATGTAGAATACTTGTTATGTTTTTTCTTTTAATTAATTGACCGACATAAATCAAATAATTGGATTTTTCTTTGGAACAACTGAATTGCCGTAAATTTATACCATGTTCAATATATGTTTCAGAAACACGCTTAAAATACTTACTTATAAATAAATCTGCTTCTTTCGACCGTGGAACGATACCTTTAACCTTTTGCATGAAAAAACGGACAATAACATTATACCAAATCTTAGATGGTATTTTATGAAATTTTGAAGGATGCAAAGCCAACTCATGCCATATTATCGTTTTCTGAGGGCATATCCGTGCAGCATATAATGATTGGAATTGAAACGCTTCACTTGATATTATGATATCAAAATCTTTACAATGTTTCTTCAAATATTTTTTCATTTCTGAAGAATATGGCAATACCGAAGGTTTGAATATTCTTTTACAGTTTGTCTTGAAAAACCTTACATCAAAGTCATATACTTCTGTCTCCACTGGCCTATAATCCTCCACCGACGCCAGCGTCACACTGTGCCCCAAATGCAAAAAGCCTAAGCACATTCCATAAATCATCGTATCTTTAATGGTCCGCACCGTAGGAATATTACTCTCACCATCAGGCGTATAAAGAATACTGTTTAAGATCAGAATATTCATTGTTATTTCCAATTAAATCAAATAAGGAAGTGCATTATACACATCTATATTACTACTGCAAAAAACTAACGCAATTTGTTTTTGTGAAGAGTATTATATGTCTTGTGCATAATTAGGTTTGCTAAAAACATTTGATATCTTGCGGTAATAATATCAAAGAAAAATTTACCTAAAATATTTTTCTACAAAAAAGAACTCATTATAATGAATACAACTTTTTATAATCTTCAACCAATGTTTTTTCTGAATAAATCATGTCATAACATCCACACTTATCCTCATAACAACGAGTAGTTAAGACAAGCTTTTCCATTTGCGCCCGTAAATCTGTAACATCACCGCACTGGAAAAAAGCGGACGCTGGAGTAGCGTTTTCTATAAAAAACGGGATTGAAGATAACAAAACCTTTTTCTTAAAAAAATAAGCAATAGAAAGAACACCGGACATTGTCGCCGACTTGTAAGGATAAACAACAAACAAAGCTTTACTAAACAAATCCTTAACTTCAGTATCGTCGATAAAACGGTTTATCCTTATTATATTTGGATTGTAGTTAAAAATGTCACACCCTCTCCCTGCAATCACTAATTTTAGCCTTTGCAATTTTAGAGAACTTTCGTATGCCTTTATTAACAAATCCACCCCCTTATATTCATCAATAACTCCAAAAAACAGTATGTAACCATCTTCACCCAAAAGTTCTACAACTTGTTTTTCTCCATTGATTATCTGCAAAGTGAGCAATGAGGGGAAATGGGTAAACGAAACATGCTTATATGGATAAATTCTCTTCAATTCCTCATATTGAAACCTTGAGGAAGTCGTAAGATTGACAATATTATCACGCAGCCTCTTATACCCCCACACAACATATTTATGAAAAACTACATCTGTTATCTTTTTTGATTTTACTTCATGTGGATGTAAATCATGTACAGTATAAAACCAGTTTCTTTTCGGCCTACATAAAAACAAGTAAGGCGCCAAGGTGAAATCACCAGTCAACAAATGCAGCACGTCTGGTTTTATTTCCCTTTCAAGTATCCTGACAGCCCTTATCACAGAAACAGGTAAGAACTTGTATAGTAATTTCACTACCTTACGCCTTGGATATTCAACCTGAACTAAGTGCCCTTCAGCTATGCCGTCCAACGCTGTTGAGTATGACTTGCGCCCTGAATTGACAACAACCGCATACACATCGAAGCGTTCATCATTGCTCAATGTCTTGATTATGTTTGACGCAAAAGGTATCATACCTGGTGCAAACTCACTTGCAACGAACAGTATTTTGTTCATACACGTTTCTCCTCATTTAAGTAATCAAATCATAAATTCACATATAATTATACCACTCTCCACTTACGATTTATAAAATAGAAAATGATAAGGAACAAAAAATATATTTGAATGTTTTGAATCAACGAGTTTAAAGTGAAACTTCCGGCAAGGAATGTCATTATCAACATCTTATTAGCAAACGAAGTTTTTACTTTAATCAGCTTATTATACATCCAATGTATCAATATAAGCCATAAAACATATTCAAAAACATAAAAGTAGCCAAAATTCATAAACATATCAAAATCTGGGGTTGTATATATACCACCACCCTCGAATTCAAGTCCGGCCATTTCTTTATATGTATAATCAATCGATACAGGCTTATCTGGCCACAAAAATCGTGGTATTAACCGAACAAAAGAGTAAACATAAGATTCACCCCATAAATATGCATTTTTAAAATCAATATATTCTGCCAAACGAACTGTATTCGCACCAAAAATCATTTGCTCTTGTTCAAAAAGTTTAAATGGCGAATCATTTACACTTGCAGAACGTATCAAAAATAAGACTGTGGCTACAATAGGTTTTAGTAAATAAAATATTGCAAAATATTCATACCATTTAAATCCTCTATACTTAAGGTTAATCCACACAAAAAAAAACATAAGATAGCTCAATATCCCAGCACGTGCTGCAGTAGACAAAAATAGAATTAGTCCCAACAACAAAGATAATAAGCCTGCTTTCCAAAATGATATTTTGTTATTCAAAAACAAGTATTCCATCATTAGATAAGGTATGCCAAATGATGGAATGGCACTTAAGAATCCTAAACCTATTTCTGATGTTCGTCTTAATCCCTCAACATTTTGACCTGCTAACAGCGCAGGGGTCACGCCAGACAAAAAACCGGTGAAAAGAATGATACCCACAAATACACATATTACAATGTTCCTACTTCGGCCGTATTTTAACAACTCTTTATCAGGAATCATCTCGACTTTCTGGAAATATTGCTTCCTATAATATAATAAAAAGCATAAATTTATAATACACGTTATATAAGTAACATTTACAATGTTTTTAGGAAGGTTGTCTTCATAAACAATAAGCGGATAAATATTGGCAACCGCAAATACAAGATATACTGTCACCAACGGAGAAAATACATATAGCGTATTTTTTGATGAAGCTTTAAATATGAAATATAAAACCCCAGCAACATATATTATAAACAGCCAATTCATAAATTAGTTCCTATATATTATGGAAAATCATCACCTTTTGTTAGAATAAAATTAAGCGCCACTAACCTGCTGCTTTAACTTTTCTATTAATTTTTTTGATATTACTGGATGCACCTTTCTGCAAAACAATGCGCCGTTACTCATTATTTCATCATATTCTTCTTCGTTCAAGGTCAATGGCGACCCTGGATTGTTTCTACCCAGTGCAACTTTATGCCAATTGATATACCTTAATGAATTATGTGATTCGATGTTCAATTCATCAATATGTGGGGCAAGCAGGGTGTGGAAAACCAGTTCGTCACAGCAACAGGTATGGTGAAAACGCTTGAAGAATTCCTTGTTTACTTGCAATTCATTAAGCACAAAGCCTACCACGTCTTTGTACCACGAAAACCATAGCCAACCCGCATATAGATTCGGAATATCTTTCCGCCACCAAAAGCGTCGGCTTATAAAGTTAAAGCCCCTGCAAACAAGATTTATTATCTTTATATTCCTGTGCCTTATGTCTATGAGATACCACGGCTTAATGCGCGAGGCATACTTGTTGTCCATCCATCTGCTCCGTTCCTCTTCGCTGTCATAATACATATAGCTTTGCGGTTTATGCTTTTCAAAAAACTCGTCAAACTCCTTGTTCGGGCGGCACGGATAGTCTTGCGCTGAAATCAGATGGAAATAATCCATCCCTGCATCGTAAGCCGCTTTTAAAAGGCGCAAAGTGCATTCAACCATTGAGTACCCTGCATAAGCCACGTCCATTCTCCCTCCACTATCTGTCAGAAAATGGCAATTTGGCAGGTCTGTATAGAAGTCCTCCATATTGTTTTTCTTGTCGATATTGACGAAGAAATAATGGTTGGGAGCATTGAGCATGTTTATTATATCCTTAAACTGTTCAGGATATTTATGTGCCATGATTAAAAAGCCGTGTTTCAGCATGTTTATTTTGATTTAAACTTATAATTTAAGATTACGATTATCTCCACATAGGCCAATTGAAGCCTTGTTCTAACGGAATGTAGCTAAGATCTTTTTCCCTGTATCCTATTATTTTTGCCGGAACACCACCGACAATGGCGTAATTGGACACATCTTTTGTTACAACGGCACCGGCTGCTATTACGGCTCCACGGCCAATATTGACACCTGCAAGAATAGTAGCACCAACACCGATATGCACATAATCTGAAATAATTATTGGTTTTGCAGCATAATTGAATTTTGGTGCTTGTATCTCATGGTATCCTGTTATTAAGTTACAATTAAAAGATATACTACATCTTTCACCGATTTCAATTCCTCCTCTGCTGTCAAGAGTTACATTGCGGTTAATATGTGAATGTTCCCCAATTTTGAGCTTTCTGGGTTCAAAAAAGAAGCAATCCATATCTATTTGCGAATGATAACCAATACCCTTTACAAAAGGAAGTAAAAACAGACGTCTTATATACCAAAATGGTATCCAACGAAAAATAAATCTGTTTAAAATAATATATATGTAAAATTCATATAAACAGAAAATGAGCTTTTTCATCTTCATCTGCTTTTTATTTTATTAAATATGTAAATGGCTTTAGACTTGATAAAAAGTCGTTCGTTATGTGACAATCCAACCGTGTATGCACTTAAGCCAACAGAAAGTATGCAAATAATGCATATTAAGAAAAAACGTATAATCGTGTTACCCATATAATTATAAATTGCAATTGGAATTATGATGGATATGGCAACAACTAATACGACCCTGAAAAAAACATTCTTGAAGTAATCAATAAATCGTATGTTTATAGAGGAACGAAGTAAGCGCAAGCGATAAAACAATGTTGTAAATTCCATTATGAAATGGACAACGAATACGGAATACGCAGGAAGACCAAATGATAAACAAATGTATGATACTGGTAAAATAAAAAGAAGAATCAAGCCGCTGACAAATTGAAAATTCCGAACCTGGCCAGTTGCTTGATTTGCAATAATCAAAGGATTTGATAAAGGATACAATAACGATACGCAAATCATAATTCTTAAGAAAATCACAGTGTTTTCAGGAACAGTTTTTAACCAAACGGTAAGTATGAAGTTTGTCTCAAATAAAACAGGAAGTGACACGACAAAAAGTAAATAGAATGTAAACCTTGCACTGCGGAACATCAACTTATGCATGTCTTCCATTTCGCCATTTGCATAGGTTTTGGTTATTTGAGGATTTATTGCCATTTGAAAATTGCCAATAAATTGCAAAATGGCATTTTGCACTTGAACCGCAACGGCTCTGGCTGCGTTGACGACAGGACCAAAGAACACGTTTAAAAGCATATTCAATCCTTGACCGGACAATATTCCGGACAGGCTACTGAACATTCCCCAACCTGCAAAGCCGGTCATTTCCTTAAACAAAAACTTATCCCACACATGTCGGTACTTGGATTCAGGGAAATGCTTGTTGCAATAAGAGCTATAGCAAAAACGTATGAGCAACTGGACGGCTAATGTAAGAAATGCGTATAAAATAAGTTTATCGTATGAAAACGCAAGTAATAAATAAACTATGGCAAGCCTCAATACCGCCTCAATGATTGAAATATACGCAAAGGCAGACATCCTTTCATGCGCTATTATGTCGGCATTGTAAGGCACACTTATTATCATTACCACAGACGAAACGATGGAACACTGCAACACCCAGAAAGCCGCGTTCATGCGGTCAGCAGGTATCTGCATCTGCGTGTACATGAACCATAGGCCCACAGTTTCGCCGAGTACTACGATTAACGCCGCAATGAGTACGTGGATTTGCAACGCCGTGCTGAATATCTTGCGTAGGTCGGCTATGTCGCCCTTGCCTAAGGCAAAGGTTATATAGCGTTGCGTGGCCGACGACATCGAGGCGTTAATGAAACCGAACATCGCTACCACGCCGCCTACGACGTTATAGATTCCGTAATCGGAAACGCCGAGAGTGTTAAGCACTACACGGCTCGTATAGAGCGTAACAAGCATTATAAACAACGTGCGTACGTAGAGCAGCAGTGTGTTCTTGGCTATGCGTTTATTATTAACTGTACCTTCAAACATGATTTGGGGCATTTACATAAAAGTATAGAACCTAATTTTACATATCGGGCTAAAAGTAAATATACAATATTTTGCTGATGTCTTCAGTATTTAGATACATAGTTCATGATTTCACTGACAGAAACAGGATTTTTCACGGCTAAATAATTACTACATATGGAAACAGGTCTTGCTGTGGATGTTCATTAGGTAGTACGCATTCTTTAATCTATAGTTTCAGACTTCTTTCGGGTACATCGGCTACGGCCAGGAATTATATATGCAGCCACACAGTCCTCAAATACCTTCTCCAGACAGCAAGATGGGTCGTGGTGTTTATTTCCCTACAGATGTCGGTGCAGGTCTTTATCAATTCGTCTTTCGCATCCTCGATATTTGATGTTGCGGTTATAGCCATCACATTTAGTCTATCCTCACCAACATTGAGATTTTTTACAGCTTTTACCTTTGATTCTTCGTTGGTAATGACATTATATAATGTGGGAGAATAATTGCGGAACGACTCTATTAGCTTATCTTTATTTCCCTTACAGTCGGGCGTCTTTGTCCCTTTCACTAACTTCTCGTTTGCCTTTCCGCCTGTCATAAAGTATTCTCCCAAGAAATAATCCCAGTTCGCAAAGATTGTGACGGAATTTTTACTTACATCCTCAATAACACCTATATGGGCATAATAAGTCGTAGTAATCGTTTTCTCTTCCTCCTTGCTCGGATAATATACGTCTTCTGTTATATCAACCCTTCTTATTGTCTCAGTGAAGTCTGCATGCTGTAACCGTGCTTCTTCATGTCCTTCTTCAAGTTCAACGCCGGAGGTAGGAGTAAGGAATGGCCTGATTACGAGTCTTTTCCAGTTTGACTTTACATATCCTGGATTGTCTTTCTCGTAACGGATAAGGTTCAATAAAAGTTCTGCATTATTCGTATCAAGTTGGGATATCCTTTGACTTATCTTCTCGTAACCCTTATTGTACAGGCTCTTGCAGAAATCGACCAGCGAGGGCTTAAACGTTAATTCCTCGACAAATTCATACAGCAAGGAAAGTGTCTTGTCCCCATTACCGCAACCTTGTATCATTCCGATAAGCAGGTCAACAGCCCTTTCCTTTATTGTTCCTATTGTCTGCTTGTCGCCTTCCGCATTATGGATTCTTACTACGCGGAAATTCCATATGTTGGGTATTGAAACAGTCATGCCGCTGTTCTTGCCAAGCCCTCGAATATGGAAAACCAACCTCTTGTCACGCCTGAACTTCGTTATGTATCCTTCTGTTCCTGCCAACGGGCCGTCAATAACTTTTACAATGTCGTTTGGCTCATTTGTTTTCGGATTGAAGGCATAATCAGAGTAAGGCCGTTCGAGTATAATCATCCGGTCGGAATAGTTCTCGTTGAAGTCCTTGAACATCCGCATTTCTTTTTCGGGAATGGTCAATACCGACGACTTTTGTGTTTTTGTCTTCTTGCTGTAATCGTAGAGCATGACACCCTTCGGAAAGCGCTGTTCAAGAAAGTCGGTAACGGCCTGCCGGGTGGCGAGCACAAATACAACCCCGGTAAACAACCTCCTTGGCAACTCATTGTTCATGTTCGCGGCAACCAGTGAAGGGCAGTAAACCTCAAGGATATTCTTCGATACCTGCCGGTGTTTAGCGAGCAAGTCCGTCAGTATCTTTTCCTGTCGTGGTTGTGTGCGGATAAGGAACCAATGGTAGTCCACACTGTTGAGTTTGTCCGTGCTCATTATAAATAGGAATACAGTTTTTATTCCCTTTCAAAAAAGTGCGTTCTTCAAATTCCCTTCATGGCAATCGCATGAAAGTTACAAAATACCTTTTCAAGATAAGAATATGCGTCTTGCAACAAGTATTCATTGCATCCGCTTGCATTATCTTCAGGCTTAACGGCGGCATTCCGGACGAACCTCAGCGGCAATGGCTGACCGTTGTTATGTGGTGTGACGAACAAAGCGTTGCAGGCTTCATTTTATTCATTTCCATACCACAAAATTCCTTGTTGTTCCTTAATTTAGTTCTTGTCCCAATGGAGGAATAATTACCGTTTCACAAGTATAAGACCTCCGCTCGGTGCAAAGATACGAAAAACAGCGGATTTATGGTTCTTTTGGAAGATTTTTTTGATGAAATTTTATCTTTCTTGTTTGACTAAGACGCCGAATGTTTGACTAAAAACGGACTTGTCATTGACTAATTTACTGATATAAAATACTTTACAAGACATCGCCGCTTCATACTTGTAAAACGGCCACTTTTGTCAATTCAATTTTCTTCCCTTTACACTTTTATATCTTGTCGGTAACTTTCAAGTCGGCTCCCATGCGCTGCCTGTCAACATTTTGATTGTAATAAAATACTGCCGTAATCCAAACCGTATGGAATGCGTTTACCCAATGCTATCAGTTTACGGTTTCTTTCATCACTTCGTCTTTTCAAATATTCAGCATATTTGTCAAGAAGGCAACGTTAATTTCAGATATGTTCAGATATTCCCTGCCGATGAAAGACATGACCGATCTTATTACGGTTTCATAAGTATCGGTTCCCTTCAACAGTACTAAATATCCATTCACAAGAGATAGCGATGAAGCCAATATCGAAATTCCCGTCAAAAAGCCGTGTCTTTCCACTCCGTCAAGGGTTAAAACAAGACAAAAGGAAAAGTGCCAACTACCTGAACTCCAAGTAATTAGCACTCCGTTTGTAAGGCGCTTCAAGATGGGCTTGAACCAACGACCCCCTGATTAACAGTCAGGTGCTCTAACCAACTGAGCTATTGAAGCAGTATTGCATTATCTCTCAAATGCGTTGCAAAGGTAATGCGTTTTTCTGAAACCACCAAACTTTTTGGCTAAAAAATTGAATTTTCGAATAAAATTCGATAAAATTCAGGCAAAAGACGGTGTTTTACGCCAATAAAGGTATATCTTTGCAAATAGAAACGTTTATTTACGGCCACAAGGGTGACATGCTCCGGACCGGGGACGAAAGCCTTGCCGGAACATACCCAGGCTGCATCATACATGGCAGCCTTGACTTATGTCCGCCAACTGTACAACAGAATTTAAATATGAAAATAAGGATTTTGCAGCTCATTGCGCTGCTTATGCTGTCTTTCACGGCCTCGACGGCGCAGGAAGACAAGGACCACAACTTCAACGTTGCCAAGAACATGCAGGTGTTCAACGAGATTTACAGCTATCTGGACTTGATGTACGTTGACACGCTTGACGCCGACGAAGTGGTCGGTACGGCAATCAATTCAATGCTGAAATCGCTCGACCCATATACCGTTTATTACCCCGAAGACAAAGTCAAGGACCTAAAGACCATGCTCACGGGACGTTATGGCGGTATAGGCTCTATCATACGGTATAACCAGAAGATTGGTAACACCGTGATCGACGAGCCTATGCAGGGCAGTCCGGCCGCCGAGGCAGGCCTGAAAAAGGGCGACATCATCCTGTGCATTGACGATTCTACGATGGCAGGAAAGTATCCGGCTTATGTCAGTTCGCACCTTAAAGGCGTGCCAGGCACCACGTTCGTTCTGAAAATCAAGCGCCCGTCAACGGGCAAGGAGATGCAGTTCAGGATCACTCGCCGCGCCATCGAGACGCCGACCATACCCTACTACGGACTGCGCAATGACAGTATCGGCTACCTTAACCTTACCAGCTTCACCGAGGATTGCGCCAAGGACGTGCGCCGGGCGCTGGTCGAGATGAAGCACAAGGGGATGAAGGGCTTTGTGCTCGACCTGCGCGGCAACGGCGGCGGGTCTGTGCCCGAGGCTGTAGAGATAGTCAACATGTTCGTGCCCAAGGGCATTACGCTGGTGAAGACGCGCGGAAAACTGAAGCGTGCGAACACCGACTACGTAACCACCGTTGACCCGCTTGACTCTATAATGCCCGTCGTCGTGCTTGTAAACGGCGAGAGCGCCAGCGCCAGCGAGATAACCAGCGGCAGCCTGCAAGACCTCGACCGCGCCGTAATCCTGGGCACACGCACCTACGGCAAGGGCCTCGTCCAGCTTCCCGTAGACCTTTCGTACAACGGACAAATGAAACTTACCACCGGAAAATACTACATCCCGAGCGGGCGATGCATACAAGCCATCAACTACCGCCACGCCCGCGGAGGCTACACCGAGCACATTCCGGACAGCCTTACCAAGGTGTTCTACACGGCAGGAGGGCGTGAAGTACGCGACGGGGGCGGCATAAAGCCAGACATTGAGGTGCGTCCCGACTCGCTGCCGAACATAGCTTACTACCTGACTATGTCCGGATTAGACTCTACCGAGGTGCTGCTCGATTACGAAACGGACTACATGGCGGCCCACCCGACCATCGCTCCGGCAGCCGATTTCGAGCTGTCCGACGCCGACTACGAGGACTTCAAACAGAGAGTGATAAAGAGCGGATTCACGTATGACCCCGAAAGCGAGCGCGCACTGAAGACACTGAAGAAGATTGTGCAGTTCGAAGGCTATTACGACGACGCCAAGACAGAGTTCGAGAACCTCGAGAAAAAGCTGAAACACAACATCGCCCGCGACCTTGACATGCACAAGGACGTGCTCAAGCAGATAATAACCAACGACCTCGTGACTGCCTACTACTACCAGGCGGGGGCAGTGGAGAACAGCCTGAAGTACGACAAGCAGATGAAGGAGGCATGCCGGATAATCAACAACCCGGCAGAATACAGGGCTATACTTGACGGCACATACAAGCAGCCTGAGAGCGAAAATGCCGATGAAATCGAGGAAAATGACACCGAGGAGGATGATTTATAAAGGTAAAAGGGTAAAAATTTAAAAAGACTAAAACATAAGACCTCCAGACGGTACAAGGCAAAAACATAAGCGGGACGGCCCATACGGCAAGGCGAACGACAGCCGGAGGCGTCCCGAATGTATAACAAATAAAAGAAAGGAACAAGATTATGACGAACAGGAATGAAGTTTACCGCTGCGCAGTATGCGGCAACATAGTAGAAGTACTCCACGCAGGAGCAGGCACGCTGACATGCTGCGGCCAGCCAATGAAGCTGATGAAGGAGAACACGGTAGACGCTGCTACGGAGAAGCACGTGCCCGTAATCGAGAAAATAGACGGAGGATACAAGGTCAAGGTTGGCAGCGTTGAGCACCCGATGACCGAAGAGCACTACATCGAATGGATCGAACTGGTTGAGGGCGACAAGGTACAGCGCAAGCACCTCAAGCCGGGCGAGAAACCGGAAGCCGTGTTCTATACCGACGCAACCGACGTTTACGCACGCGAATACTGCACACTGCACGGACAGTGGAGCACGAAGTAATAACGCGACTATAAACGATACTTTAACGAAAGGCCATCTTTTGCATTTCAAAAGACGGCCTTTTGCGTTGCTGTTGACGGCCTTTCGGAAGGCGAAAGGCCGCCTTTTGTAATTTGCCATGCGGCATACCGCTAAACCGATAGCAATCAAGCACTTTCACGCAGACGGACATCCGCCGTATTATCGATGTTTGAACGGAACGCAATAAATTGTAATAAAAATATTAGTAACAATTTTATTACTAACAAAATTATTAGTAAATTTGCTTCATGAATATACGATGCGGCCCGACAAAGACAAATCGAGGGCGAAGCTTTGGATTCATCCTTGCGCCCGCCAGCCGCTATATTCACATACGGTAAACATTTTGAAACTTTATGGAAAACAAGCCTTTTGTATTCGGAGTGGCAGCTTCGGGTGACAACTTCACCGACCGTGAAAACGAAACGACACGCCTGCTGATGAACTTCCGCAGCGGAGTTAACACGATATTGATTTCCCCACGCCGCTGGGGAAAGACGTCGTTGGTGCGGAAAGTATGCCGCCTGGCGCAGTCAGAAGAACTGAAAATAGTCTATCTCGACATCTTCTCCTGCCGCAGCGACGACGATTTTTACGCCGCCTTCGCCTCGGCTGTGCTGAAACAGACGTCGTCAAAGGCGGAAGAATGGATGGAGCATATCAGGCAGTTTATGTCGCGCATAAACCCGAAAGTCTCGTTCGGCGTTGACGCCGCAGCCGATTTCACGCTCTCGTTGGAGCTGACGCCGAAAAAGGATGACGTCGACGAGATACTGCAACTGCCCGAAAAAATCGCCGAAAAGAAAGGATACAACATCGTGGTGTGCATTGACGAGTTCCAGCAAATAGGCGAATTCAAGAACTCAAAGGCTTTCCAGAAACGGCTGCGCTCAGTATGGCAGCTGCAAAAACACGTATCATACTGTCTGTTCGGCAGCAAGATGCACCTGATGAACGAGCTTTTCGAGCGGAAGAGCTTGCCGCTCTACAAATTCGGGGACGCGATTTACCTGCAAAAAATCTCCACTGCCGACTGGGTAAGCTATATCCGAAGCCGTTTTGGGGCTACGGGAAAGAGCATATCGACAGAATTGGCGGAGGAAATATGCCACATGGTCGACAATCATTCATCATACGTGCAACAGCTGGCGTGGCTCGTCTGGACGCGCACCGGCAATGAAGCCACGCGGAAAAACCTTGAAGACGCCTTCCAGGACATCATTGACCAGAACACGCCGCTCTTCGAAAAGCAGACCGAAAGCCTTACTTCCTACCAGATGAACTTTCTCCGCGCCATAATCGACGGCGTACACAGCGAGTTCACCACGCAGGAAGTGCTGCGTAAATACCAGCTCGGCTCGTCGGCGAACGTCAGCATAATAAAACGCGCCTTGATAAAGAAAGAACTTATAGAGATTGAAAAGCGCAAGACCGTAATACCCGACCCGGTAATGAAAGTATGGCTGCAAAGAGAGCTGAAAATATGAACAAAAAGGTATTATAACGCGCTATCATCACGAGGAAGCATGTTCGTCGGCAATTATTAAACGATTATCAAAAGCCTCATTTGCTGCCGAATAAAAACGGGTAATCAAGCGCCAGCGTTTCATGAGGATTTGAACGAATTTCCGAAAGGCCGTCTTTTGCATTTCAAAAGACGGCCTTTTGCGTTGCTGTTGACGGCCTTTCGGAAGGCGAAAGGCCGCCTTTTGGGAAGCGCTCCGGGCCAGGCCCCTGCCCAAGCGGCTTTATCACGCATTGCCACGCGCCGCACCTAACGGTGCTTTACATGAGTATCCGGCGGCTGGCAAAACACGGGTAAAAGGCCATTTCTTGCGCTTTTGCTTTGCGTTTTGCCACACTTACATTATCTTTGCAGGTAAATCACATCCGTAATATGCCATTAGTCAAGTTTTTTGTCATAGTCATATTGCTTGCCTGCATGCACTCATGCGGCAAGTATCCGGCTGACGGCGGCTCGGCAGATACCGACAAGCTGTATGCCGAAGGCATGGCGGAACTTAAGGAGAACCAATACAACAAGGCGCTGTCAAAACTGCTGCGCTACGTCCAAATCGAGGAGCGCAACAGCCGTAAGGACACCCTGAACCTGATGAAGGCATACTACAACGTGGGCGGAATATACTCGATTTATTCGGACTTTGCCCAGGCCCTCGAGCTGTACAAGAAGGGTTACGCGCTCGGACAGGCGTCAGACAACGACGAGATGCAGTTCAAGTTCCTCACCAACATGATCGGGGCGAGCTGCTATATCAGCAAACCCGAGCTGGCTGACGGCCTCAACGAGAACCTGCTCAGGCTGAAGGGGATAAGCAAGGGGCGCCGCATGTACTATTATTATTTCAACAAGGGCTTCATCGCAGGCAGCCACGGCGACTACGACGGCAAGGCCCGCTGGATGGAGAAGGCCATAGCCGCCGCAGACAGGTACGGCCTGCCTGACGACATGAAGGTGTATGCCTATTCGGAGGTTTACCAGTGTTACGAGAACCGCGGCGACCTCTACAAGGCCCTGTCGGCCCTGAAGACTTACGAGTCGATAGCCTGCGACATGAACCAGATGTACCTGTACACCGACTGCTACAAGGGCCTGATGAGGATTTACACCAAGCTGGGCGACAAGGAGAACGCCCTGCATTACCAGAAGGAGTACTTTAGGTACAACGACTCGCTGCTGAACATCAACGAATTCTCGCGCATCAAGACCGACTACGAGGTCTCCGAGGACAAAATCGTGCAGGCTACCATCGACAATCTCGAGAAAATCAACTCCCTGCAGAAGATTGTCCTGTCAATGCTCCTGGCCCTCGTGGCCCTCGCAGTGACGGCCACCATAGTGTTCTACCGCCAGCGGCAGAAACTGCACGTGGCCAATCTCGCCCTGTTCAAGCGCAACGCCGAGCTGCTGAAGATGGAAAGCGCGCTGAAGAACGGCGACGCCCAGGGCGGCATAATGCCGCCGACGGACATCGACGGAGCCGCGGCCGACAAGGACGCCGCCACCTACGACCGCAACGACCTGATACGCAGGATAACCGAGGTGATGTCGGATGAAGACGTGTTCTGCGACCCCGCGTTCAGCCTATCGGCCCTGGCCCGCCTCACCGAGTCGAACACCAACTACGTATCGCAGGCCATCAACTCGAACTTCGGCAAGAACTTCCGCACTTACCTCAACGAATACAGGATAAAAGTAGCCATGAAACGCATGATGGACACCGACAAGTTCGGCAACTACAGCATACACGGCATAGCCGAAAGCGTAGGCTTCAAGTCCGACTCCAACTTCATCTCCGCTTTCAGGAAAGTAACCGGCATGACCCCTTCGCTGTACCAAAAGCTATCCAAAGACGACTCTTTAATTTCCAATTCATAAATCAGAAACATTCAAAACGTTGCTTTTTTATGGTTTTTGCGAATTATTCGTATATTTGCGCGGTCGAAAACTATAAAACAGTAACATTATGAAAAGATTTACCTTCATCATCCTGAGCGTACTGTTCTCGGTCATGTCTTTCGCTGAAGACATCAATCCGGCACAGGCACTCGCCATCGCAAAATCGTTCCTTGACGGCAGCTCCGGGCAGACAAGGTCGCCGGTCATGTCGTCAAGACAGCTCAAACTGGCCCATACGGCCATAGCTTCTGACGGTAAGAACGGCCTTTACGTGTTCAATGTAGGCAATAACGGCGGCTTCGTAATCGTAGCCGCTGACGACGGAGCGCACGAAATCCTCGGCTACAGCGACAGCGGCAGCTTCGACACCAACAGCATTTCGCCGGAGTTCAAAAGCTGGATTGCAGGCTACGCGGACGAAATAGCGTATATCAGACGTACCGGATACCGTGGCGCCGAAACGGTCCAGGCCGCACCACGCAAGGCCGTCGCGCCGCTGCTCGGCGACATAATGTGGAACCAGGACGAGCCGTACAACGACATGTGCCCGTCTTACGACCTCAACGCAAGATGTGCCACGGGATGCGTAGCCACCGCAATGGCGCAGGTAATGTACTACCACAGATGGCCCGAGACGGGCGTCGGCTCGCACACTTACTCACCGTCAATACTCGGAGGCGGCACGCTTACCGCCGACTTCGGCAACACCCGCTACGCCTGGGACGACATGCTTCCGACATACGACGCCACGAGCAGCGAGGCAAGCCGTGAGGCCGTAGCCCTGCTAATGCTGCACTGCGGTATCGCGGTGGACATGGAATACTCTACGTCGAGCGGCGCGGGAAGCGCCGAGGTGGCCATGGCACTTGCCACGTACTTCAACTATGACAAGGGCGTGGCTTACCGCCAGCGCACCAACTACGGCAGCCTTGAATGGGACAACGCCATCAAGAGCGAGATTGACGCAGGCCGCCCGGTCATCGCCACAGGGCGTTCCTCGGCCGGAGGACACGCCTTCGTGTTCGACGGATACGATGATAACGGACTCATACACGTCAACTGGGGATGGAGCGGAATGAGCAACGGCTACTTCCGCACGACGGCTCTCATGCCTCCGGTACAGGGCGTAGGCGGCGCCGATGGAGGCTACAACTACGACCAGCAGATTATAACGGGCATACAAAAGCCGCAGGAAGGCAGCGAGCCTGACATCGAGCTCGTATCGTCAGAAGGCCTCGTGCCCGCCGAAGAGACCATCGCCAACGGCGCCTCTACCGACTTCAGGCTGTGCGGAATGCTGCGCAACGCCGGCTGGCAGGACTCTGAATTCGATTACGGACTTATGCTTACCGACGCCGACGACAATATAACAAAGGTTGTCGAGACCGGAGTCAGCGACGTGCTGTACGTTGGATACATGATATTCGGCCCCGACTTCAACGACGTTTCGCTCGGAACTCTCGCCCCAGGCGAGTACACCCTCTACCCCGTTTGCCGCGTAAAGGGCGGAAGCGGAGCGTGGAACCGCATTCGCGACGAGTACGTCGGCTACCCGAATTACATCTACCTGACCGCCACCGAGAGCGAAATCACATTCTCGTACCCCGAATACTTCGACCTTGACATTGCCGAACTGCAGCTTCCCGAAGAGGTTTACGCAGGAGTGCCGGCACAGATCGCGGGCACGGTTACGAACAACGGCGACGTTGATTACCTTGGAGACATCCACGTGTCGATTGTCGACAAGGACACCAAACGCAGCGTAGCGACCGGCTCGGCTTACAAGATTGACCTGGCTCCGGGCGCAAGTCTCGACCTCGAACTTATCGACTCTTACACCCTTGAGCCCGGAAACTATCTCGTTACCGTGGTTGACGACGACAACAAACGCATTGCCCCGCTCAGCGAGATTACCGTAAACGAGGCACCGGCAGAGGCCGCAGTGTTCGGCCCCGCGGAGCAACTGTCGTTCGCCGACAACAATAACGTAGACAAGAACAACATGGACATAACCGCCAAAATCACCTGTACGTCGGGCGTTTACGGCGGATACATCTACCTTTATTTATTCAACGAGACCGGCACCGTGCAGGAAGGCTGCCTCACTCCGCAGTATCTGTTCATCAAGGAGGGCCAGACCGTCGACGTTACTTTCGGCGGAGCGTTCGAGAACGGCGTGCCCGGCACGGTATATACGGCGTGCCTCATGGCCTACGACGGCAATGTATTGTCGTTCCTCAGCCCGATGGAACTGTCGGTATGCCAGTTCCGCCTGAGCGACATTACGTCCTCGATAGACAATATCGAGACTGCCGACGAAGCCCCGACGGCCATCTACGACATCAGCGGGAAACTGCTTCCGACCACCGACATCAATTCCTTGCCAAAGGGAATATACATCGTCAAGCGCGGCGGAAAGACCATGAAGATAGTCAAATAACATTCACCCTAACATTCGAAAATCATGAAAAGAATCATAATATCACTGGTTGCGCTCTTCGCCGTGGCGTTGTCATGCCAGCTGCAAGCCGTGGCGCAGACTACAGGACAGCTTCCGCCGACAGACGGAAGACAAGGACCTACCGCCCTGAAAGCCGTTCCTACGGAGGCAAGAATAAGTGACGGACTGCCCAAGCAAGTGAAAACGGCAGCTAAAACAACAGCCGCTGACGCGTCGATGTTCACCGGCCGCACATTCTACGGAGCCCTGATCAACAGCGACACTTGGGCAAACGCGTCAATAACTGACGTTCCTTACGGCATTTACTCGTTCGAGATAAGCGATAATCCCACGCCCGTAAGCCACTTTACGAACCTCTCTTACGGCTTCATGTCAGGCGCTTACGGCAACGAACAGTTTGTAGGAATATCGGCATTGAACGTCATGGGCGCGCTGAACGGCGCAAGATACATCACCATAGACACCCGAAACTGGACTGAGTTGAAGAACGTTTTGTACGACACCAGCAGCAAGTCGTATTCACTCTTGCCGTCGGCTATGGCTTACAACGTCACCGACAACACGATTTACTCGCTCCAGTATAACGACGACCTGAGCGGACTTGACTGGTGTGTGTATAACCGTGATTACGACGAAATGGACAAAATTGCCTCTTTCCGCGGAAGATATAACGTCATAACACTGGCCTCGCTTCCTTCGGGAGAGATGTATTTCATCAACAACTACGGCGACCTCTACACCATAGACAAAGCCAACGGCCGTCCGCGCATGGTCGGTTTTACGGGCGTTGAGCCTGTACTTTACAGCCAGTCGATGATGTACGACGGCAGGACGGGGCTGTTCCTGTGGGCCGCGTGGACGACTCAGGGCAGCCAGCTTTACGCCGTTGACCCCGAGACAGCAGAATCATTCAAGGTTCTCGACTTCAAGAACAACGAGCAGTTCGTTGCCCTTTACGATACCGACAACGCCGCTCCCGACGCAGCCCCGGCGGCAGTTGAAAACCTGAAGATAACGCCTGACACCGACGGAGGCCTCGGTTGTACGATTTCATTCGACGTGCCCAACACAACGTACGGCGGCAACCCACTCAGCAAGTCGACGCTTAACGTATGGCTTGACGGCCAGAATCTCAAGGGCGTAGACGCCGTTGCGGGCGAGCATGTGTCGATACCGGTAACGCTCACCGAGGGCAACCATTACGTCGCAGTCAACCTGAGCAACGACGGGGGCTACTCTCCCACTGTGTCGTTGACCAAGTATATCGGTTACGACGTGCCGAAGACGGTAGGCTCGCTTACGTTCACCCACGACGAGACGGCCGGCACGAACAACGTCAGCTGGACGGCTCCCGAGGGAGGTGTCAACGCCGGATACACCGACTTCAACAACCTGACGTACACCGTAGTGCGCATGCCTGACAGCGTAACGGTGGCCACTGGCCTCAAGGCTACTACGTTCTCGGAGCCTACGCCGACAGCGATGCACAGCTACAGTTACAGGGTTATGGCCGTGAACAACGGCAAGACGGGCGACTACGCCGAGTCGGAAAGCATACTGTGCGGCGACGCCTTCACCGTGCCTTACGAGCAGGCATTTGCCGACCCGTCGGTTCTTACCGACTTCTTCACCATTGTCGACGCCAACAAAGACAACAACACATGGAAGCAGGGATACAACAACGACGTGAGAATAGACATCGGCACCAACAATCCCATAGGCGACGACTGGCTCATTACGCCGGGAATCAACATGGAAGGCGGCACGGTTTACCGCTTCACAATGAACATGAAGACCTTTACGCAGGGCTATCCCGAGGATTTCGACATATGCGTGGGCACCGACCCGAACGACATTTCTACGTTCAAGGTGGCCAAGGAAGTAAGGGGCCTGGAGCTGTATGAGACCTTCGGCGACTACTCGGCCGACTTCAACATCGACGCTGACGGCGAGTATTTCGTGGCAATAAGGTACTGCAGCGACAACGCAAATAAAGGCTCGATGCTGATGCTTAACAACGTAAGAGTGACGAAAGTGGGCGCCACCAAAGCTCCCGCGGCTGTAGGCGACCTTAAGATAACGCCCGATGCCGACGGAGCGATGGCCGCTACGGTGGCATTCACCGCGCCGGCAACCGACCTCGCAGGCGACGCGATACCGTCACTGACCAAGGTAAACGTCTACCGCGGCGGCACGGCCGAGCCTATCCACACATTCGACAGCCCAGCGCCGGGCGCAAGCCTCAGCTTCACCGACAACCGCGTAAGCCGCGTGGGGACGACCGTGTACAGCGTAGTTGCCGAGAATGAGTACGGCGCAGGCGCAACGGCGGCTGACTCGGCATTCGTAGGAATATACTCTGCGCCGTACCTCGAGACGTTCGACACTCGCGCGGCCTCGGAGCTTTACACCTCGCTGGCGAGCGGTTTCGACACGGAGGCTAACCCGTATTACCGCTGGACTTACAACGAAGCTAACAAGCGGATGGGCTTCTACGCATTTAACGCGAATGAAGGCGACCAGGCTAACTTCTGGCTCTTCACGCCCGCCATGAAGCTTGACGCCAACTCGGTGTACGCATTCTCCTACAAGGCTAACATCAACCTGTACAGCAACACCATAACTAACAAGGTGTACATGGGTACCGACGCCACGCCGGAAAGCCAGGAGACGTTCATAGGCGACATGCCAAGCAGCACCAATTACCAGATGGTTGAGACGTCGCACAACGTCGTCACCACAGAGGCCGGCCGCTTCGTGTTCGGGTTCAACTCGATAGGCACAAGTCAGGGCGACTATCTCAGCGTAGACCTTGACGACGTAGCGCTAACCTACCTCAAGTCGGCATTCTCGCCATACATGATTACCGACTACAACGCCGAGGCCGACAAGGGCGGCGAAATGACGGTGAACATGTCGTTCCGCGTGCCCGATACCGACTACCAGGGCAACCCGCTTGAAGGCTACCTGAGCGTAGAAGTGTTCCGAGGGACCAGCCCCACGCCCGTGTTCACCAAGAACGACGTAGCCCCGGGAGCCGTTGTCGAGTGGAGCGACACGCAGGCCCAGCACGGACAGAACATCTACATGATTTCGGCATCTAACTCTTACGGCCGCAGCGAGGTGCTTGCCGACACGCTCTTCGTAGGCCGCGACGTGCCCGAAACAGTTGGAAACTACACCGCAAAAGGCTCTGCCGACAACCAGGACGCAGTGCTGGCATGGACCGCCCCGACGCAAGGCGTCAACGGAGGCATAGTAGTTGCCGACGAGCTTACGTACAACATCTACAGCTATAACATATCGACCAACGCGCTTACGCCCATCGCAAGGAACGTTGAAGGCACGACATACACTGTCGAGAACGAGCCTTCTGACGCCCAGCGGGTGCTCTATTACGCCGTGTCGGCTGTCAACACCGAGGGCGAGAGCCAGGCCATGGCGGCATCGGTAACGCTCGGCAAGCCGTACACGCTGCCGTTCAAGGAGTCGTTCGCGGGCAAGGAACTGTCCACCACGCCATGGACCGAGGTTACGTCAAACGACTATGTGCTCAACTGGAACCTCGACAACCCCGACGGTTCAACGTATAACGGCGCAGTGGCGCAGGACGGCGACGGCGGCGTGGCATACATGTACAACGGCTCGATGTACGAGACATTTGCCGGAGCGGGCTTCGTATCGCCGAAGGTAAGCCTCGGCGGAACAACCGCGACGCTGTCGTTCTGGGTCTACAACATGGCCACCAACTATCCCGACAACAAGCCTCTGCTTGACGTTTACGTGCGTGCCGACGACGGCGAGATGGAGCAAGTAGGCTCATACATCGTCGGAGGAGACACCGAGGAAGGATGGAAGCTGTACGAGATACCGCTCACCGACTACGCTTCGTCAGGCAACATAAGCTTCGCCTTCTACGGATATACCGGCGGATACATGGACGTTATCTACCTCGACAACATCGAGATAAAGGCCGGACTGCCCTCTTCAATCGACGGCGTTGACGCCCAGGGTAAGGAGATTGAGAGCGAAAGCTGGTACACCGTAGACGGAATGAAGGTTGAGAAGCCGCGCGGCGGCCTGTTCATCCACACCGTAAGGTATACCGACGGAACGGTCAGGACCGACAAGGTAGCAGTGGAATAAACGCTGCACGGCGCCTGTCGCCGAGCCGGCAGGCAACGACAAGCTAAGAAGCTGATAATCAAAGGCTTTATAAAAGGCCGTCTTTTGGAGAGCAAAAGGCGGCCTTTTAGCGTGCGGTTGACGGCCTTTCATAAGGCGAAAGACCGCAAACGGCAATTAAGGCGGGCAAAAACGATTTTCTTGCCGGCAACCTGACGTTAAATAAAAAAAAATATGTAAGTTTGCAAATCGTATGGTGCTGAACTATATCTGGATATCGTTTTTCCTCATAGCGTTCGTCATAGCGCTGGTGAGACTTGTGTTCATGGGCGACACCGAGGTGTTTCCGGCCATGATGAACTCGACGTTCAGCTCGGCCAAGACAGCCTTCGAGATATCGCTCGGGCTTACGGGCGTACTGTCGCTGTGGCTCGGCGTGATGAAGATAGGCGAGAAGGGAGGCGTGGTTAACGCCCTGGCCAGGGTGCTCAGCCCCGTGTTCACCAAGCTGTTTCCCGACATACCGAAGGGCCATCCGGCCACGGGCTCCATCTTCATGAACATCGCCGCCAACATGCTCGGCCTCGACAACGCAGCCACTCCGCTCGGCCTGAAGGCCATGGAGCAGCTCCAGAGCCTCAACAGAAAGAAGGACACGGCCACCAACCCGATGATAATGTTCCTCGTGCTCAACACCTCCGGACTTACCATCATACCCGTGTCGATACTCGTCTACCGCGCGCAGCTCGGCGCGGCACAGCCTACCGACGTATTCATACCCATACTGATAGCCACGTTCTTCTCGACCCTTGCTGGCGTGATAGTGACCAGCCTGTACCAGCGCATCAACCTGCTGAACCGCACCATGCTGCTCACGCTCGGCGGCATGAGCCTCGCCGTGGCGGCGATAATATGGCTCTTCGGCTCGATGGACAAGGAGCGGATGAACCTCGTGAGCACTACGGCGGCCAATATCCTGCTGATGTGCGTAATCGTCGGTTTCATCGTGGCCGGCATGAGAAAGCGTGTCAACGTGTACGATGCCTTCATCGAGGGCGCCAAGGACGGCTTCACCACGGCCGTCAGGATAATACCCTACCTCGTGGCGATACTCGTTGGAATCGGCGTTTTTCGCGCCTCGGGCGCCATGGACGCCATTGTTGACGGCATAAAATGGCTTGTTGAACTGTGCGGCGGCGACACAGAGTTCGTCGGCGCGCTGCCAACCGCGCTGATGAAGCCCCTCTCGGGCAGCGGCGCCCGCGGCATGATGGTCGACGCGATGTCGACATACGGCGCCGACTCGTTCGTCGGCCGTCTCAGTTGTATCTTTCAAGGCTCCACCGACACCACGTTCTACATCCTCGCGGTGTACTTCGGCAGCGTCGGCGTCCGCTACACCCGCCACGCCGTCGCCTGCGGCCTGCTGGCGGATCTGGCGGGAGTAATAGCGGCAATAGCGGTGTGCTACCTGTTCTTTTAAAGGTGAGACGGTGAGAAAGTGAGACGGTGAGACATTATTGCAATTATACATAATAACACATAAAGCCATGAATAATAAAAACACAATATCAAGATTAAGCAAAAGCTTTGCCCTAAGAATAATAAAGCTTTATAAATTCCTGTTGGAAGAAAAGCATGAATACATCATGTCCAAACAGGTCTACAGATCAGGCACAAGTATCGGAGCGAACATTGCAGAAAGCCGTAACGTACAGAGCCATGCGGATTATATCAACAAATTGAATATAGCTTTGAAAGAAGCGGACGAAACAATGTACTGGCTCGAACTGCTGCATGAGTCGGAAACAATAGATGATCAACAGTTTGATTCGATATCAAACGATTTGAATATTATAATTGGAACATTAATAAACATAATTAAGAAATTACGGGAAAGCGCAGAAAGATGACTGCAGTGAACCTCACTTTCTCACCTTCTCACTTTCTCACCTAAAAACGATGGCAGATTTAAAGGGATTAGCTAAGGACACTGCAATCTACGGACTGAGCAGCATTGTGGGGCGGTTTCTCAACTACCTGCTCGTTCCGTTGTACACGGCGAAGCTGTCGGCGGCAAGCGGCGGCTACGGCGTCATCACTAACGTGTATGCATATACGGCGCTGCTGTTCGTCATTCTGACGTACGGCATGGAGACAACGTTCTTCCGTTACTCCAACAAGGAGGGCGAAGACCCGCGCCGGGTGTACTCAACCATACTTATGTCGGTGGGCTTCACCTCGATGGTGTTCGTCCTGCTGGTGCTAGCCTTCATATCGCCCATTTCATCGGCGATGGGCTATGCCGACCATCCTTCCTACATCTGGACGATGGCCTTGACCGTAGCGCTCGACGCGTTCCAGGCCATTCCGTTCGCGTATCTGCGCTACAAGAAGCGCCCGATAAAGTTCGCCGCGCTCAAGATGCTGTTCATCATAATGAACATCTGCCTCAACCTGGTGTTCTTCGTGCTGCTCCCCGCGCTGTATGAAAGCAGCGGCGGCGAGGGCTTCATAAGCAAGATTTACGACCCTACGGTAGGTGTTGGCTATGCGTTCTACATCAACCTGTTCTGCACCGGCTCGATAACGTTCCTTTTCTGGAAGGAACTTACGGGCTTCAAGTATGTCTTCGACCGTGCGTTGCTTAAGAGAATGCTCGGCTACAGCTGGCCAATACTGGTGCTCGGAATCGCCGGAATACTCAACCAGACGGCAGATAAAATCATCTTCCCGTACGTCTACAAGGGAGCCGACGCCCATGCCCAGCTCGGCATTTACGGCGCGGCAAGCAAGATAGCGATGATTATGGCGATGATAACACAAGCCTTCCGCTACGCCTACGAGCCGTTCGTGTTCGGCAAATCCAAGGACAAGGACAACCGCGATACTTACGCCAAGGCGATGAAGTTCTTTGTAATCTTCACCCTTCTGGCGTTCCTTGCCGTCATCGGATACATGGACATACTGAAGCATCTGATAGGCAACGACTATTGGGAGGGCCTAAAAGTCGTACCGATAGTAATGGCGGCGGAAATCATGATGGGCATATACTTCAACCTGTCGTTCTGGTACAAGCTCATCGACAAGACCATCTGGGGCGCCTGGTTCTCTGGAGCCGGCTGTCTGGTACTCATCGCCGTCAACGTAATCTTCGTTCCACAATACGGCTATATGGCCTGCGCGTGGGGCGGTTTCGCAGGATACGGCACGGCGATGCTGCTCTCTTACTTCGTGGGACAGAAGCACTACCCCATCAATTACCCGGTGAAAGAGATTGCGCGGTACGTCGTCGTGGCGATAATCCTGTGCTTGGGAATGCGCTGGGCTAACGGTTCGCTGCCCATGTGGGGCGCACTGGCGGTAAATACGGTGCTCATCGCCCTGTTCGCTGCAATGATAGTGAAGCTCGACTTCCCCCTGAAGCAAATCTTGGGAAAGGTGAGAAAGTGAAAGGGTGAAAAGGTGAGAAAGGCCTAACACCATGCAAATACAACCGTAAAAACCGCATAACAATAAACCCCTACAAACCAAATAACCGCACAACCGCATAACCTCAAAACCTTATAACCGTAAAACCTCATAACCCCAAACCGTAAAAACCCATTAAAAAACATAGCAATGAAAAGATTATTGATGTCTATCGTGGGACTGCTTGCCCTTTTGCCGATGAAGGCGGACGAGGGTATGTGGACCCTGTACAACCTGCCCCAGGCGGTGTACGACCAGATGAAGGCTTACGGATACAGCCTTCCTTACGAGAGTCTTTACTCAGGCAACAACCCCATCAAGGGCTCGGTGGTGCTCTTCGGAGGCTTCTGCTCGGGCGTGGTTGTGTCGCCCGACGGCCTCGTGTTCACCAACCGCCATTGTGGTTTCGAGGCAATCCGCAGCCATTCTACCGTGGAGCACGACTACATGCTCAACGGATTCTACGCCAAGACGGCAAAAGACGAGCTGCCGAACGAGAACCTCTTTGTCAGCTTCATGATTGAACAGCAGGACGTTACGGCACGCCTGCAGGCACTGGGCATTGACGATATGCCGTTCGACAAGCAGGCTGACGTCATCGACTCGATAGCCGCCGTGATGACCGACTCGGTAAAGAAAATAGACAAGTCTTACCACGTGGAGATTGACCCCTACTATGAGGGCAACCAATACTACGCCACTACGTACCAGCTCTTCCCCGACGTGCGCCTCGTCTTCGCCGTTCCGAAGTCGATGGGCAAGTTCGGCGGCGAGACCGACAACTGGATGTGGCCGCGCCAGACGTGCGACTTCAGCGTGTTCCGCATATACGCCGACCCGAAGACTAACGGCCCGGCAGAATACTCGGAGGCCAACGTGCCGTACAAACCGAAATCATGGGCACCCGTGTCGATGCAGGGTTACAAGGACGGCGACTTCGCAATGACCGTAGGTTACCCGGGAAGCACGGAGCGTTACCTCTCCTCCTACGGCATAAAGGAAATGCGTGACGCCGGCAACGCCACACGAGTGCAGGTGCGCGGGCTGAAGCAAGAGATAATGAAACGCCACATGGACGCCGACGAGGCCGTGCGCATCAAGTACGACTCGAAGTACGCCCAGAGCGCGAACTACTGGAAAAACTCGATGGGAATGAACAAATGTATCGATTCCATCGGCATTATCGAACAGAAGAAAGCCTACGAAATGCGCCTGCGCCACTGGCAGGACACCACGGGATACCTTAAGGGCAAGCTCGACTTCGACCTCATGGCGAAGCTCTACGCCGAGCGTTTCGAGCGCATGCGCGCGTTCTATTTCTGGAGCGAGACGTTCCGCGGCACGAGCGAACTCGTTACCCGCGCCATAAAGGCCGGCAACGGTATGGAGGTAAAAGGCTCGGAAAAGAAACCTGAAAAGCTGTACATCGAGTTCGAGGACAACAGCGACTCATGGGACGAGGCACTCGACAAGGAGGTGCTCGCGGCGCTGATGAAGAACTACCGGGCGCAAGTGTCAAAGGAATACCTGCCGTCGTTCTACAAGACGATTGACGAGAAGTTCAGCGGCAACTGCGCGGCTTACGTAGACTACCTGTACAAGAAATCCATACTGATGAAGAACGGCAAGAAGCTGTACTTCAACAAAAAGAAGTTCGACCAAGACCCTGGCGTGCAGCTCGGACTGAGCCTGATCGACTATCTCGCGGCACAGAGCGAGGCACTCACGCCGCTGAGCGACTCCATCGACATACAGGAGAAGTACCTCTGCGCGGCACGCCTGCGCATGGAGCAGGACATGCCCCACTACAGCGACGCCAACATGACAATGCGCCTAAGCTACGGCCGCGTAGGCGGATTCACCCTCAACGGCTCGCCCTCGGGCTACTACACGACGGCAGAAAGCATTGTAGAGAAGATGAAGATGAGCGACCGCGTGCCTGAATATTTCGCCGAGCCGATAATGCACGAACTGCTCTCAGCCAAGGACTTCGGCCCCTACCAGGACAAGACCACGGGCAAGATGCAGCTCTGCTTCCTTACGAACAACGACATAACCGGCGGCAACAGCGGCTCGCCGATGTTCAACGGCAAGGGCGAACTCATCGGACTGGCCTTCGACGGCAACTGGGACAGCCTCTCGAGCGACATCTACTTCGAGAAGAACCTCGCCCGCTGCATCGGCGTAGACATACGCTACGTGCTCTACATGATTGACAAGTGGGGCCACGCCGACCGCCTGATGAAGGAAATAAACGCCAAATAACAACAGCCGCCAGCGTCCCGCCAAAGGACAAACTGACGGCAACGACCAACAACATCGCGGCCGCGGCGTAACCCGCTGACGGCCAGCCACTTCCCGAAAGGCCACCTTTTGCGTCGCAAAAGGTGGCCTTTCGTCGTGTAAAAGACGGCCTTTCGGAAGGTGAAAGGCCGTCTTTGCAAAACACACTGACAACCGGGCCAAGCACGGACGGACAGCATTGATGAGACTTTAACTATGCTAATATTCCTTAAAAAACAAGAAAACAGACATATTATATAAGGTATATGGCGAAAGTTTTGCTTACTTTTGCGCCCTAATCGAATAGGTAATACAGCGTTATGCAGAAGAATTTGGTAATAGTCGAGAGCCCCGCCAAGGCCAAGACCATAGAAAAATTCCTGGGCAAAGACTACAAGGTGATGTCCAGTTACGGCCACATACGTGACCTGAAGAAAAAAGAACTAAGCATAGACACAGACACATTTACGCCCGACTACGAGATTCCCGAAGAGAAGAAGAAGCTCGTGACCGAGCTGAAGAACAGCGCAAAGAACTCAGAGAAAGTATGGCTCGCATCCGATGAAGACCGCGAGGGAGAGGCCATATCGTGGCATCTCTGCGAGGTGCTCGGCCTGGACGAGGAAAAGACCAACCGCATAGTGTTCCACGAGATTACCAAACCTGCCATACTGGAGGCCATCAAGCACCCCCGCCATCTTGACATGAACCTTGTCAACGCCCAGCAGGCGCGCCGCGTGCTCGACCGCCTCGTGGGCTTCAGGCTGTCGCCCGTGCTGTGGCGCAAGGTAAAGCCCGCCCTCTCAGCCGGCCGCGTACAGAGCGTAGCCGTAAGGCTCATCGTTGAGCGCGAGAGGGAGATACAGGCCTTCAAGAGCGAAACCTACTACCGCGTGACGGCCGTGTTCGCCGTGCCCAACGAGGACGGAACGATGTCAGAAGTGAAGGCCGAACTTGACAAGCGCTTCGCCACCCACGACGAGGTACTTGCCTTCCTCGACAAGTGCAAGGGCTCCACGTTCACCGTGGCAGGTATCGTCAAGAAGCCCATGAAGCGTACGCCCGCGCCGCCGTTCACCACCTCCACCCTGCAGCAGGAAGCCGCAAGAAAGCTCGGTTTCACCGTATCGCAGACGATGATGGTGGCACAACACCTTTACGAGAACGGACGGATAACATACATGCGAACCGACTCCGTCAACCTGTCGTCGCTATGCATCAACTCAAGCAAGGCCGAGATAACCAGCCTGTGGGGCGAGGAATACAGCAAGCCGCGCCAGTACCACACGCACTCAAAGGGCGCGCAAGAGGCCCACGAGGCCATCCGCCCGACATACATGGACGCCACCTCGATAGACGGCACGCAGCAGGAAAAGCGCCTGTACGACCTCATCTGGAAGCGCACCGCCGCCAGCCAGATGGCCGACGCGCAGATAGAAAAGACAACAGTGACCATCCGCCTGAGCGACGCCGACGAGCAGTTCGTGGCCAACGGCGAGGTGGTGAAGTTCGACGGATTCCTAAAGGTGTACCGCGAGTCGTCCGACGACGAGGCCGACGGGCAGGAGGACACGTCGCACACGCTGCCCCCGATGACCGAGGGCGAGCAGCTTCAGCGCAGCGAAATCACCGCAACGCAACGCTTCAGCCAAGGCCCCGTGCGATATACCGAGGCCAGCCTCGTGCGCAAACTCGAGGAATTAGGCATCGGCCGACCGTCAACCTACGCCCCGACCATCAGCACCATACAGCAGCGCGAGTACGTGCAGAAGGGCGACAAGAAGGGCGAGGAGCGCCTGTACACCGTAGACACGCTGAAAGGCAACGCCATAACGAACAGGACGAAGACCGAAATGGCCGGCAACGAGAAGGGCAAGCTGCTGCCCACTGACATCGGCATTGTGGTCAATGACTTCCTGATGAAATATTTTCCGGCCATCATGGACTACAACTTCACGGCCAAGGTGGAGCAGCAGTTCGACACCATAGCCGAGGGAAAGGCACAATGGACGGCAATGCTCAAGAACTTCTACAAGAAATTCGAGCCTACCGTCGAGAAGACGATGAACACCCGCGAGGAGCACAAGGCCGGCGAGCGGGAGCTCGGCACGGAACCGGCCACGGGACGACCCGTGTTCGTCAAGATTGGCAGGTTCGGCCCCGTGGTGCAGATAGGCAAGGCCGAGGACAAGGAAAAGCCCCGCTTCGCCCAGCTGCCCGCCGACAAGAGCATGGAGACAATCACGCTCGACGAGGCCCTCGAGCTGTTCCGCCTGCCGCGCACTCTCGGCGAGTACGAAGGCACGCCGGTAGTTATCGGCTCAGGACGCTTCGGCCCTTACGTCATGCACGACAAGAAATACGTATCCCTTCCGAAGACTGAGAACCCGCTGACCGTAACCCTCGACACCGCCATAGAGCTGATACGCAACAAGCGCCAGCAGGAGACGCAGCGCCACATAAAGACCTTCGAGGACGAGCCTAAGCTGGAAGTGATGAACGGACGCTACGGTCCTTACCTGGCTTACGACGGCAAGAACTACCGACTGCCCAAGGCTATGCACGACAAGGCGGCCGAACTGACCCTCGAGGAGTGCATGAACGTAATCAACAACTCAAAGAAGAAGTAGCCGATGAGGAGAATCATCATCGTAGGATACATGGGCGCCGGCAAGACCACCGTGGGCAAGGCGCTGGCCAAGGACACGGGCCTGCAGTTCTACGACCTCGACTGGTACATCGAAGGAAGAATGCGGAAAACCGTACCGCAAATCTTCGCCGAACGCGGCGAGGACGGCTTCAGGCGGATAGAACACAACCTGCTGCACGAGGCGGCGGAGTTCGAGGACGTGATACTTAGCTGCGGAGGGGGCACCCCGTGCTTCTTCGACAACATGGACTACATGAACTCCCTTGCCGACACCGTTTACCTGAAGGCCGAGCCTGACGTGCTCTGCGCCCACCTGAAAATGGGCAAGACACGCCGCCCGCTGCTCGAAGGCAAGTCGGAAGAGGAACTGCACGATTTCATAAAAAACCAGCTCAGCCAGCGCGAGGCTTATTACATGAAGGCCCGCCACGTGTTCGACGTGAGCCTGCTTGACAACTACGAGAAGATACAGACTACCGTGGCAAGCCTGCGCGAAATGCTCGATTTGTGAAATTGTATTCGTGAAGTTAAAGAAGTCTGTTCGTGAAATTAAAGAAGTTACAGAAGTTATCACTACGCTCCGCTTCGTTAGAAGTTAAAGCCGAATGCACTGTCGGTTATATTTAACGAGGCTATTGGCTATAACTTCTATAACTTCTTTAAATTCTATAACTTCATAATGAATTAATAAAGAAATATCACTATCTTTGTAGAGAATTAACGCCTGCCTTGCAAAAGACGGCAAAACGCAATGCAAAAGGCGGTCTTTCGTGGCCTGAAAGACGGCATATCGCAGGCCAAAAGACGGCCTTTCGCAAGACGGGGCGCCACGCTCGCTACCAAATAACGCAAACAACAATAAAACTACCACACCTAAATGAAGAAATGGACGATTGAAGACTCTAACGAGCTTTACAACATCAGCGGATGGGGAACATCCTATTTTGGCATTAACGACAAGGGCGACATGTACGTCTCGCCGTGTAAGGACAACGTGGAGATAGACCTGCACGACGTCATGGACGAGCTGGCCCTGCGCGACGTTACGCCGCCGGTGCTGCTGCGTTTTCCCGACATCCTGGACAACAGAATCGAGAAGACGTGGAGCTGTTTCAAGAAAGCCTCTGACGAATACGGCTTCAAGGGCGAGAACTTCATCATCTATCCCATCAAGGTCAACCAGATGCAGCCCGTCGTTGAGGAGATTATCAGCCACGGACGGAAGTTTAACCTCGGCCTCGAGGCCGGCTCCAAGCCCGAGCTGCACGCCGTCATCGCCGTGCAATGCCAGAGCGACTCGCTCATCATCTGCAACGGATACAAGGACCAGAGCTACATCGAGCTGGCGCTGCTGGCACAGAAGATGGGCAAGAGAATCTTCATCGTGGTGGAGAAACTCAACGAGCTCGACACCATAAGCCGCGCCGCCAAGAAGCTGGGCGTGCGCCCCAACCTGGGCGTAAGGATTAAGCTGGCCTCGTCGGGCAGCGGCAAATGGGAGGAGAGCGGCGGCGACGCGAGCAAGTTCGGACTGACAAGCTCGGAGCTGCTGGCGGCCCTCGAGATTCTCGAAAAGAAAGGGCTGAAGGACTGTCTGCGACTGATACACTTCCACATCGGCAGCCAGATAACCAAGATACGCCGCATACAGACGGCCCTGAAGGAGGCTTCGCAGTTCTACATCCAGCTGCACAAGATGGGCTACAACGTCGACTTCGTAGACTGCGGAGGCGGACTGGGCGTAGATTACGACGGCACACGCTCGCCTAACAGCGAGAGCTCGGTGAACTACTCGATACAGGAATACGTGAACGACTGCATCTACACCTTCGTCGAAGCTGCCGACCGCAACGGCATTCCGCACCCAAACCTCATCACGGAGAGCGGCCGCTCGCTGTCGGCACACCACTCGGTGCTGGTAATCGACGTGCTCGAAACGGCGTCGCTGCCCGAAATGCCCGAGGAATATGAGCCTAACGAGAACTCGCACAAGCTGGTAAAAGACCTGTACGACATCTGGGACAACCTTAATCCGCGCACAATATTGGAGGACTGGCACGACGCCGAACAGATACGCGAGGACGCCCTCGACCTGTTTGAGCACGGCCTCGTTGACCTCAAGACGCGCGCCGAGATTGAGCGAATGTACTGGAGCGTGTGCCGCGAAATCAACTCGATATCAAAAAGTTTCAAGCATGTGCCCGAGGAACTGAAGGGCCTCGACAAGCTGTTGGCCGACAAATATTTCTGCAACTTCTCGCTCTTCCAGTCGTTGCCCGACGCCTGGGCGATAGACCAGATATTCCCCATCGTGCCGCTGCAGAGGCTCAACGAGCGCCCCACGCGCAGCGCCACGCTGCAGGACATCACGTGCGACAGCGACGGAAAGATAGCCAACTTCGTGACCAACCGCAACATCTCGAACATCCTGCCGGTGCACGCGCTGCGCAAGAACGAGCCTTACTATCTGGGCGTGTTCCTCGTGGGAGCGTACCAAGAGATACTGGGCGACATGCACAACCTCTTCGGCGACACCAACGCCGCCCACATAACGGTGAAGGACGGCAAGTACCACATCGACCAGATAATCGACGGCGAGACCGTGGAGGAGGTGCTCGAGTACGTGCAGTACAACCCGAAGAAGCTGGTGCGCCAGCTCGAAGTGTGGGTTACCAAGAGCGTAAAGGAGGGCAAGATATCGCTCGAGGAGGGCAAGGAGTTCCTCTCCAACTACCGCTCGGGACTGTATGGATATACTTATTTGGAGTAAATAATCAAAAGTAGTTAAAGTAGTTATAGGTAGTTAGAGTAGTTAAAGTCAAATGCTTTGTTGGTAGTTAAAGTAGTTAAATGTAGTTAGAGTAGTTAAAGCCATATGACTTTACGATTATTGCGTACCCAATAAGGGTAATAACTTTAACTACTGAGCGACCGCAGGAAGCGATAACTACTTCTAACTACTTTAACTACCAACAAAGCATTTGACTTTAACTACTAAGCGAACGTAGTGAGCGGTAACTACTTTAACTACTATAACTACAAAAATTAAAAGATATGCCCCTTCCCCTTACAATAATAAAAGTCGGCGGAGCCGTGGTCGAAGACGAGGCCCGGCTTAACGAATTGCTTGACGGGTTCTGCGCCATCAGCGGGCGCAAGGTGCTCGTTCACGGCGGCGGACGGCGTGCCACGGCCATCGCATCGCGCCTCGGCATAGAGAGCACGATGGTTGGCGGACGGCGCGTTACCGACCGCTACATGCTTGAAGTGGTGACAATGGTCTACGGCGGACTGGTGAACAAGAACATCGTGGCGCAGCTCCAGGCACGCGGAACGGACGCCCTCGGGCTGACGGGAGCCGACATTGACGTGATACGCTCGCACAAACGGCCCGTAAAGGACGTTGACTACGGCTTCGTGGGCGACGTGGAACGTGCCGACGGCGACAAGCTCGCAACGCTCATCGAGGCCGGCATAACGCCCGTAATGGCGCCCCTGACGCACGACGGGCACGGCATGTTGCTTAACACCAACGCCGACACGATAGCCGCCGAGACGGCAAAGGCGCTGGCAAAAAGGTATGACGTGACGCTGGTGTACTGCTTCGAGAAAAAGGGCGTGCTGGCCAATCCCGACGACGATGACAGCGTAATACCGCTGATAACGCGCGCCGACTTTGCCCGCCTCGTGGCCGACGGCACCGTGGCCGGCGGCATGCTGCCCAAGCTGGAGAACGCGTTTAACGCAATATCGGCAGGCGTAAGCCGCGTGAACATCACCCTCGCAACGGCCATCGACGGACGTCACGGAACGGTTATCGTGCCTTGACGCTTACCCGGGAGTAAAAGGAGCCGACAAGAGTTACCGCCCGCCGCGACGGCCCGGTTAGCCAAACGACAAATGGGCCGCCACCAGCCACAGCGCGGAAGGCCGCCTTTTGCCATGCGAAACACGGCATATCGCAGGCTAAAAGGCCACCTTTTACAAGCCAAAAGGCGGCCTTTCGCAAATCGCCTGACTGTCAGCTACTTACCAGGCTTATTAGGTCAATTGGCCATATTAGCCCAATTAGGCCAATAAGCCCCATTTTCTTAAATACTGTTAAAAGAGAGATTTTCTCAAGATTACCTGTAACTTTCACCCCGCCCAATCGTCATTTAAATAGAGAGCAGATGAAAAATATCAGTTTTCGCAACGACGTGTTGCCCCTAAAAAACGTTCTCTACCGCCTTGCGCTGAGGATAACCCTCAACAGGGAAGAGGCCGAGGACGTAGTACAGGACACGCTGATAAAGGTTTGGAACAGACGCGACGACTGGCAGGACATCGACTCGATAGAGGCTTTCAGCCTTACTATCTGCCGCAACCTGTCTCTCGACAGAATGAAAAAGGCCGGCAACGACAACCGGCCGATAGGTGACGAAGAGGCCGGAGCGCCCGCCGCAGGCTATGACCCGTATGAACGCATGATGCAACGAGACAGGGTCGAGCAGGTAAAAAGGATTGTGGACGGCCTGCCCGAGAAGCAAAAAAGCTGCATGCAGCTGCGCGACTTCGAGGGAAAGAGCTACAAGGAAATTGCCGAAGTGCTCGGAATAAGCGAGGAACAAGTGAAAATCAACATATTCAGGGCACGGCAGGCAGTAAAGCAAAAATACAACGAAATTGACCGATATGGACTATAAGTATATAGAACAGTTGCTCGAACGCTACTGGAACTGCGAGACAACGCTCGAGGAAGAGAAGATTCTCCGCACGTTCTTCAGCCAGAAAGAGATACCGGTAAGCCTCCTGCCGTACAGGGACTTGTTCTGCTACGAACAGACCGAGACGGCTGACGACACCCTGGGAGACGACTTCGACGAAAGGCTGATGGCACAAATCAACGAGCCGGAACCCGTAAGGGCACGCACGATAAACATGAGGCAGAGACTTATGCCGCTGTTCAAGGCCGCAGCAGTGGTGGCGATATTCCTGACGCTTGGCAACGCCGCGCAGGTGGCATTCACCGACGACGAGAAGCCGGCAGCCAACATCGCCTCATTCCAGAAAGCCAAGACAGGACCCTCCGTAGCGATGGGAGACTCGGTAAAAACCGACTCGATGAAGACGGTGCCGGCCACGGCGACAATACTGAAATAAGACAATTTTCTATGCTTTCTCTATAAAACAAGTGTTTAATAAAACAACAAAACGAAACTGTGAAGTTTCAATTCTCTCAAATTTTCATAACATACTAACGTGAAGGAAGAGAGCCGTTGCCCCGTTATTGGCAACGGCTCTCAATGTTTTCGCTAAAGATACAGCACGCTCTCGTTGCCCATGTTGAAGAGAAGGTCGAGTATGCTGAGGTTTGGTATGAAGCCGTGCTTGCGCTCATATACCTGGTAATAGCGGCGCGCTACGAACTGCGGGTCGTCCAGAGGGTGCTTGGGCCGTATCACGTCACGGTAGTCTGCCGTGCCGGCAAGGGCACTGTCATCGGCCGCTACATACTCCGTGGTAGGCTCGATGCACGGTTCTATGCCGATTAATTCGCACATTTTGGCGCAAATCTCCATGTTGAAGTCATACAGGAAAGTCCACTTCCGCTCGAAGAACGGCCGCAAGTCGTCAACGTAATACTCGAAGAACGGCGACTCACCGTAGGCGCTCGCCAGCGCGTTCCAGTGCAGATGGCGCCAGTTACCGTGCTCGCTTATGCGGATATCGCGCATGAGGTACTTTCCCGCAGTGGCCTTGCCATCGGCCGCCAACGCCGCCCCGGTGCGTTCTACGGGCACCGTAAGGGCCTGTACGCCGCCCGTAGTGGCTATCACGCAACGGTTGCGGTAGGTCTGCTTGATGAAGTTATCGTAAGCCTCAACACGCACACGGTCGTACCGGTAAAGCTTCTGGTACCACTGTATGGGGCCGAAATAGGCCGAGGAAAGAAGTGCTTGGGACATTATTTGAAGGAATTAAAGAGGTTAAAAGAAGCTGTTGTCCGCCTTGCGGACACATGAATTAAAAGGACAAATGCCTTATTCAAGAGCTGAAAACTACGGGTTACGTATAAGAAGAAACGTCCTGCCGTCACGCAGACAGCGGTTTACGGGCTTGCCGCCGTCGACCGAATACATAAGCATTATCACCTTTCCGATGATGAAAGTCTCGGGAACGAAGCCGAAACAACGCGAGTCGCTCTTGTCGGAACGCCGCCCGGAGCTGAACCAGTAATAGTCGTTGGCAAACGTGGCGCACTCAATACGACGGCTGTCGACATACAGCTGGCCGCCTGACACACGCGCGTTGCGCCCCTCATATTTGCCGTAAAGATATGCTATCAAGGCCGCATTGGCCGGCGTTACGCCTATTGCGACATTCTTGCCCGGCACCACTATGCGTCCGTTTTCCGCCGTTACGGTGTCTCCCGGCACGCCCGTGCAATAGTAAGCCAGCGTCTCCCGCCTGTGCACCGGCCTCAACGTATCGGCCGGACTGTTGAACACCACGAGGTCGCCGCGCCCCACCCTGCCGCCTATCCACCGCGCGTAGCTGAACAGCCGGCCGTCACCCGTGCGCAAGCCATAGCTCCACCGGTTCACCAGCACACGGTCGCCGTCAACGAGGCAAGGCTCGAGGGCCGTGCCCCTGACCGTATATACGGTGAACACCAGCGCGCGGAAAGCCAACATCAGCAAGATTGTGACCGTCAGCGCCATCACAAACTTGAGCGCATGTTTCATTTTACGGTTTTACGGTTATGAGGTTATGGGGGTTTAAGGTGTTTGCAGCCATTCTATATTTATGCGGTTATGAGGCATTGAAACCGTAAGACCGTATAACCCCATAACCGCATAACCCCACATCACTTTATATTATCCACCAGCCTGAACAGCCTGTTCCAGCGTATGCCGGAGAAGCCGCCGCGGTCAGGATCGCTGCTCCACCAGATGAAGATGGGCTTGCCCACGATGTGGTCTTCAGGCACGAAGCCCCAATAACGCGAGTCTGCCGAGTTGTGGCGGTTGTCGCCCATCATCCAGTAATAGTCCATCTTGAACGTGTATCTATCGGCCTGCTTGCCGTTGATGAATATCTTTCCGTCCTTCACCTGCAGGTCGTTGCCTTCATACACACGTATAGGACGCTCGTAAACGGCGATGTTCTGCATGTCGAGTTTTACCGTCGCGCCCTTCTTCGGAATCCATACCGGCCCGTAATTATCGCGTGTCCACCCCGTGGCGGCGTTCAAAGGATAAATGTCTCCGGTGATGGTGTCGGTATTGAGGGTGATACTCTGCACGATGTCCTTACGCCTCATGAGGGCGTCGTGGGCGCGTTTCGTCAACGGCATGTAGCCGCTTTGGTTCAGGCTTGTCAGGTCTTCCATGCTTATTCCGAGCTCTTCCATCAGGTCGTCGGGGATGGGCTGGTTCAGCTTAACGTAATAAGTGTACTGCACGTTGTCGGGTTCCTTGTTCGGCTTGCCGTCAAGATACACTATACGGTTCTTGATTTGAAGGGTCTGTCCGGGCAGTCCCACGCAGCGTTTCACGTAGTTCTCGCGGCGGTCTACAGGTCGGGTCATCACCTTTCCGTATGTACTCGGGTTGTCGATGATGTACTTACGTCCCGTAGCATATACCATTGCGAACCAGTCGTACTGCTCCTGCGGGGTCATACGGGTGAAGTCTGGCTGGTAGGCCAGCAACTGACTGCCGAACGAATAGCACATCTGGTAGTAGTCGGCGGCCTGGTACTGCTCGTTGCTTACGAGCGTATCGCCTGCCGGATAGTTGAACACCACGATGTCGTTCAGCTCGACCTGGCCGAGGCCCTTCACCCTTCGGTAGTCCCACTGCGGCCATTCGATATACGACTTGCAGTTGATGACTGGCAGGGTATGTTGCGTAAGCGGCATTGTAAGCGGCGTCTCGGGTATGCGCGGGCCGTAGCTTACCTTGCTTACGAAGAGGTAGTCGCCGGTAAGCAACGACTTCTCGAGCGAGCTTGAGGGTATTACGTAGTTCTGGAAGAAGAACAGGTTGATGAAATATACGGCCACGAGAGCGAACACAAGGGCGTCAACCCACGACATGATGAAGCGCACCGGCGGCTCGGAATTCTTCCACCACTGCCACTTTATCTTCTTTGTTATGTAGACGTCGAATATGAACGGGACTACAAGCAGTCCCCACCAGCTTTTCACCCAAAGCAGGAACAGGAGATAAAGAACGGTTACAACGGAGAACTTAATCCATTGTTTCTTCATGTTAAGTTGTTTCTTTTCCATTATGCTTGTGTATGGATATAAATCGGGAGTTATAAGGAGTCAGCGAGTATAGCGGGCGACAACTCCCGTTAACTCCTTATAACTCCCTTGAATCTTTAAAACTTAAACATATCGCTGATTGTCAGCAGGCCGCTGTGCGTGGCCGTGTACTCAGCCGCCAGGACTGCGCCGAGGGCGAATCCCTTGCGCGAGTGGGCGTCGTGGGTTATCGTTATGCAGTCGGCCTCAGAGTCGTACGTCACGGTATGTATGCCCGGCACCTCGTCACGCCGCACGCTGTTTATGGCTATCTTGTCGCCGTCGCACTTGTCCGAGCCGGTCAGCGTGCCGTCGGGAGACAGCAGTGTGCCCTTTACCCAGCCCGTCTTGCGGTCGAGGTTGTCGACTATCTCCTCGGCCAGGGTTATCGCCGTGCCGCTCGGCGCGTCAAGCTTGTGTATGTGGTGGGTCTCCTCCATGCTGACCGAATACTGCGGAAATCCGTTCATGATTTTGGCCAGATAGCGGTTGACGGCCGAGAAAATGGCTACGCCAACGCTGAAGTTAGACGCCCAGAAGAGCGTCTTGCCCTCGTCGTTACACATGCGGCGCACGTCGTCGCCGTGGTCTTTCATCCAGCCCGTAGAGCCCGAAACTACCTTTACTCCCTTGGCGAAAGCCTTGAGGTAATTGCCGTAGGCGGCCGTAGGGTTGGTAAACTCGATGGCAACGTCGGCCGAGGCGAACTCGGGAGAGTCGAAATCCTGCGGGTTGTCGACGTCGATTATGCATACAATCTCATGGCCGCGGCCGCGGGCTATCTGCTCAATCATCTTGCCCATCTTGCCGTAACCGATAATAGCTATCTTCATTTCTATGAATGGTTTATGTTCTGTGCAAAGATAATGCAAAATTTCGAGTAAGCGAAACGAAAGTAAATACATTTGACTTTTATTCCGGATAAATGCGCCGATACGGCCGTTCAAGAAAAACAAAGGCCATTATTTTGCGTTTTCACAATATTGTTTTAATTTTGCAACAGTTGCTTTCAGCGGACTGATATTACTGAATGATATTATGGGAAAAAGACTTTTACGACCCGTTGGCGGAACTGTTTTGAGTGGCACGGCGATGGTTACAGTTTCAAATGATGACCTTTCAGCTTGCAAAACAAGGTTTTTCATCTTTCGAAAGGTAACCTTTCACACTATAAAAGGATACCTTTTGCAGACCTGTCGGAAGCAAGCGGAAACCGTAAGGAAAAGCCTCCGATATGTAACAAACCGTAAGCAACTGCCGCAAGCAGGCACTAACAATAATTACGCCAACGGATTGTTGCTGCTTGCGCTGGCCCTGTTCACAGCGATGGATGCGTCAGCCGGGAGCCGTTCGGATTCCGTCTACCGCTGTCTTGACAAAGCCATCGCCGAGTCGGATATTTACATCGCGCGCCACGAGAGCAAAATAAACGGCCTGAAAAAGCAGCTCGGAGCGACTCGCAGCGCCGCCGACAGATACGACATAGAGTTCAAGCTGTACGAAGCTTACAGGGCGTTCATCAACGACTCCGCCATCGTGTACCTCCAGAGGGCCATCAAATCAGCCGACAAAACAGGCAACGCCGGCGCCGCCAACAAGTGCAGGGCGCTGGCGGCATTCCAATGCTCGACGTCAGGAATGTACAAAGAGTCTCTCGACCTGCTCAACACCGTTGACCGCAACGCGCTCGGGCAAGACAACATCGTAGAATACTACATGGCCTGGCATCACCTATACGACCAGCTCGGATTCTATTCCAAGGTAGAGTGCCTGAAGCAAGTCTACGAGACCAAAGCCGAGCTTTACGCCGACTCGCTGCTTGCCGTAGCCGACAAGAACAGCCCAATATACCTGCAGACCATGGAAAACCGGATGTACGACCGCGGCGACTACCGCGCGGCCTTACGCTATAACGACAAGTGGCTGAAGCTCAACGGTGACAATCCCGAGGGCTTCGCAATCATCGCTTTCTACCGTTTTCTCGACTGCAAAATGCTGGGCGAGGAGGACGAGTGGACCTACTGGTTGGCCATGTCGTCGCTGTACGACGTACGCAACGCCACCATGGACCAGGCGTCGATGTGGGAGCTTGCAAACCATTTCTACAGTACCGGCGACAAGGAGCGTGCATACAACTACATCAACTTCGCGTGGAAATGCGCCGACAGGTTCCATACAAGGGTAAGAAGCGAACAGATCCTGCCGGCATTCTCGGCCATCAACGACATTTACCGCACGTCCATAACACGCACCAACCACTACCTCCGCATACTGCTTGCCGCCATAAGCCTGCTCGCGTTGCTTATGTTCGCAATGCTTGTCTACGTCAACAAACAGCGCAAGAGGCTCGCATCGGCCCGCAACGAACTAAGCCGCAAGAACCGACAGCTTACCGACTTGAACGCCGACATGAAGACCACGCTCGACAATCTCGACCAGACCAACCGACAGCTCACCGCAACCGGCGACCGACTTAACGACGCCATTGCCGGCCTTGACGAAAGCAACAGGGTGAAGGAGAAATACATCGGGCTGTTCCTGCGCCAATGCTCGTCGTACATAGACAAGATGGACCGCATGCGCAAGGAGACTTTATCCATGCTGAAAAACAAGCGCTACAACGAGCTTTACGAAATAATGAGACCCTACAACTTCAGGAACCGCGAACAAAAAGAGCTGTTCGAGATTTTCGACTCTACGTTCATAAGGCTGTTCCCGACGTTCGTCGACGAGTTCAACCGCCTGCTGAAGCCCGAATTCCGCATACATCTTACCGATACGTCACGCCTTAACACCGACATACGCATATTCGCGCTGATACGCCTCGGCATTGACGACAGCTCGAAGATAGCCGAGTTCCTGCATTACTCGGTCAACACCATCTACAACTATCGGGCACGGATAAAGAGCGGGGCGGCATGCGACCGCGACCAGTTCGAGGACTATGTAAAGGAAATAGGAATACCCCGAAAAAGCCTCGGGAGTGGTGAAAAATCAGGGTGTCAGCCATCGGAAGAGAATCAAGAGTAATGAAGCCGATGTCGGCATAAACGCCGACGCGCCACTTAATCCGCCCCGCCCAACAGGGCGACAAGACACTTGCGCACGTCAGTCAGCAACATACAATTACATTAACAACATAATAATAAAGAACATGAAGATAGCTGTTTTCTGCTCGGCCAACTCGAACATCGAAGTTGAATATTTCAATATAACTGAAGAATTGGGCCACTGGGCCGGCCAAAACGGCCACACTATAGTATTCGGAGGATGCAACCTCGGCCTCATGGAGTGTGTAGCCAAGGCGGCACGCGAGGCCGGCGGACGCACCATAGGCGTAGTTCCCACCATCATTGAGCGTGGCGGCAAGGCCAGCCCTAACATGGACGTATGCATACCTTGCGACAACCTGAGCGACAGGAAAGAGCTCATGATAGGACAATGTGACGCGGCAATAGCCCTGCCCGGCGGCCTCGGCACGCTCGACGAAGTGTTTACGATGGCAGCGGCGGCCACCATAGGCTACCACCACAAGCCCATAATACTGCTCAACGCCGGCGGTTTCTGGAATAAGCTGATAGCCCTTCTCGACGACCTCCAGGGCAAAGGAATGGTAAGGGGAGAATGGAGGAATATAATAAAGGTCGCGGATGACCTGGAAGAATGTGTCGGAATGATAAGTGAGTAGAAGAATTTAGAGAAGTTAAAGAAGTTATCGCTCACTTCGTTCGCTAAGTAGTTAAAGTCAAATGCCATGCTGCTGAGTGTTTATCAGTCACGGCAAAAACAACCAAAGTAATGACTTTAACTACTTAGCGAACGAAGTGAGCGATAACTTCTTTAACTTCTCTAACTACCAAAAGTAATCACCTATCCTCCTTCAGCCTATCGGCCATTGCCCTGCCGAGCGCCTCGCACAGGGCAAAGGTGTCGTCCTTGAGGCTCTGCTTCATCTCCACCGGAGTGCCCACAGGCTCGAACTTCAGGTGTTGCTCGTTCCATTCCTTGATACGCCCGACGGCCTTTCCGGCCCACGCATAGCTGCCGAACCAGCCTATATAGTGGCGGTTCTTGATGTCCTTGCCGGCAAGTTCGCTCAGCAATACCTCCATCTCGTGGTACAGTCCGGCGTTGTACGTCGGCGCGCCGACGATAAGTCCGCGGTAACGGAACACGTCACGGATAATGTAAGAGTGGTGGGTCTTCGACACGTTGTACATAACGATGTTCTTGATGCCGGCCTGGCTCGCGGCGCGGGCAATCACTTCGGCCATGCGCTCGGTGTTGCCGTACATCGTTCCGTAGCATATCACGATGCCTTCCTCGGTCTCGTAGCGGCTCAAGCGGTCGTAAATGCCGATTACCTTGTCGATATACTCATGCCAAACGGGGCCGTGCGTAGAGCAGATGTAGTCCAGTTGTACGCCCTCGAGCTTCTTCAGGGCGTTCTGTACGGGAGTGCCGTACTTGCCGACGATGTTCGAATAATAGCGTATCATCTCCAACCAGAACTCATCGCAGTTGATTTCAGAGTCGATTATGCCGCCGTTCAGCGCGCCGAAGCAGCCGAAGGCGTCGCCCGAGAACAGCGTGTTGGTGGTCGTGTCGAGCGTTACCATCGTCTCGGGCCAGTGCACCATCGGCGTCAGCACGAACGAAAGCTCATGGCGCCCGAGGCTGAGCGTAGAGCCGTTCTTCACCTCCACCTCGTCGGTTGTTATGCCGTAGAAGCCCTCTATCATGCCAAACGTCTTCTTGTTGGCCACGATTTTTATTCCGGGATAGTATTTACGGATAAGCTCTATGGCACCGCTGTGGTCGGGCTCCATGTGGTTTATTACGAGGTAGTCAATCTGCCTGTCGCCCAATATCTCGCGTATGTTCTTCAGGAAAGGCATGAAGAAGTCAACTTCAACTGTATCAATAAGGCATACCTTTTCGTCGTCAATAAGGTAAGAGTTGTAGGAAACTCCGTTCGGCAGCGGCCACAAGCCCTCGAAGAGCTCCTTGTTGCGGTCGTTCACGCCGACATAATAGATTTTGTCTGTAATCTCAATCATCGTTATCGTAGCTTTAGTTGTTATTAGTCTTGGGGTTTATTAGGCTTATCAGGCTAATTAGGCCCAATAAGCCTGATAGGCCTTATTAGCCCAATTAGTTTCCGCTTAGCTCAGCCTTCATGGCTTCGCCGAAGTCCTTGTCAATCGAGTTGTCAATGCTCTTGCAGCAGTTGGCCGAGAAGGCCAGGGCGCAGGCTATTATCTTGTCCCATGTCTGTTCGGGTATCGCGCCGTCCATCATGTCGCGCGTCACGCCGTAGCGCATCAGGCCGTACACCAGTCCGGCGTTGAAGTTGTCGCCGGCGCCGATGGTGCTCACCGTGTCGGTTGCCGTCACGGGATAGCTCTTCTTCAGCCCCAAGTCGCCGCGCAGCTCCACGGGGTTGGCCCCGTCGGTATATACGAACTTCTTGCAGTAGAACGATATCTCCGAGTTATACACCTTGTCGGGCGTGTCCATGTTGTACATCACCTTGAAGTCGTCGCGGCTGCCGCGCACGATGTCGGCATACTCGAAGTTCTCCAGTATGTTCGGCGTCAGCTTCAGTACCTCGTCGGCGTGCGCCGCGCGGAAGTTCACGTCATAGTAGATTATCGCCCCACGGTCGCGCGCGGCGTTGAGTATGGCGGCCACCTGCGGGCGTATCACGGGGTTGACAGAGTAGTAAGAGCCTATCATCACTACGTCGTCACGGTTTATTTCCGGCACTACATAGTCGAGCCTGTCGTGCGGATGGTCCTTGTAGAATATGTACTCGGCGTCGTTCTGCTCGTTAAGGAAGGCCAGCGAGATGGGCGACTTGCTGCCCTTGAACATCCCTACGTTGTCGGCCTCCACCCCGTTTTCCTTCAGGAAGTCTATCGTCCTCTTGCCTATGCGGTCGTTGCCCACCTCGCTGACGAAGGCCGCCGGCACACCGGCACGCCCCAGCGAGATAATACCGTTGTAAACCGAGCCGCCAGGCACGGCGCTCACTGGCTGTCCATGCTTGAAGATTATGTCGAGCACGGTTTCGCCTATTCCTATTACCTTGCGCATTGTATATCCTTTACCTTAAGTATGTTATCGGTGGCAAAGTTACGAATTTTTTGTTTTTTATATAATAAAACAAAGTATAAACTCGTGAAAATCATGTATTTTTGCAAACCGAACAACCAAGGAGCAAAGCTCAACTTTACTCCTGAATAAATTAAACAACATGAACTACAACACACATACTCTGGCCAACGGACTGCGTATCATCCACCTGCCGTCGGCCTCGCCCGTGGTATATTGCGGCTACGGGATATGCGCCGGCACGCGCGACGAGCGCCCCGGCGAGGAGGGACTTGCCCACTTCTGCGAGCACGCCACCTTCAAGGGCACTTCGAGGCGCAACTCGCTGCAGGTGCTCAACCGCCTGGAGAGGGTCGGGGGCGACCTCAACGCCTTCACCAACAAGGAAGACACAGTGTTCTACTCGGCAATTCTGCGCGAGCACCTGCCGCGCGCCGTCGACCTGCTTACCGACATCGTATTCCACAGCACGTACCCGCAGGCCGAGCTCGACAAGGAAATCGAGGTGATCTGCGACGAGATAGAGTGTTACAACGACTCGCCTGCCGAACTGATTTACGACGAGTTCGACAACATCATCTTCGCCGGACATCCCCTCGGGCACAACATTCTCGGAACGTCGGAGCGCCTGCGCGGATATACGACCGACGACGCCATCGGCTTCACCTCACGCTTCTACCGCCCGGAGAACGCGGTATTCTTCTCGTACGGCAACATCGACTTCGGCCGGCTGGTGACGCTGCTCGAACGCGCCACGAGCGACTTTCCCGACCACGCGCCGCTACTCAACACAAGCTGCGAGGCGCCGCTGCCGCCGGCGACAGCTCACGAGCTGGTGATGAACCGGGGCACGCACCAGGCGCACGTGATGATAGGACGCAGGGCCTACGACGTGCATGACGACCGCCGCATGGCGCTATACCTGCTCAACAACATCGTGGGCGGCCCGGCCATGAACGCCCTGCTCAACATAGCGCTGAGGGAGAGGAACGGACTGGTGTACACCGTCGACAGCTCGATGGTAAGCTACTCTGACACGGGTCTGTGGTGCGTCTACTTCGGATGCGATCCCAAGGACGTGGCGCGCTGCCGCCGGCTGGTGGCACGGGAGCTCGACAAGATGGCCTCGAAGCCCCTCTCGGCAGCACGGCTGGCTGCCGCAAAACGCCAAATAAAGGGGCAAATCGGCGTGGCATGCGACAACCGCGAGAGCTTCGCCCTCGACTTCTCGAAGAACTACCTGCACAGCGGCAGGGAGAAAGACATATCCCGACTGATGGAGAAAATCGACGAGCTGACGCCCGAAGACCTGCAGGACGTGGCGCGCGAGATATTCGACCCCGGAACAATAACCACGCTGATGTTCGTCTGAACGGCAGCGGACGAGAACCGAAAGGTGGCCTTTTACATTACAAAAGGCCACCTTTCGCGTTGCTATATGCCGTCTTTCAGCCTCCGAAAGACGGCCTTTTATAACCCCCTCTGACTATCAGCCACTTACACTCCGCCTGCCGCCCTACTCACGGCAGGCCCCTGCCCCGCCCCAACTTTGCAACCCGGTTGCACTCCTTTAGCCGTACTTTTGCATCAGTAAAACGACTATTTAAACAGCAAAAGATATGGAAGAAAGGAGTTTTCTCAAACCGGGCATATCGCTGGCCATGCTCATCGCGGGCATTGTCATGGCGCATGCCAACGTCGGTTGGTTTGCCGGCGGGGCGCCGCGCATAGCCTGGTACATCGTGGCTTTCCTGCCCGTAGGGCTCGGAGTGATGAAGGAGGCATGGGAATGCGCCATGAAGGGCGACGTGTTCAGCGAGTTCATGCTGATGAGCGTGGCGTCAATCGGCGCCTTCGCCATCGGCGAATATCCCGAGGCTGTGGCCGTAATGCTGTTCTACTGCATCGGCGAGACCCTGCAGGACATGGCCGTTGACCGTGCCCGCGACAACATCAAGAGCCTGATGGAGTTCCGTCCCGACCACGCCTCGGTAGTGACGGCCACGGGTATCGTAACCAAGAGTCCAGACGAAGTGGCCGTAGGCGACATCATCGAGGTGCGCCCGGGCGAGCGCGTACCGCTCGACGGCGTGCTGACAACGCCGGCCGCGGCGCTCAACACGGCGGCCCTGACGGGCGAGAGCGTGCCCCGCACGATAGAGACCGGCGGCGAGGTGCTGGCCGGGATGATAGCCACCGACAGCGCGGTGCGCCTCCGTGTGGCGCGCCCCGCCGACCAGAGCGCCGTGGCCCGCATACTATCCATGGTGGAAGAGGCCTCCGGGCGCAAGGCTCCGGCCGAACTGTTCATCCGCAAGTTCGCCCGTGTCTACACACCTACGGTCATCGCCCTGGCGGCGCTTACGGCGCTCGTGCCGTGGCTGTGGTCGCTGGCCGACGCGTCGTTCGCCTACGACTTCAGCACATGGTTCTACCGGGCGCTAATCTTCCTTGTGATATCGTGCCCCTGCGCGCTGGTCATCAGCATACCGCTGAGTTATTTCGGAGGTATCGGGGCGGCCTCAAGGAAGGGCATACTCTTCAAGGGCGGCAACTGGCTCGACGCCGTGACACGACTCGACACCGTAGTGTTCGACAAGACGGGAACGCTGACACGCGGCAAGTTCGACGTCGTAAAAGTCGACGACAAGGCACACGAAGGACTGCTTGACGTGGTGGCCGCCATGGAGAGCGGCAGCAACCATCCAATAGCCAAGGCAATAACCGAATACGCGGGAAGCACTGGCGTAAGCGTAACCGAGCTGAAGGACATACCCGGCTACGGGCTTGCGGCCGTGGCCGGAGGCTCGCGCTGGCTGGCCGGCACGCTGAAGCTGCTCGACCGCGAGGGCGTAGCCTACCCGGAAGAGCTGGCCTCGGTGCCCGAAACAATCGTGGCCTGCGCCAGGGACGGACGGTATGTAGGGCACATACTGCTTGCCGACACGCTGAAAGACGACGCCATAGAGGCCGTTGCCCGACTGCGTAATAGCGGCGTAGGGCATGTCGAGATACTGTCGGGCGACAAGCAGGCGCTCGTTGACAAGGTGGCCGACACGCTGAAGGTGGACAAGGGCTACGGCGACCTTCTGCCCGAAGACAAGGTAAAACATATCGAAGCCCTGAAGCATGACGGGCGCAACGTGGCCTTCGTAGGCGACGGAATAAACGACGCCCCCGTGCTGGCGCTGAGCAACGTAGGCATTGCCATGGGAGGGCTTGGCGCCGACATGGCAGTAGAAACGGCCGACGTGGTGATACAGAACGACAGCCCGGCGAAAGTGGCCGCCGCCATACGCATAGGCCGCCGCACGCGCCGCATTGTACACGAGAACATCGTCTTCGCCATCGGAATAAAGCTGCTGGTGATGGTTCTCGGCCTGTTCGGAATGGCAAACCTCTGGGCCGCCGTCTTCGCCGACGTAGGCGTGGCCCTGCTCGCGGTGCTTAACGCCACGAGAGTGTTCTTTGACAAGAAGGATTCATTTCAGTAGTTAAAGAAGATGTTTTCAGTAGTTAAAGGAGTTAAAAGTAGTTATCGCTCACTTCGTTCGCTAGGAGTTAAAGTCATTACCCTTGTTAGATGTGTAGTGGTTGATATCCATTAACGTAATAATTAACAAAGCATTTGACTTTAACTTCTAGCGAACGAAGTGAGCGATAACTACTTTAACTCCTTTAACTACTGAAATGAACTCCTTTAACTCCTAGCGAACGAAGTGAGCGATAACTACTTTTAACTTCTTTAACTACTGAAATGAACTCCTTTAACTCCTAGCGAACGAAGTGAGCGATAACTACTTTTAACTTCTTTAACTACTCAATTAACACCTTTCTTCCTATTTATCACTACATTTGCAACAGTATGGCTGACGAACAGTTTTATATAGACAAGCTTGTGCATCGCGGCATAAAGCCCACCGCCACGAGGCTGCTCATCCTGAAGGAGATGTTCAGGGGCGACGAGACGGTGTCGCTGCCGCAGCTCGAAAGGCTGCTTCCGACGGTTGACAAGAGCACTATCTCGCGCACTTTGTCGGTATTCCTGATGAACAAGCTGATACATGCCGTCGACGACGGGAGCGGCTCGCTGAAGTACAACGTGTGCTCGGACGAGTGCGACTGCGGCGTTGACGACGAGCATACGCACTTCTACTGCGAGCACTGCCACCGCACTTTCTGCCTTAAACGCATACATGTGCCCGTGGTTGAGCTGCCCGACGGCTTCCTAATGAACAGCATAAACTACGTCATTAAGGGCCTTTGCCCCGAATGCGCGGAGAAAGAAGAGGGGAGGCACAGAAGGTAGTTCTCAGTAGTTAAAGTAGTTAAAGAAGTTATCGCTCACTTCGTTCGCTAAGTAGTTAAAGTCAAATGCCTTGTCTGCTTGCCTCTCGTCATTTGCTAACTAACGAGAGTAATGACTTTAACTACTTAGCGAACGAAGTGAGCGATAACTTCTTTAACTACTTTAACTACTGAAAAAGCCCGCTCGCGCAGGCTTTTTCCTATTTGCTGAACGCGAAATACATTCCGTCGTTCACGGCCATGCGGGCGTTGAACATGCCCTGTTCGTCAAGGGCGACGTCCATCGAAGAGCCGTCCTTGAGATATATCTCGGCGGTGTCCTTGCCCTTCATCTTCAGCAGTTTGGTCTTCTTTCCGTCCTGCACCATCGACCAGGTGTCCTCCGTCTTGTCGTAAACGAAGTTGACGATTTTGCCGTCCGGAGCCTTCACTTCGTAACCGTTTTCAAGCGTGGTGACGGCATACAGCTTGCCGTCGCTGCCCATTACATTCTCCGTCTTGCCAACGTTCTCGGCCAGGGGATTGTCTCCCGACCAGAACTCTATGCTGTTGATTACCAGGATATCGGCCACTCCGCACAGCACGTAGGCGGGCGAGATGAGTATGAAAATCAGCCAGTTGAGGAACTTGTTGCCCGTGGCCTGCTTGTTCCAGTCGAGCACCTTGTTGAACAGTCCGAACGAACCGATACACGAGCTCATGAGGCATGCGCCTATCATGAGAGCCGTGAGTGATTTTAATGTCTTGTTTGTCATAAGATGTTTGTTTATGTAATATAACCGGTTACAAATCTAATGGTTTTTAACGAGACGGCAGGAAATATTGTCATAAAAAAACAAAAAAGGGGCCGCGCCACGCTCCACGAGCTACCACTTCAGCCGTCCGTACTTCTCCATGCACCACAGCTGCCACGAGTTGAGCGTGTTCTGCCATACCACGTAGGCGCAAGGCGCTATGGCGACTACGGGGTTAAGGTAGACCATTACGAGCCAAATGCCCACGCCGGTGTTCTTCTGGCCGAGCGCCTGGCCGCCGTCCACGCTGTCGCCGTAATGCCTCCCGACGGCCTTGCCCGTGCCGAAGAGCAGCAGCGTGACCACGGCCGGAACGACGATAAGCGCCGTCATCGAGAGCCACGATATGCCGGCGGTGAAGATGTTGTGCAGCGTCATGCCCATGACTATGGACAGGTTGACGGCCCAGAAGTAGAAGCCCAGGTTGCGGCAGTCCTTTATCGCCTTGGCCATCCGCGGCAGCCAGCGGCGCGTGGCCATCGCGCATACGAAGGGCAGGACGAGCACCACGGCCGTGCGCTGCAGTATTGTGGCGAACGATGACATGAAAGTAACGTCGGCGTGCTTCTCGACCATGGGGAAGAGCAGCGGCACGAGCAGGGCCGTAACGGCGTTGTCTATCAGCGTGTAGACGGTCATCGAGGCAATGCTGCCGCCCAGTTTCTCGGTCACCACGGCGGCGGCAGAGGCCGTGGGGCATATCACGCAGGCGAAAGCCCCCTCCAAGGCCAGGCGCAGCGTGTTGTCGGTAGTGTTCATTATGGCGAAAACGAGCGCTACGGCCATGGCTATACGTATAACCTGCATCCACACGTGCCACGTGTGCAGGCGCAGGTCGTGCAGGCGTATCTTGCAGAACGTGACGTAGAGCGTCATGAAAATAAGCACCGGCAGGATTTCGATAAACCACGGACCGGCCATATGGCCGAAGGGCACGAGGGCCGGAATCTCGGTGAACAGCAGGTACATGGCCGCGCCGAACACCATGGCGCATGGCAGCGTCCATTCCTTTACGAACTTTATTATTCCCATTGTAATGCTTTTGAAAAACTCTGCAAAAGTAAGAATAATATTCATATTACGGCGGCCATGGCGGCCAATATTTGCAAAAAACCGGGGCGCCCGCGTAACCGCCTGGCGCTTAGCGCATTGCGAAAGGCCGTCTTTCAGCGTGTGAAAGACGGCCTTTCGGCGTGCGTTTGACGGCCTCTTGCGGCGCAAAAGGCCGCGAACGGCATAACGTGCGTCACTCGGCGAGCAGATCGGCAGCCACCTTGCCGTCGCACTGTGCCGGCTCAATGCCGAGTAGCCGGCACAGCGTGGGATACACTGCGGTGTTGTCGAACGTGCCGCTCTTTACATAGCCACGCTTGAAGTCGGGGCCTGCGGCACGGAAGATGACGTTCATCTGCGGCGACGTAGGGTCGTAACCGTGGCTGCCGGGATTCACCTTTCCGTTCTCGGACACCGTCCACCCCTCGTCGGGCAGCACTACTATGGGCGCGATGTTGCGGTCGGTACCGTAATTAAGATACGCCGGCACGTCCTTCTTGCGCCATGCGCGGATATGCGGCACGCCGTCGAGCGCCTTCATGATGTCGTCCTCGTGGCCCTTGGCGGGGAATATGAGCGCAGGCAGGTCGGGCAGAACGCGCTCGCACCAGCCGTCCTCAAGATAGTCGGAGAGGCGCACGATACGCTCCGGCGAGGTCTGCGCCATGCCGTGGTCGGAGGTCACGATAAAATTGATGTCGGCCCCGTAGGGCAGCTTGCGCAAGTCACCGTACAGCATGCCGAGCAGGCGGTCGAGGCCCTCAACGGCCGCCCTTACCTCAACCGAGGCCGGGCCGTGGTCATGACCCTGGTAGTCGGGATATTCAAAATACGCCATAACAAGCTGCGGGCGCTCACCTTCGGGCAGCTTCATGAGCCGCTCCACCTCGGCTACGCGCTCAGGAAACGACAGCCGCGGCTGCCGGGCGTAGTCCTGCCAATAGTCGGGATAGCGCCCCTGTATGGCAACGTCGGAGCCCGGCCAGTACACCACGCCCGCCTTCAGGCCCTGCCTGCCGGCAGTAATCCATACCGGCTCGCCGCCGTAGAACGACGGGTCCTTGGCCGTCAGCGTGTCGCCAATGCTGTACGTACGGCCCGAGGCCACGTCGTAGAAGCGGTTGGCGATAATGCCGTGATGGTCGGGCACGAGGCCCGTGGCCAGCGTATAATGGTTGGGAAACGTCTTCGAGGGGAACGACGGGCGCATTACCGCCCTAACACCCTCGCGCCCGAGCGAGTCGAGAAACGGCGTATCGTACATCAGCGGGTAGTCCCAGCGGAAACCGTCGAGCGAGACAATCACCGTGTAATGCCGCCCGGCATCGGCGCCGAGGGCAACGAAAAGCAGCAAAAATAAAGCGAGTCTTCTCATCATCTTGATATCTCTTGAATATGAAAAGGAGCAAGTGAAACGTGCCATAAGGCCATTCCTCCTGCTCCTTCGTATTAAGTGTTGTTGTCAGAAATTAGTTGAAGTAATACTTCACGCCTATCTGCAACTGCCAGCACTGGCTGTAGTTGCGGTCGAATGACCAAGTGCTTGTAGGCGGCACACGCTCGCCCTCGTTGTTGGTGTACTTGTACATCGAGAAGTAAGGCACACCGTTCTCAACCTTGTCTACGCTAAGGATGGCGCCTTTGTTGCATCCGCTCATGTTCTTCTCAACACCCCACTTCGAGTTGAAGAGGTTACCGATGTTCATGAAGTCGGCGGTAAGCTGCAGCTTGTGCATTGTCTTTCCTACCTTAAGGTTGAAGTCATGAGCCCAACGGAAGTCGAAGCGGTGAACCCAAGGAGCATGCGCAGAGTAAGCCTCAGCGTACTCACCCTTGTGGTTCTTGAGGTAGTCGTCCTGGTTTACGAAGTTCCAGAAAGCCTCACGGTCAGCCTCTGTGGTGAAGTTTATTTCGCTGTCATCCCTCGGGATATACATCAGGTCAGTTTTGTTACCGTCACCGTTGATGTCGCTTGAATAAGTGAAAGTGTATCCCTGAGGTCTGTAGCCAGTGTAGAACAGGGTGAAGTGATCGTTGTGGTAAGTATAGCTTGCCGACGCGATGATACGGTCAGGAATGACATAGCGCGAATTCTGCAACTGCGCATGGTTAGGTCCGTCCACTGTATAGAGGCCAGACCATGCCGAGCTGGCGTTACTTCCGGGCATGCCCGACACTTCCTTCATCACCGTGTGGGTGTAAGCCGCCATAAGGTGAAGGTCCTTTATAGGCTCTGCCGTAGCAGTAAAGTTGAGTGTCCAGCCGTAACCCTTATGCGTGTTGGTCAGCACGCAAGCGTTGCTGAAGTTGCTGTAGTAACGGTAGTTGTCAGGGTAGATAAGGCGGTTGTCGGCGCCTTGCAGTCTCTGCCATGTCTCGTCAACTGGGCGAATGTTGTAGTTATCAAGCTTTACGTCGTTGATTTTCTTGGTATAGGTGAACTCTCCGGTAAGCGTCAGCGGGAAAGACACGGGCACCTGGTAGTCGACTGCGATTGAAGTCTTCCATACCTGCGGCATCTTGAAGTCCTTGTCAACACCTGCAATCTCGCTCGGAACAGTGCCGTTAGCGTCGATTGATTCAGGAGCGCCAAGCAGTTCGCGTATCTGGTTTACGTCGGTTACAATGCCTCCGGCGAAATTCTGCAGTCTTGAGTCTACACTTTCTACCACTCCGTTAGAGCCGTAACGTGTGTCGGCATGTACAAGGTTCTGTATCATTCCTGAGTTGGTTGGCATGTTGGTGAAGAACACCAAAGGCAGACGTCCTGCGAAAAGACCAGTACCACCACGCACTTTCAGGCGCTTGTCGTTGAACACATCCCATGTGAAACCAATACGCGGAGATATCTGTACGTTGTTGTCAGGCCATACGCCGGTGTCGATATGGCGGCCGCCGAAGTCAAGTTCGTAGATTGCGTTGTTACGCATCAGGTCGTCGCTGTTGAACGTCAGCATGTCGAAACGTATACCGCCAGTGAGCTTAAGGTTCTCGAGTACGTTCCACTCGTCCTGCAGATAGAGTCCGTACTGATTGAATGCGACCTCTGCCTTGGGGTCAGTGTTGCCGTCATAACCGTAGCTTATACCGACAGTCTCAGGCGCAGCGCCGCTGAGGAAGTCGTCAAGTGAACGGTAACGGTAGTATCCCGTACCATTACGCATGTATGAGTTGTTTGCCAACTGGTGCTCAAAGCTGAAGCCGGCAGTGAGCTTGTGGGCGCCGAGATAGTACGTGAAGTTGTCCGTTATGGTAGTAATCTTGTTCTGTACACGGTTGTTATGGGTGAACAACTCGTATCCGAGGCTCATGTACGGCGTAAGGTCTTGCGTCACGGTGCCGTCAGCCGCAGTCTCGTATCCGTTCATAATGTCGATGAACGGGAACGGAGAAGAGTTTGAACCGCGCTCGTCATTAATATAAGTGTAAGTAAAGAGCAGCTGGTTTGATATGTTGTTGCCGAAACGGCTGTTAAGGTCGGCAGATACGGTGCTCACCGTGTTGTCCTGCGAATACATCGTGTTGGCGAACGCCATTGAGTATTGTGACATACGGTCCATGTCACGCAGGCGGTAACCTGTATCCGAAGAGTTGCCGTTTACGGGATTCCATACCGTGTTAGTAGTATAGTTATAGCGTACGGCCAGGTGGTGGTTGTTGGTTATGTTCCAGTCAACACGGCCGAGAAGCTTGAGATTATCGCCCGTCGACGGGAAAGAATTATATGAGCCAGTGTCGTAACCGTACCGCTCCATCATGAAGTCCTGCACTCTCTGCATGTCCGAAACGAGCGTACGGGAGATATAGTTGTCTGGCACGGCAACACCTTTTCCGTCGTCATCGACATTGGTAGTTGCACGCCAACGTGTAACAACGGTAGGCATCTTTGAATATTCTGCGTTGGCGAAGAAAAACAGCTTATCCTTTATGATTGGGCCGCCGAGTGTGAAACCGTAGGTAGTCGTGCGGTTGGTTCCGCGCTCGCTGAGGTCAGAGTTACCAATGCGGTTGCCGTGCATGTTCTCGTTTGTGTGGTAAACATACGCCGTACCCTTGAAGGTGTTGGTACCCGACTTTGTTACGGCATTGATACCTCCGCCGATGAAATTGGTCTGGCGAACGTCGAACGGGGCGATAACCACCTGCACTTCGTCGATAGCCTCCATTGAGATTGGGTTGCCACCTCCGGGCAGACCGTCGGAAAGTCCGAAGTTGTTGTTGAGGTTCGCGCCGTCGAGGGTGAAGTTGGTAGAGCGTCCGTCACCGCCGGCGAAGCTCATGCCGTTGGCATACGGAGAGAGGCGTGCTATGTCCTCTATACTGCGGTTGACGGTCGGCAGCGCGGTGATTTGCGCGTTGGAGATGTTTGTTGTGGCGCCGGTCTTCTCTGCGGAGAACTTCGAGCCGTTGCCTACTACAACCACTTCGCCCAGCTCGTTGACGTCTTCAGACATCTTTACGTTGAGGTTGTAGGTCTCACCGAGCTGCAGGCTGACGCCCTCGATTGTCTTTTCGGCGTAACCGATGTAGGTAACCTTAACCGTGTAGGGGCCTCCCACACGCATACCTTGGATGGCCCAACGTCCGTCGGAGTTGGTGACGGCGTTGTAGGTTGTTCCTGAAGGAACGTGTGTAACCCTGATTGTAGCGCCGATTACGTCCTCGCCCTGGTCGTCGCTGACTTGTCCCGCCATCGACGAGGTGGTAATCTGGGCGTTCACTGCGGCTGCCATAACAAGCATGATGGCCGCCAAGAATAATCGCATTCTTTTTACCATAACATTTAAATAATTTTGTTTAATATCTTGAAAACATCGGCAAAATTACTAATATCATGGTGAAAAGATGTTACAATTAGTTTAAGATAATGTTTTTTTCTTAGCAGTTAAAGAAGTTTTCATTTAGGAGTTAAAGAAGTTAAAGGAGTTATCGCTCCATGCAATAACTCCTTTAACTTCTTTAATTCCTTATAAATAAATCACTCTGCCAGCAGCGCCTGTATCTCGGCGTCGAGGTCTTTTACCTGAGCGTCGCGCTTCCTCAGGGTGTTGGTCTTGTCTATGAGGAAGAACGTAGGTATCGAGCGTACGTTGTAGAGGACGAGGTTGTTCGACTGTATACCCTGCGGGTCGCGCACGCTTATCCACGGCAGGGCTGCCGTCTGGGTCTTCCAGAAGTGCTCGTCGGGGTCGAGCGATATCTGGTATATCTCCAGTCCGCGCCCGTGATACTTATTATATATGTCGCGCATCTGCATTATGCGCTTTGTGGAGCCATCCGCCCCGAACACGTGGAAGTCGAGCATTACCACCTTGCCCTTGAGGTCTGTCAGGCGGCGTGCCTGCCCTTTGTTGTCGAGCAGGGCTATGTCGATTATGTTGGTCGTGTTGACCTTGCTGGCGTCTATGGCCTGCGCTGCGCGCTGGTTGCGCACTATGCGCACGTTTCTCATGCCTTGTATGGCTATGTTGTGCAGGTTCTCGCCCCTTATCGAGTTGGGGTGGTATGTATCCCAGCTGGTAGCCACGGCCGCGAAGGCCTTGATGTCGTCCTCGCTCTCGCGCGGGTCGAATATCAGCCGGCTGCCGAGTGTCTGGAAGAGGGCGAAGTACGACGACGGCCGCATTGGCGCCTTGAATATGTAGTTCAGCTTTATTTCGTGCTTGTAGGCCTCTATCATGCGTGCCACGCTGTCGCGCGTCTGGTCGAAGCCGAGGGTGTTGTTGCGCTCGACGGCCAGTACGCGCCCGAGCAGGTCGATTTGCTTGAGGGCCAGTTCTTTGATGGTTGCGCACTCGGGCGAGCCTTCCACCGTATAGCCGGTGGCCATAGTGGGATACGCGGCCTTGACGGTGATGGTCTCGGTAGAGTCAACGCTGAGGTTGATAATCTGTCCGGCAATGCGCAAGCGGTAGAATTCGGGCGCCTCGGGCGACTTCTCGCTGAAGCTGAACGCGCCGTCGTCGCCGAGCTTGACGGAGTCGATTGCCACGGGGCCGTCAAGGCTCATGTTCTCGAAATAGAGCACGGAGTCCTTGGCGTCGGTGATTGTTCCGTCAACGCGGAACTTCTTGTTGTCGCACGAGGCGAGGCCCACCGCCATCAGGGCCGCAGCCGCCAGGGCCGGCAAATGTGTTAATGACTGTTTCATTATCTTCGTGTTTATTATGTTTTGCGTCGAAAACCAACGCCTGCAAAGTTACAATAAATCTGCGTAACGGCAAAATAATGGCCTGATGTTTGCCCGCGCCGCTACTTGGCCAGGTGCCATCCTGCAGCCACGGCGAGCAGCCCCAAGGCTACGCTGGCGCCGATATAGAGGGCGCAGAGCAGCACGTCGCCGGCCTTGACGAGCGAGAGCGACTCGTTCATGAACGTGCTGAAGGTGGTCAGTCCGCCGCAAAAGCCCACCGTGAGCAGCAGCTTTACGTCGGGCGTAACGGGCGAGCCTTCGCCCTCCGACAGGCCGCACACCAGGCCTATGAGCAGGCAGCCGGCCACGTTGACGGCCATGGTGCCCAACGGGAAGGCCGAAAGCACAGTGCCCTGAACCAGCCTTGACAGCAGGTAACGCGCCACGCTGCCTACCGCCCCGCCGACGGCTACGATCAGAATGTTCTTCAACATGGATGCAAAGGTATATAAAATATGCGTAACGCCAAAATAAATCTGCCGGCGCAACCGCACATTGCGGCCGTCAACATGCATCATCCACAAAGGCAGGCCATCGCCTCCTGCAATCCGACTGATTTGCGGATGAACCCGATATGCCGTCAACGGCAACGCGAAAGGCCATGTTTTACACGATAAAAGGCCGCCTTTCGCAGAGTGAAAGACGGCCTTTTGCAACATATTGGGTAACAGCAGGTTACGCCACAAGCCTACTCGGCGTTGATGTCCACCGACTGTAGCGACGAGCTGTCGTGGCCGAGCATTATGCTGAACACGCCCGGCTCGAACACCAAGCGCCCCTCGGCGTCATAATACGACAGGTCCTTCTCTGTTATGTCGAACGTCACCTGGCGGCTCTCGCCAGCCTTGAGCGTTACGCGGCTGAAGCCCTTGAGCTCCTTTACGGGGCGGGCAATGGAGGCCACGGGGTCGCGCACGTATAGCTGCACAACCTCTACGGCGTCCCTGCCGCCGGTGTTGGTCACGGTGACGGAAGCCTTGAACGTGCGGCCCGAACCGGTAACCGTCGGCTTGCCGTAGCTGAACGTGGTGTACGTCAGTCCGTAGCCGAAGGGATACAGCGGGTCGTTCACGTTGTCGAGCCAGTTGGTGGCATACTTGCGGAAGTCCTTTGTTCCCTCTGGCACGGGGCGTCCCGTGTTCAGGTGGTTATAATACATCGGCACCTGGCCCGTAGCGCGCGGGAAAGTCATCGTGAGACGGCCAGACGGAGCCACGTCGCCGAACACAACGTCGCAGATGGCGTCGGCCGCCTCGCTGCCTCCGAACCATACGTTAAGTATCGCGTCGACGTTAGCCTCTTCCCAAGTGAGCACCGTAGGACGGCCCGAGAAATTGAGCATGACCACCGGCTTGCCCAGCTTTACCAGCTCGGCGAGCAGCTCACGCTGCACGTCGGGCAGGCGCAGGTCGCTCCTGCTGGCGCACTCGCCCGACATGTCGGCACTCTCGCCCATGGCGCACACGATGACGTCGGCCTGCCTTGCCGTCTCAATAGCCTCGGCCTTTAGCCGCGCATCGTCGCCCCGGGCTATCGTCTTGCCGAACTCCGCCGCGCGCTGGCGCGCCGAGTCGGCCATAAGGTTGCACCCCTGGGCATACAGCAGCTCGGCCTTGCCCTTCAGGGCGCGCTCGAATCCCTCCTTCAGCGTTGAGTACTTGTCGGGCGTATAAGCCACGCACCACGTGCCGGCCATGTTGGCGCGGGTGTCGGCAAGCGGGCCTATGAGGGCTATCCTGCCCTGCTTCTTCAGCGGAAGAAGGCCCGCCTTGTTCTTCAGCAGCACGAACGTCTCGGCGGCTATGCGGCGCGCGGCCGCGCGGTTTTCGGCAGTGAAGATGTCGGTCTTGCGCCTCTTTACGTCGCAATACTTGTACGGGTCCTTGAAAAGTCCCAGCTTATACTTGGCCTCGAGCACCCGGCGGCAGGCCGTATTGACGGCCTCCTCGCTCACGGTGCCGTCCTTGACCGACTGTTCCAGCGTGCCGATGAAGCCCATCGAGCACATGTCCATGTCGGTACCTGCCGTCAGCGCCAAGGCCGAGGCATGTTTCAGGTTACCGCCGACGCCGTGCGGCAACATCTCGCCTATCGACCCATAGTCGGTAGCCACGAAGCCGTCAAACTTCCACTGCTTGCGCAGCACGTCGTCGAGCAGCCAGCGGTTGGCCGTGGCGGGCACGCCGTCAACGATGTTGAACGACGACATCACGCTGCCCGTACCCTCCTCGACGGCAGCCTTGTACGGCGGAAAATACTGGTTGTACATGCGCAGGCGGCTCATGTCTACGGTGTTATAGTCCAGCCCGGCCTCAACGGCGCCGTACAGCGCGTAGTGCTTCAGGCAGGCCATAACGTTCTCACGGCTCGAATAGTCGCCCTGGTATCCGCGTATCATGGCCCTGGCTATCTGCGAGCCAAGGTACGGATCCTCGCCGTTACCCTCGGATATGCGGCCCCAGCGGGCGTCAACGCAGATGTCGACCATCGGGCTGAACACCCAGTTAATGCCGTCGGCCGAAGCCTCCTTGGCCGCGATGCGGGCAGCCTCCTCAACAGCCTCCATGTTCCACGAGCACGAGAGGGCGAACGGGATGGGGAATATCGTCTCGTAACCATGGATTACGTCCATGCCCACGAGCAGCGGAATGCCCATACGGCTCTGCTCGACGGCCATCTTCTGGAGCTCGCGTATCTTCTCCACTCCCTTCAGGTTGAACACTCCACCCATCTTGCCTGCCTTGACAAGCCCGGCCACCTGGGTGTCCTGGGCCTGGCCGGTGGTTATGTCGCCGGCCACCTGCAGGTTGAGCTGGCCTATCTTCTCCTCGAGAGTCATGCGCGACATAAGGTCGTCGACAAACTTGTCCATTGCTGCATCTTGCGCCGTAGCGGAGAGCGAAAGAAGCCCAAGCGCAGCCGAAAAGATTGCTTTCTTCATTGGTTTCATAATCGTTTTGTGCTATGAGGTTAAAGGAGTTAAGAAGTAATGGAGTCAACGAGTCATGACGAATGCATTGCCAAATGAACAAGAATAAGCAAGCAGACCTGTATTTTTCATAATAAAATCTTCACTTTGCATTATCCATTCTCCACTTAACGAGGCATTCGTCTTGACTCATTGACTCTATTATTCACTAACTCCTGACGTAAAATTACATTAAAGTAAACTTCACTTTCTGGGTTATATTGTCAGAGGCATTGCCGATAAGGGCCTCAAACTGTCCCGGCTCTGCCGTCCACTGTCCGGCCTTGTCGTCGTAGAAGCTGAGGGCGTCGCGGCCTATCGTCAGGCTCACCTGCTTGGTCTCGCCAGGCGCGAGGCTCACTTTCGAGAAGGCCTTTAGCTCCTTATAGGGACGCGCAAGCGACGACTTGCAGTCGCGCACGTACAGCTGCACAACCTCCGAGCCGGCCTTAGCGCCCGTATTGGTAACCGGCACGGTGAACGTTATGCTGTCGCCCAGGCTGAGCGACGACTTGTCCGCCGTGGCCTTACCTATATTAAAGGAGGTATAGCTCAGGCCGTGGCCGAACGCGAAGAGGGTCTTCGTCTTCTCCTTGTCCACCCAGCGGTAGCCCACGAATATGCCTTCCTTGTATTCCTCGTCTATTATCTTCTTGTCTTCGCGCCATGTTCCGGGATACGTACCGAGCTTATGCGCCGGCACGTCATCAAGACTCCGCCACCATGTGTACGGCAGCTTGCCCGACGGGTTGACACATCCCGTAAGCACGTCGGCCAGCGCCTCGCCCGCCGTAGAGCCCAAAAACCAGCCCTGCACTACGGCCGCCACCTTGTCAAGCCACGGCATGGCCACGGGATTTCCTGATATGTTGACGAACACGAGGTTCTTGTTTGCCTCGGCCAAAGCCTCAACCAGGCGGTCCTGCCCGTACGGCAGGCCGTACTGCTTGCGGTCGTGGCCCTCCGCATCCTGGTAGTCGCTCTTGTTAAGTCCGCCGAACACCACTACGCAGTCGGCCTCCTTGGCTTTCGCCATGGCTTCGGCTATCAGCTCGTCGGGAGTGCGCGGGTCATAGAGTTTCTGCTTGGCTACCACCCCGTTATACTCGCCGGTGGTATCGCCTACGTATCCACGGGCATACTCCACGCGTATCTTGTCGCCCAGCAGGCTGCGCATGCCCTCAAGCGGAAGGGTCTCGCGCTGCACCTTCAGCGACGAGCTGCCGCCGCCCACGGTCATCATCTTGATCGCGTTCTCGCCAACCACGAGCACACGGAGCGCCTTCGTGGTGTCAAGAGGCAGCACTCCGCCATCGTTCTTGAGCAAAACGATACCCTCGCCGGCTATGCGGCGGGCCGTAGCATAGTGGGCCTCGGAGTTCATCGAGCCGAGACGGCGGTGGCGCTTCATCGTGGTACGGTAGAAGAGGCGCAGCACACGGCGCACCTTGTCGTCAAGTTCCTTGGTGGTATATTCGCCCTTACGGATGAGCTCAAGGTACGGACGTGCCATGTAGTAGTTGTCGTAAGCGTTGGAAGCGCCGAAGGCGAGGCCGTCGGTCCATGTCCCGAACTCCAAGTCGAGGCCGTTCTCGATGGCCTGGCGGGTGTCGTGCGTACCGCCCCAGTCGCTCACTACCACGCCGTCAAACGCCCAGTCGCCCTTCAGTATGTCCATAAGAAGGTAGCGGTTGTGGCAGTTGTGCTGGTCCTTGTACAGGTTGTAACCGCCCATGAGGGCCCATGCGTGGCCGTCCTTCACGGCCGCCTTGAAGGCTGGAAGGTATATCTCGTGCAGCGCGCGGTCGTCAACGATGGCGTTTACCTGGTGGCGGTACTCCTCGTCGTTGTTCAGTGCGAAGTGCTTTACGCACGCGCTGACGCCGTTGGACTGGAGTCCGATGATGTACGGCACCACCATCCTCGAGGCGAGGTACGGGTCTTCGCCCATGTACTCGAAGTTGCGTCCGCCGAGCGGGGTGCGCAGGATGTTGACGCCCGGGCCAAGAATCATGTCTTTCTTGCGATAGCGGGCCTCCTCGCCGAGCGCCACGCCGTAGACGAGCGACATCCGCGGGTTCCACGTGGCGGCAAGACACGTCAGCGCGGGGAATGCCACGCACGAGTCGTTAGTCTGTCCGGCCTGCATCCACTCGTCCCAAAGCACGTCGGGACGTACGCCGTGCGGGCCGTCGTCGGTCCAGAACTCGGGTATGCCGAGACGTGCCACGCCGGGCGAGCTGAACTTGCTCTGGGCGTGGATTACGGCGATTTTCTCGTCGAGCGTCATGCGCCTTAAAGCGTCCTCGACACGTTCCTCCATCGGTTTGGTGTCGTCAAGGTAGACTGGCAGGGCCTGGGCATGCCCTCCAACGGAGCATAGCGCGGGAAGGAAGACCAATGCCAAAACTTTAAGTATTCTCATTTCGGTTAGTTTTTTATGGTATTTCTTGTGCAAATATATAAAAAAAAACGACACGAAGGAAATGAAAAAGGATGAAAAGCACACATTACCTCACGGCGCCTCCATCCTTTTTACATTATATATTGACTGAACAAGCTACGGTTACTGTTTCTGGAACACGCGCACGTAGTCAACCTCCATCGTGGCAGGCAGGCAGGTCTCGTCAACGCCCTGCTGGCCACCCCAGTCGCCGCCCCACGCAAGGTTTAGGATAACGTAGAACGGGGCATCGAAAGGCCACGCGTCAGTGCCCGTACCGTCGTTGGCGTACGTGAGCAGCTCCTGGCCGTCAACGTAGAAGGTCATCTTCTCCGCTGTCCACTCGCAGGCATACGTATGGAACTCCGACGTGGCCGTGGGCACGCTTACACTGGCCGTCTCTATGGACGTGCCGGTGTTGTTGTACTTGTTGCAGTGGATGGTGGAATGGATTACGTTGGCGTTATATCCCACGTGCTCCATGATGTCTATCTCGCCGTCAGCCGGCCAGCTGGTATAGTTGACGGGCATCATCCAGAACGCGGGCCATGTGCCCTTACCCTCTGGCAGCTTGATGCGTGCCTCTATGTAGCCGTACTGCCAGCCGGTGTTGCGCTCGGCGTAGAGGCGTGCCGACTTGACGTCGTCGCCGTCCTGCATGAGGTTTATCTTCAGCGTACCGTCCGACACGACGGTCACGTCCTCATCCTTCACGTAGCTCTGCAGCTCGTTGTTGACCCAGCCCGGACCCTGTATCTCGTATGTCCAGTCGCCGCCGAGCTCCGTGCCGTTGAACTCGTCGTTCCACACGAGGGTGTAGCCTTCGGGTCCTACTATCTCAGGCTCATCGGGCTCTACGCCCTGCTGGTTGACGGTAACGCTCTTGCGCGTGCCGCCGCACAATACGGTTACGTAGCCGGTGCGTGCCTCCGTGTCGGCGTTCTCCTGCACGGTTACGGTCAGGGTCTCGCTATGGCTTACGGTGTTGGCGGGCGTCACGCTCAGCCAGTCGTCGCTGGTGTAGGCCGCAAACTCGCGGTCGGTGGTGACGTTGACGGTGAACGTGCCGGCATCGGGCGTGAGATTGAACTCCGTCTGCGACAACTCTACCGTCTGGTTGTCGGGCGCGTAAGTGGTGTCTCGGTCGTCGCTGCACCCTGTCAGGCACAAGGCGGCGGTCAGGAACATGCTTAGTATCATCTTTGTCTTCATTTTCTTTTGTGGTTTTTAGTTACGTTTTGCAATTATGTCATTTACCCGTTACGTAACGCCCTGTGGCCCAAGGCTTTGCAGAAGGCCGTCTTTCACGTTGCCGTTTGCCGTCTTCCACCGTGTAAAAGGCCGTCTTTTGCAGGCCGAAAAGCGGTCTTTCGCAAAGCTCGGGTACACGGGCTATAATGAAACAGGTATGCTATGCTTCTTTACTCCACCGTTTTCTGCAATACGATGTTGTTGATGGTGATGTTCGTGTTGTCAGCGTTGCCGCCGAAGTCGAACACCAGCTTAAGCGCACTTGCCGCGCCTACGGTCATCGTGGCAGCCGGCACCTTAACCACATATTCCTCATAAGGGCTGAGCGCCGGAGTCTCAAGGCAGAGGTAGTTGTTGTCGTCTGCGCTGTCAGTCAGCTTTACCGTTGCGCGCGGCAGCGCCTTGTCGGACATCAGCGTGCAGCTGAAGTCGTACTTCGTGTCGGCCTCAGCCGGTATGTCGGTTGTCAGCATTACCTGCGCCTGCCACTGGTCGGTGGTGGCTGATGGCAGCGCTACGGTGTACGTTCCGCCCGTGCCGGTGAACGCCGGGTCGGCTATCTGTGTCCAGCCGGGAGCGTAGTAGAACGACGCGGTGTAGTTGTCGCCATCGTCAACGTGGGTCTTCCAGAGGTTGGTCTCGGCGTCGTAGATGTACTGGGTGTCGTCCTCCTCTACGGCGGGAGGCGTGCGTCCGTCGTCGTTGGCATGGTCTTTCAGCACAATGTCGCTCACCGTTACGTCAGTATTGGCAGCGTTGCCGCCGAAGTCGAATACAACGTCAATCTGCGAAATGTCGATACCCGGCATGTCGCTCTTGTAGAACACGTACTCCTCGTAGGCCTTGAGCGACACTTTCTCCTCGAAGTAGTAGACACCCGAGTTGTTCGTATCACACAGCTTTACGGTTACGTTGCCGTGGTCAGTCGTCGACATGAGCTTACAGCTGAAGTCGTAGTTTGACGTGGCGGCGGTGGTCATGTCGGTATGGAACAGGGCCTGTGCCTGCCACGTTTCCGAAGTAGCCTCGGGCAGCGAGAAGGTGAACGAGTTGCCGTCCTGCGTCATCACGGGGTCAGCTATCTGCGTCCATCCCGGCGCGTAGTAGTACGAATTTGTGAACGTACAGTTCTTGAACATGTTGTATTCGCTGTCAGGGTCGAAGCCGTCGAACGTTCCCCCGCCAGCCTCCTGGCTCGTAAGTATGTAGTGCCAGGCTATCGTGCCGTCGTCATACACGAGCACGAGGCGCGAGCCCGTAATGCTCTCTATGCGGAAGCGCGGGTCGTTATACTGGTTGTCGCACGAGATGTAGGGAAAGAGCGTGCCCGCCGGCAGCACGAGGTAGACGTCGTCGCCCTCGCCGACAAGCTGGAAAGTGGCCGTCTGCGGCTCGGCCTGGGTGTCGAAGTCGTTGCCGTCGCCGGGGTTGCCGGGCATTACCGTGCAGCCCGTGTTGACGAACACGAGCCCGTCCTCGCCGGGACTGTACGTATAGGCATAGTCCGAAGAGAAGGTCAGTTCGTCATCATATATGCCGTTGGCCTCCTTCTCGTTGGGCTGTGCCGAGTACCATCCGAGTCCGTCGGTGCCGGATTCGCCACAGCCGAGATGGCCCGCCTCCTCGCTTGCTATGCGCCATGTCTTGCCCGAAAGCATTGTCAGGTACATGTCAAAGTTAACAAGCGAGTTGTCGATGTGAAACGTTACCGAGCCCATGCCCTGACTCATGCCGTTACGGTTGCCCACGCGGTAGTTGAGCACATAGTCGCCGGCGTTGTTGACAATCTTGGTGTATCCGTTGACGGTGGAGTACGGGTTGGCGCTCTCCCACGTCATGTACCATATCGGGTAGATACCGTCGCCCTCCATGTTGAACGTCACCTGGTTGGTCTCCTGGTCGACGTCAACCGTCACACGCGTCTGTTCTGCCAAAGGAAGGTTGTTCTCGTTCAGTCCGTCGATGTCGTCAGGCGAGCACGATGACAGCGCAAGCGGCAGCGCCATGGCACCTATCGCTCCGTATATATAATACTTTAGCTTTTTCATTTCACGTTCGTTTTAGTGTAAGGTTAATAATTGTTCTGCGTCAGTGTGCCCTGCGCGGCGTCAATCTCCGACTGCGGTATGGGCAGATACTTCTTCGATTCGCTCCACGTATTGGTGCGGTAGCCGTACGAGTCGGGGCGCAGCGTGGTGGCGGCCATGCCCGTACGCACGAGGTCCCAGTAGCGCTTGCCCTCGCCAACGAACTCGAGGCGGCGCTCGTTGATGATGTTCTCGATGGTCGGGTCAACCGTATCGGTCAGTCCCGAGCGGCCGTGCACCTCGTTGAGGTACTGGCTCGCGAGCCCCGTGTCGCCTCCCGTGCGCACGAGAAGCTCGGCGGCATTGAGAAGAGTCTCGGCATAACGGTATATGCGCAGGTTGTTGTTGAAGTTGAGGTCGCCGTCGGCCAGCTGTCCTTCGAGGTTGGCCGTCTTAGCGATATACTTGCCGAGGAAGTAGCCCGTGTCCTGATAGCGGTGCTCGTAGGTGCCGTGGGCGTTGGCGTCGAAGCAGGTCACGTCGCGCCTCTGGTCGCCCTCGGCGTACATGTCGTACGTCTCCAGTCGCACCGGACAGAAGCCCCAGCCCTGGTCAATGCCCTCGGTGTCGCCCGCATTAGCCGAGTATCCGTAAGGTGTTATCAGGCGCGGAAGTATCGTTCCGCCGGCTACCAACGGGCCGTTATACGAGCGCACGGCGTTCTGCGACTTGTAGTTAATCTCGAAAATAGACTCCGAGCCCCACTCGCCAGTCTCCTCGAAGATGGCCGAATACGGGCGCATGAGCTGGTATTCCGTTGAGCTGATGATGTCCTGCATGTACCCCAAGGCCTTCTGATAGCGGCTGTCGTCGTTCTGATACATCACCATCTCGGCGTAAAGCATGTACGCCATGGCCTGCGACACCTTGCCCACGTTGTCCTCAGTCGAGGTGTCCTCCCACCTCATCGGCAACACGTTGGCGTCAATTACGTCCTCAAGGTCGGTTATCACGGCGTCATACACCTCGTCGGCAGTCCTCTGCTCGGCCAGATACGGGAACTCGAGGTTCTCCATATAGAAAGGTATGTTGCCCCAGAACTTCCACAGGTTGTTGTAGTAATACGCCCTGAGCACTCGCGCCTGGGCGTTGAACAGTGCCTGATTCTCGGCGCTTATGTCGTCGGCCGCCCACCCTATGTAGGTCAGCACGTCGTTACAGCGCTTAATGCCGGTGAACTCGCACGTCCAAAGTCCTGACATACAGTTCTCCGGATTGGCCTCGTAGTTCATCATAAGGTGCCAGAACTGGTTGTCGGTACGGTCGGAACCGCCCACCCAGATGTCGTCGGCCATGATGTCGCTCATTATGTTTACAGGGTTATACTGCGACCCGTTCCAGTCGGGCCAGTGCAGAGGGTCGTAGGCGGCAACCAGCGCCTCGTACACGTGTTCCTCTGATGTATAGTATTCCTCTATCGGGTTTTGCGTCGGTGGAGTGACCTCGAGGAAGTCGTCGCTGCAACCAACGCTCACCACTGACGCGGCCAACAGCAGGCCGGTAAATATCTTGTTTGTTTTCATTTTATATTCTTTTTTTTGAGGTTTTACGGTCTTGAGGTCTCGGATTAACCGTATAACCCCATAACCTCACAACCTTATAACCGTAATAGATTAAAACTCCAGGTTGAAGCCTACGCGCCATACACGTGCCTGCGGGTAAACTCCGTAGTCGACACCAAGCGACGTTCCGCCGGAAGATATCTCCGGATCGAAGCCGTGGTACTTGGTAAACGTAAAGAGATTTTCGGCAGATACATACAGACGCAGCCTGTTGATGAACACCTTTTGGGTAAGACTCTGCGGCAGGGTGTAGCCTAATTCGATGTTCTTCAGTCGCAGATAAGAGCCGTCGTAGACGTAGAGGTCAGACGATTTCCAGTTGTCTGACGAGTCGCCGACGATGAATACGGGGTACTTGTCAGACGTTCCGGGGCCTGTCCAGCGGTCGAGCATGTATGAAGGGAGGTTGGTAGAGCGGATGTCTATACGCCTGGTGGCGTCGAATACGTCATTGCCGGCCGTGCCTTGCCACATCATCGCGAAGTCGAAACCGCGCCATGCGGCGGTGAGGTTGAAGCCGAAGGTCCAGTCGGGCATGCCCTTGCCTATCTTTGTACGGTCGTTGTCGTCTATCTGTCCGTCGCCGTTAACGTCGACGAAGCGTACGTATCCGGGCTGGGCGTCAGGCTGGATAAGGGCACCTTCGTCGTTGACGTAAGAGTTGACTTCGTCCCATGTCTGGAAGATACCGGCCGTCTTGAGTCCGTAGAAGTACGGGAAAGGCTCGCCGTTAGAGGCTCTCGTGATGGTGCCGACGCTCTGGAAGGTGTCGTAGTTGGCGTAACCGGTGTCGTTACCGAGATTGATAAGCTTGTTCTTCAGGTACGAGGCGTTGCCGCGGATGTTGAACGTGGCGTCGGCGATGTTGAACTTGTATCCCAGCTCGAACTCCACTCCGGAGTTCTCCATCTTGCCCACGTTGCCTATGGGGAGCGTCTCTCCCACATATGAAGGTATGGCCATGGTCATAAGCATGCCGTCAGTGGTCTTCTTATAATAGTCGACGGTGAAGGTCAGGGCGTTGTTGAAGAAGCCCAGGTCGAGGCCTATGTCGGTCTGTACGGACTCCTCCCACTTGAGGTTTTGGTTGGAGAGGCCGTTGGGCTTCACTCCGTTGACCACGTTCTCGGAGTTACCGAAGATGTAGTTGTTGCCTGTCGTGGTGAGCACGATGTAGCGGAAGTCGTCTATGTTCTCGTTACCGTTCTTACCCCAGCTGAAGCGTACCTTCATGTTTGACAGCCAGCTCGGGCGTATCTTCTGCAGGTAGGGCTCGTTGGTGACATTCCATCCAAGGGAGAAAGACGGGAAGGTGGCGTACTTGTTGTTGGAACCGAAGCGGCTCGAGCCGTCGCGGCGCACCGTAGCCTGGAGCATGTAGCGCTCGGCGTAGTTGTAGCTCAGACGGGCGAACATTGACGACAGCGTGTGCGGATTTGACGGTCCGCCCCACCCGTCGCGGTCGCCGTTCTCGGCAAGTCCGCTCGCGAAGTTGATGTAAGGCTTGTTAACGTCGATAAGATAGTTGCGGCTTGCGCCGAGAGTCCATCCCGTGTTCTTCATGGCCGACTGTCCGAGCACGATGTTGAAGGTGTGGTCGCCGATGGTCTTGTCGTATGTCAGGACGTTCTCTATCTGCCATACGGTGCCGCGGTCGCTCTCCTGGCTGGCCGCGGTCTTGTTCGAGCGGTTGTTGCCTGACAGGTAATAAGTAAGGGTGTGGCCCTCGTTGCCCCAGAAGGACATGTCGGCACCGTAGGATATTCGATACTTCAGGCCGTCCCATATCTGCAGTTCGGCGGCGAAGTTGGCCACGAACTTATGGCTCCAGTTCTGTGCTCCGGGCAGCGATAGGGCCATCATCGGGTTGACCATCTCGTTGTACGCGGCGCCGGGAATGGTGTAAGGCTGGCCGTTAGGGGCGTATATCGGGCGGTAATATCCCTCCTGCAGCTGCGAGTAGTACGCGTCCTGCTCGTCGGCAGCGGCGCCGCTGAGCGTGGGCGTAAGTATCGGCGAGAGGGCCAGTGCCGAGCCAAGCGGCGAGCCCCACTGCGAGTTTACGTCGATATCTTTTGACTTCACGCGGGCATACGAAAGGTTTACCGTGATGTCGAGCTTGTTGAGCCAGTTGCGCGTCTTCGACTCGTCAAACACGTTGTACTTGGTGTTGCTGCGCAAGGAGAGGCGCTGGTAGTTGGAGCGGTCGAAGTTACCGCCGATTATGCCTTCCTGGGTGTAGTACCCGAGCGAGAGGTAATAGTTAATCTTGTCCGACGCTCCGCTAACAGTTATGTCGTGATTCATCACGGGAGCGTTGTCGTAGAACAGCTCGTCCTGCCAGTCGGTACCCTCGCCATAGGAATAAGGATCGGCGTAGGGTGCGTCCATGCCGGCGTTGATGTAACCCTCGTTCATCATCACGGCGTACTCGGTGGCGTTGAGCACGTCGCGCTTGCGCCACTTGCTCTGCCATCCGTAAGAGAAGTTATAGTTGACCTTCACCTTGCCTTTCTTGCCGCTCTTGGTTGTGACAAGTACCACACCGTTGGCGGCGCGCGCACCGTAAATAGCGCCTGAGGCGGCGTCCTTGAGCACCTCTATACTCTCGATGTCGCTCGGGTTGACGTAGTCGAGGCCGCCCTCGATAGGCATTCCGTCAACGATGTAGAGCGGGTCGGAGTCGTTTATGGTACCGATACCGCGCACACGTATCTGCGCTGCCGCTCCGGGCTGTCCTGACGACGATGTTACGGTTACGCCGGCGGCGAGGCCCTTGAGGGCGTTGTCCATGCGGACGGGGGCCGTCATGCCCAGCTCATCAGAGCCCACCTTGGCTATTGACGCGGTCACGACGCTCTTCTTCTGCACGCCGTAACCTACTACAACGAGCTCGTTGAGGGTCGCGTTGTCCTCATGCAGCACTATGTGCATGTTGGCAGCCGCCTTGGCCTCAACGCTTTTGTAACCGATGTACGAGACGGTGATGTCGCTGCCCTCGGGCACTTGCAACTTAAAGTTTCCGTCTAAGTCAGAAACAGCTCCTTTAGAAGTTCCTTTCTGGAACACCGAAGCGCCGATTACCGGCATTCCCTGGTCGTCGACTATCTGTCCCGTGCAGACGAAGTCCTGCGCGGACGCGGCGAGCGATACCAGTGATACCAGCAACGTCAGGATAAAATACTTACATTGTTTCATTGATAAAAGATTTGGTTTTGTTTAGGTATTTTCACGTTTATCGACGGCAAATTTATTTAAAAGGCCGGCACAAAAAAAGCCCGCAAATATAAAAAGTGGATACATACATGCGACATAAGTCACGCAAAACGCTTGTTATCAACACTTTAAGTAAACGCATACTTTGATGAAAAAGTGGACGGATAATAATTATAAAATATACACTTATTAATGGATTTTAGCATAATCGGAAAAGAAAATCCGCATTTTCCGCGCATCAATTACGACGGCTATAGAATTATCAGGACCGCAGACAAAATCCGGTACATGGTTAATCGGCTGTTCGGGTGGACGGAACTAAGAAACCGTTTTGATATCTCGTTAAATGGATTGAGATGTATTCGAGGCGTTATTGACGGTCTTTTGCAGACTAAAAGGCCGTCAATCGCACGCCAAAAGGCCGCCTTTCACGCACTAAAAGGCGGCATACGGCAAAAGCGTTGACAGTCAAGCCGTTACACGGCAAGCGCTGAAATTCTTTCACTTTCCGTCTTTTTGTTTTGCTTTTAAGTTTTTTTATACTATCTTTGCAGCGTGGCGGAGAATGTGTCCGGATGAAGGCTACACACTCCGGAACATCCAGCCGCTTTTCACACATAATTATTTTATATTGAAGACATTTGAAGAATTAGGCGTAAGCGAGGAGATTCGCCGCGCCATCGAGGAGCTGGGCTTTGAACAGCCCATGCCCGTACAGGAAGAAGTTATCCCCTATTTGCTCGGTAACAGGAACGACGTAATAGCCCTGGCGCAGACCGGCACGGGCAAGACGGCCGCCTTCGGCATACCCGTACTGCAGCGCACCGACGCCCGCGTGCGCCAGACGCAGGCCCTCGTGCTAAGCCCCACGCGCGAGCTATGCCTCCAGATTGCCGACGACCTGAAGGACTTTTCAAAGTACATGGACGGCATCAACGTAGTGCCCGTCTACGGCGGAACGTCCATCGAGAACCAGATCCGCGCCCTGAAGCACGGCGCGCAAATCATCGTGGCCACCCCGGGCCGCCTCATCGACCTGATGAACCGCGGCGCCGCGAAGCTCGAGGCTGTGAAGAACGTAGTGCTCGACGAGGCCGACGAAATGCTAAACATGGGCTTCTCAGAAAGCATTGACGAGATACTCGAGGGCGTGCCCGAAGACCGCAACACGCTGCTCTTCTCGGCAACGATGAGCAAGGAGATAGAGAAAATAGCCCGCAACTACCTGCGCGAGCCGAAAGAGATAGTAGTGGGCAGCCGCAACGAGGGCGCAGAGCACGTCAACCACATATATTATATGGTCAACGCCAAGGACAAATACCTCGCCCTGAAGCGTATCGTTGACTACTACCCAAAGATATTCGCCATAATATTCTGCCGCACGAAGCGCGAGACGCAGGAAGTGGCCGACAAGCTCATACACGACGGATACAACGCCGAGTCGCTGCACGGAGACCTCTCGCAGGCACAGCGCGACCTCACCATGCAGAAGTTCCGCCAGCACCTCACGCAGCTGCTCGTGGCCACCGACGTGGCGGCGCGCGGACTTGACGTCGACGACCTGACACACGTAATCAACTACGGACTGCCCGACGACATCGAGAGCTACACCCACCGCAGCGGACGAACAGGCCGCGCCGGCAAGAAAGGAACGTCAATCTCAATCGTGCACACACGCGAGAAGTCGAAGATACGCGCCATAGAGAAGACCATCGGCAAGCAGTTCGTACAGGCGGACATACCATCGGCCGAGGAGATATGCAAGAAACAGCTCTACAAGGTGATGGACCAGATAGTCAAGACCGACGTCAACGAGGAGGAGATAGCCCCCTTCATGACCGACATCAACCGCTACTTCGAGTTCATCGACAAGGAAGACGTGATAAAGAAGATAGTAAGCCTCGAGTTCGGACGCTTCCTGGCGTACTACGCCGACGCGCCCGAGATAGAGAAACCCGCGGCGCGCGGCGAGAAGAAAAAGAAGGAGCGCACCAGCGACGAGCGCAAGCGCACGCACAAGGCAGAGGCCGGCTACCGCCGCCTGTTCATCAACCTTGGCAAGGCCGACGGCTTCTACCCCGGCGAGCTGATGCAGTTCGTCAACCGCAACATGCGCGAAGGACGCCAGGAGATAGGCGCCATCGACCTGATGAGCAAGATGGCGTACTTCGAAGTGCCCGAAAAAGACGCCGAGAAGGTCATGCGAGCCCTCGACGGCACTACATACAAAGGGCGCCAGGTGCGCTGCAACGACGCCGACAGAGGCAACTCAGGCTCACGCCGCGGCGGCCGCAAGGACGACAAATACGGCGATAAGGGCAAGCAGTCGCGCCGCCGCGACGACGCCAACGCCCCGCGCAAGGAGCGCAAGGGCAGGAAAGGCAACGACGGAAAGGCGGACAACGGCAATAACGAAGACTGGCGACAGTTCTTCAACAAAGGCGGCAACGACGTCAGGCTGGTAGGCGAAGAGCCCGACTTCAGCGAGGAAGGATGGGCACGCCGCAAGCCAAAAAAATAACATACGGACACACATACCTTGAAAAAACACTAACCACAATAACGTAATTGCTGCCGGAACGAAAAAAATACGGACACAACCCGTTACAAAACCGGCAGCAATTCGTCATATATCTAAAACATAATCTTTAATACTATGGTTTACAACGAATTAGGAAAAACAGGCATGCGTGTGTAAACCTCGGATTCGGAGCGTCGTCGCTCGGCGGCGTATTCCACGACATACGCGAGGCGGAAGGCATACGTGCCGTGCACACTGCCGTCGACAACGGCATAAACTTCATCGACGTATCTCCCTACTACGGCCACTACAAGGCCGAGACAGTGCTCGGGAAAGCCCTCAAGGAAATACCGAGGGACAAGTACTACCTGTCCACGAAGGTAGGGCGTTACGGCAAGGACGGCGTCAACAACTGGGACTATTCGGCCAAGCGCGTAACCGACAGCGTGTACGAAAGCATGGAACGGCTGAACATTGACTACATCGACCTTATCAACGTACACGACGTCGAGTTCGCCGACCTCAACCAAATCGTCAACGAAACGCTCCCCGCGCTCGTCGCGTTGCGCGACAAGGGAGTGGTGGGACATGTCGGCATAACCGACCTTCAGCCCGAAAACCTGAAATGGGTAATCGAGCATGTACCGTCCGGCACGGTCGAGTCAGTGCTCAACTTCTGCCATTACAGCCTCAACGACGAGATGCTGTTGGACTATCTCGACTTCTTCGAGGCCAACGGCGTAGGTGTGGTCAACGCGTCACCGTTCTCAATGGGGCTGCTGTCGAGACGCGGAGCTCCCGCCTGGCACCCGGCCCCCGAATCACTCAAGCAGGCATGCCGGCGCGCAGCCGAACACTGCGAGGCAAGGAACTACCCGATAGAGAAGCTCGCCGTACAATACTCGACAAGCAATCCTCGCATTGCAACGACGCTCTTCAGCTCGGCAAATCCCGACAACGTGCTCAAGAACATAGGCTACGTCAACGAGACTATGGACAGTGAACTGGTAAAGGAAGTACAGGAAATTATCGGCGACCAAATGCGGGTGAGATGGGCAAACACCTGATACCGCGGCACGCAACGATAACAAAAACAAGGACACATGGCTCTGACTATAATTGATGCGCACTCACATTTGTGGCTGCGCCAGGACACATCGTGGAACAACATGCCCATACGCACCACGCACGACGGGCGCTCGTTCTTCCTTACCGAGGAAGTGCAAATGCTCCCTCCGTTCATGGTCGACGGGCGTAACACGGCCGAAGTATTCCTGTCAAACATGAACTATGCCCGCGTAGGAGGCGCAGTGGTGGTGCAGGAGCTTATCGACGGCCCGCAGAACGACTATCTCGCGGAGGTTAAACGCATGTATCCCGAACGCTTCGAGGTGTTCGGCCTGTGCGATTATTTCAACGGAAAGCCCGCCGAAGAGGCCAAGGCGCTCAGCGCCAGGGGTTTCAAGGGCATGGCGGTGCCGGGCCACAGGCTCATAACCGACGGCAAGCGTGTAATGCTCAACTCGCCGGAAATGATGGACATGTTCCATTATATGGAGGACAACGGCATGATACTGTCCGTCTGCCTGGCCGAGGACAACATGCAGACGGCGGAAATCGAGGAGGTGATACAGGAGTGCCCGCGCCTCAAGATAGCCATAGGCCACTTCGGAATGGTGACCGCTCCGGGCTGGGAAGGGCAGCTCAGGCTGGCCCTCAACGACAATGTCATGATAGAGTCAGGCGGCATAACGTGGCTGTTCAACGCCGAGTTCTACCCCTTCAAAGGGGCGGTGCTCGCCATAAGGAAGGCCATCGACACTGTCGGCGCCGACAAGCTGATGTGGGGGTCGGACTATCCGCGCACTATAACAGCCATCACGTACAAGATGTCTTATGACTTCATACTGAAGGCCGACGGGCTTACCGACATGGAGAAAGCCCTCTTCCTCGGAGAGAACGCACGCCGTTTCTACGGGTTCGGCGCGCTGCCCGACCTGCCTTACGTGAAGAACATGTCCGAATGACGGCGACTTTACAGCAACCTAATACCATTTACAGACAAGACACAAAAGATGAAAAAGAACAAATACGCAGTGCCGCTGACGCTCATATTCTGCCTGTTCTTCCTATGGGCCATCAGCAGCATCCTTCTGCCTACGATGATAAGGCAGCTCATGAAGACTTGCGAGCTCAACGCCTTCGAGGCCTCGTTTACCGAGAGCGCCTACTAGCTGGCTTATTTCATATTCCCGATACCGATAGCGATGTTCATGAAGCGTTACAGCTACAAGGCCGGAATAGTGTTCGGCCTGTCGCTGGCGGCGTTCGGCGGGTTCATGTTTTTCCCCGCCGCTATGGTTGGCTCGTACGGTGTTTACCTGTGCGTGTTCTTCATCATAGCCACAGGTATGTGTTTCCTCGAGACCGCGGCTAACCCTTACGTCACTGTATTGGGCAGTCCGGACACGGCGGTGCGCAGGCTCAACCTCGCCCAGTCGTTCAACGGGCTGGGCGCGTTCATATCCGCGATGTTCCTCAGCAAGCTCGTGCTTAGCGGCAACAACTACACCCGCGACACCCTTCCCGCCGGCTACGAAGGCGGCTGGGAGGCATACATACAGCACGAGACGGAGGCCATGAGGCTGCCATACCTCGCCCTCGGACTGCTGCTCGTGGTAGTGGCGCTGGTATTCGTGATGACGAAATTCCCCAAGATTGCCGACGAACAGGACGGTGCCGACGGCGCTCCGGGCGGCAATGGCAGGCAAAAACTAATCGACTTCTCCGTCCTGAAACAGCCCAACCTGCGTTGGGGCGTCATCGCCCAGTTCTTCTACAACGGCGGACAGACAGCCATCAACAGCCTGTTCCTCGTCTACTGCTGCGTCTACGCAGGCCTTGACGAGGCCACGGCCACCACGTTTTTCGGCTTTTACATGCTGGCGTTTCTCGTCGGGCGGTGGGTAGGCACGGCGCTCATGGTGCGGTTCAGCCCGCAGCGCATGCTCCTGTTCTATTCGCTCATGCTGATGGCGCTGTGCGTGGTCATCTGCATATTCGGCGGCCACGTCGGCCTGTACGCCATGCTTGCCGTGTCCTTCTTCATGTCAATCATATACCCTACGCAGTTCTCCATGGCCCTGCAAGGCCTGGGGACGCAGACCAAGAGCGGCTCGGCCTTCCTCGTGATGGCCATCGTGGGCAACGCCTGCCTGCCGCAGTTTACGGCTTACGTGATGCACGTCAACGAGGACATGTACCACATCGCCTACCTCGTGCCGATGGTATGCTTCGCTTTCTGTGCGTATTACGGATGGCGCAGATGCCGCCGGACGGACAGCGCGGCATGACTTGCCGGCTTTTCGCTAACATGAATCAAACATAAACATAACGCAATAATGAAAGCAGTACGTATTGCCGCGCCGTTGGAAATCGGCGTGGCCGAAATCGAAAGGCCGGCGCTCGGTGCCGGCGTTACGGACAGTACGTTCGTCATGGTGATAGGCTGCGGCATGGTAGGCCTAGGCACAGTAGTGTGGGCCTCGCTGCGCGGCGCCACGGTAATAGCAGCCGACATCGACGACGAGAAGCTGGAACTGGCCCGCCAGGCGGGAGCGACCTACACGGTGAACACCATGACCGAGGACGTGCACGCCCGCATACAGGAGATAACCGACGGACTTGGCGCCGACGTGGTGATTGAGGCCGTTGGCAGTCCGGCCACGTACGTGATGGCCGTCAACGAGGTAGGCTTCACCGGATGCGTGACCTGCATAGGCTACGCCAAGAGCGAGGTGTCGTTCCAGACAAAGCTGTTCGTACAGAAAGAGCTCGACATAAGGGGCTCGCGCAACGCCACGCCGTCAGACTTCCGTGCAGTCATCAACTGCATAAAGACGGGACGGTATCCGGTGGACAAGTTCATTTCGCGCGTCGTGAAGCCGGAGGACACAGCCGTGGCGATGAAGGAATGGAGCGAGAATCCGGGCAAGGTGTTCCGCATTCTCGTAGAGTTCTGACCGGCATGGCGCCCTTGCTACGGAACACCTTGCGGGCTTCCGGGCAGGCGCCGGCCGCCAGCTGCTATATAGCTGAAAACCAGCGAGTTGCCAAAAGGCCGTCTTTTACCACCCGAAAGACGGCCTTTTGCATGACAAAAGACGGCTTTCCGCAAGCCGAAAGGCGGCCTTCCGCGGCCGCTACGGGCAGGACAGACTGTACGGAAACGCGGTCTGCGGCAACAAAAAGGCCTGACTATTTGGCAATATCACCGCTTTTACGTATATTTGCCATGCGAACATAGGATGCGGTTCGGCAATGTCAAGTTAAAAAACTTTGTTTTTTTCTTGCCATTGCGCTCACCTTTCACTATATTTGCCATGCGAACATAGGATGCGGTTCGGCAATGCCAAGTTAAAAAACTTTGTTTTTTTCTTGCCATTGCGCTCACCTTTCACTATATTTGCCGTACAGAATAATCTAATAACATAAATGAAAAAAATAATCTGCTCAGCATTATTCGTAATATGCTGCCACACCTCCGTATTTGCCGGCGACATCTACGTATCGCCGACCGATGGCAACGACGCGGCCCAGGGCACGTCTGCCGCACCGCTGAAAACTATCGACGCCGCGCTTAGAATGGCCCGCGAATGGCGCCGACTGGAACTTGACGACAAGCTGCGGGGCGGCGTTAACATTATATTACGCGGCGGAACGTACCGCCTCGACCGCCCCGTGTTCATCCGTCCGGAGGACAGCGGCACGGCTGATTCGCCCACCGTGATACGCGGCGAAGACACTGCGCCGGCCATAATCAGCGGCGGCACAAGCGTGACGGGATGGCGCAAAGCGGACGACGACCCGCGGATTGCCGCCAAGGCAAGGGGCAGGCTGTGGGTAAGCGACGCTCCGATGCAGGGCAACCGAATCGTTTACGCACGCCAGATGTACGCCGACGGCCGCAAGGTTCTGCGCTCAACGCAGTTCGGCGAGTACCGAATGGAGCGCATGACCGACTTCAACCCTGCCGATGAAAGCATAACCATACCCACGCCGGAGACGGACCTAAGCCGCGCAGGACAGCTGGAAATGCTCGTCCACCAGCGCTGGGCTGTGGCAATACTAAGGGTGAGAAGGATGGAGAACATGGGCAACGGACAGACCAAGGTATGGTTTCACGAGCCCGAAAGCCGCCTCGAATTTGCCCATCCCTGGCCTCAACCGGTAATCGGAGGGGAGCGAGGCAACTCGTCGTTCAGCCTCAACAACGCCCTCGAACTTGTTGACGAGCCGGGCGAATGGTACCAGGACTATCCCTCGGGACAAATATATTACTATCCGAAAGACGGCGAGGACATGGCCGGTACGGACTTCGTCGTGCCCGCTATGGACAATCTCGTCGAGATAAGCGGCACACGCGAGCGCCCCGTAAGCCACATACGCTTCGACAACGTGACGTTCGAGCACGCCGCATGGACACGCCCCTTAAATGAAGGACACGTGACGTTGCAGGGCGGATTCCGACTGATTGACGCCTACAAACTCGACAAACCGGGCCTGCCCCACAAGGCCGCGCTCGAGAACCAGGCGTGGATAGCCCGCCCGGAGGCCGCCTTCAAGGCACGGTTTGCCTCAGGCATAACGCTCAACCGCTGCCGCTTCGCCCACGTAGGGGCCTCGGCCGTCGACCTTGAGTATGCCGTAAGCGGCTCGACTATTGACCGCTGCACCTTCAACGACATTGGAGGCACCGCCGTGATGGCCGGATATTTCGGCGAGGAAGGCTTCGAGACGCACCTCCCCTACTCGCCCGCCATAACGCAGGACATCTGCTCGGGAATAACGATAAGCAACAACGTAATTGACGACGCGACGAACGAGGACTGGGGTTGCGCCGCCATCAGCGCAGGATATGTTAAGCAAACAAACATAGTACAAAACCGTGTTACGAACGTCAATTATTCAGGTATAGCCCTCGGATGGGGCTGGACGGCTCTCGAAACAGGCATGCGCGACAACCACATAACCGGCAACGACGTGAGCAACTACGCCCGACAGCTGTACGATGCGGGCGGAATATACACGCTGTCTAACCAGCCCGGCTCCACCATCAGCGGCAACCACATAAGCCTGCCGGCAGATGCTCCGTACGCAACGAACGAACGTGCCTTCTGCATCTACTTCGACGAGGCTACCGACGGATTCACCGTTTACGACAACGACATGCCTGAAAGGCGCATAGGATACAACCAACCGGGACCTGACTTGAAAGTAAATTAAGAATTAAGAATGAATAATGAAGAATCATTTTGCCGCCAAGGCTGTCGTCTTAACTCCTTAACCGCATAACTCCTTGATTCATATAAATAAATCATTTGCCTTTAACTGAAAATAAATATGATACCTACAAACTACCACCTGTTCGATTTCCTCGACTTCGACACCGACCTTAGGCGTGACGAATCACTGTGGAAAGCCTACAAGCCGACGGCCGTAAGCGAACGCGACGGCGACATATTGGTCAGCGTTCCTTTCCAGAAACAAGTACTCGCCAACGACATGGCAGCCGACACTTCAATACCGAAAGAGGAATATACATTGGTTATACGACAGTATGAACCGAAGATATTGCGCCTCTTCATTGGCTTCGGCGAAGAGCAGATGACCGACGAATCGGAGATACTCCAGTTCAGCCAGAGGGTCAGGAAAGTGCCCCTGAGCGCGTCTTTTGCCGACGGCACGTGGACAATAACCGACCCCGACGGCGTAAAGAGGGCTGAAATCAACATGAAAGAGCCGGTGCTCGACCGCTGGAGCACACTGCTGCCGGACCCGCAGGAGACACTTGACCTGCGCCTGTTCCCCGACGGACAGCGCGAGATACGTCTCGCGGCATACGACCACTTCTCGCCTCCGCGCTACGATGCGCTGCCCCTTGCCTTCTGCAAACTTGACGGAAAGAAGGAGCGCGCGACTGTATCTTTCGAGTGCAAGGCCGACGAATGCTTCGCCGGAACGGGCGAACGCTTCATGAAAATGGACCTCAGCGGCCAGACGTTCTACCTCAAGAACCAGGACGGACAGGGCGTAAACAACCGCCGCACGTACAAAAACATTCCTTTCTACGTGTCAAGCCGCATGTACGGAGCGTTCTACCACACCTGCGCCCACGGCAAACTGTCGCTCGCCGGGATGTCAACACGCTCGGTGCAGTTCCTCAGCCGCCAGGCAATGCTTGACGTATTCCTCATCGGCGGCGACTCTTTCGAGGAGATAATACGCGGCTACCGCGACCTGACGGGCTATCCGTCAATGCCCCCGTTGTGGAGCTTCGGCGTGTGGATGAGCCGCATGACATACTTCAGCGCCGACGAAGTGGACGAAATCTGCGACCGTATGAGGCGCGAACATTACCCCTGCGACGTGATACATCTTGACACAGGATGGTTCAAGACAGACTGGCTGTGCGAGTGGAAGTTCAACGAAGAGCGCTTCCCCGACCCCGAGAAGTTCATCCACGGACTGAAGGACAAGGGCTTCCGCGTCACACTTTGGCAGCTGCCTTACGTCGCCGAGGACGCCGAACAGATAACTGAGGCACGCGAGAACCACTACATCTGCACCCTCACTAAGCAGCAACAGGGCGAAGGCTCGAACTTCTCGGCGCTCGACTATGCCGGCACAATCGACTTCACAAGCCCCGAGGCGACCGAGTGGTACAAGAACCTGCTGCGCCGTTTGCTCAATATGGGCGTGGCGGCGATAAAGACCGACTTCGGCGAAAACATCCACATGGACGCCGTTTACAAGAACATGAAGCCCGAACTGCTCAACAACCTCTACGCCCTGCTTTACCAAAAGGCGGCCTACGAGGTAACGAAAGAAGTGACGGGCGACGGCATCATCTGGGCAAGAGCCGCCTGGGCGGGCTGCCAGAGGTATCCTCTGCACTGGGGAGGCGACTCTTGCAGCTCGTGGGACGGCATGGCCGGGTCGCTCAAAGGAGGACTTCACTTCGGTCTGTCGGGCTTCGCTTTCTGGAGCCACGACGTGCCGGGATTCCACTCTTTGCCCAACTTCATGAACTCACCGGTCAGCGACGACGTGTACGTACGCTGGACACAGTTCGGCGTATTCTCGTCGCACATACGCTACCACGGCACAAGCAAGCGCGAGCCTTGGCACTATCCGGCCATCGCGCCGATAGTAAAGAAGTGGTGGCAGCTGCGATACAAGCTCATACCATACATCCTTCGAGAAAGCGAAAAGGCGACTATGGGCGGCTCTACGGTGCTCCAGGCACTGATATTCCATCACCCCGAGGACAAGATTTGCTGGCACATCGACGACGAGTACTACTTCGGCGACGACTTCCTCGTGGCTCCCGTGATGAACAGCGAGGGCCGGCGCGACGTCTATCTGCCGGAAGGCAAGTGGGTAAACTTCTTCACCGGCGAGCGCATTGACGGCGGACAGTGGCTCAAAGACCTTGAAGTGCCGCTCGAGTTAATGCCCGTCTACGTTCGCGAAGGCGCCATAATACCTGTTTATCCGGAGCCTGTTGACTGCACGGACGACATGGACCTGACGAAGACCGTAAACCTCGTGATAGACGAAACGTTCAAAGGAACGGAGATATAAGTTAAGAATTAAGAGTTAAGAGTTAAGAATTAAGAAAATATGACTTTGAGGATGTACAACCAACAAAGCACATTTTCTTAATTCTTAACTCTTAATTCTTAATTTCTAGAGTCATATTTTCTTAATTCTTAACTCATAATTAAATATGTGGAAGACTAACCTTGAAGAGACCAAACAACGATACATAAACTGGTGGAACCATAAAGGCATTATCCTGAACATGTGGGAACACTTCCAGGAAGGCGTCAAACCGCACGCCGACGTGCCCGCGCCACCAGCGCCGAAAGACCTCAACCAAAAATGGTTCGACCCCGAATGGCGTGCCGAATACCTTGACTGGTACGTGGCGCACAGCTGTCTTAAGGCCGACATGCTTCCCGTTGCCAACACGCAGTTGGGCCCCGGCTCGCTGGCCGCAATACTCGGAGGAGTGTTCGAAGGGGGCGAAGATACCATCTGGATACACCCCGACCCACAGTTCAAAGACGACATAACGTTCAACCCCGAGCACCCAAACTACCTGCTGCACAAGGCTTTGCTGAAAGCGTGCAAGGAGAAGGCGAAGGGCAACTACTACGTTGGTATGCCCGACCTGATGGAGGGCATGGACGTGCTTGCCGCCCTGAAAGGCACCGACAAGGTGCTGATGGACACGGTGACACAGCCCGACGTGCTGGAGCATCAGATGCAACAGATTAACGACATTTACTTCAAAGTGTTCGACGAGCTGTACGACATCATCCGCGAGGGCGACGAGATGGCTTTCTGCTACTTCTCGTCGTGGGCTCCGGGCAAGATGAGTAAGCTGCAAAGCGACATATCCACGATGATAAGCGTTGACGACTACCGCCGCTTCGTGCAGCCGTTCATACGCCAGCAGTGCCAGAAGATTGACTACACGCTGTACCATCTCGACGGCGTGGGCGCACTGCACCACCTGCCGGCGCTGCTCGAGATAGAAGAGCTGAACGCCATTCAGTGGACGCCGGGCGTCGGAGAGCCTCAGGGAGGGTCGCCTAAATGGTACGACCTGTACCGTAAAATCCTGGCCGCAGGCAAGAGCATAATGGCCTGCTGGGTAACGCTTGACGAGCTGCGGCCACTGCTTGACAACATCGGAGGCGACGGCGTGCACCTGGAAATGGACTTCCACAACGAGGACGAGGTGGAGAAAGCCATGCGCATAGTCGAGGAATACCAGTCTGATAGCAGACAAGTTCTTCAGCAAACAAGTTCTTCAGCAGACAAGCAGACAAGCAGACAAGTCATAAACCTTGACGACCTGAGCGGCGACCAGGCCGTAAACAGAATAATAGACGAGGCCGAGCGCAAGTTCGCCGACCTCTCCAACAAGACCCATCAGGCTAATTCGGCCAATAAGGCTAATAAAACCAATGAGCCTGATAGGCCAAGCCTCAAGGAGATTGCCCGGGAGCGCCTGCTCATTCTCGACGGCGCGATGGGCACGATGATACAAACCAGGAGGCCGTCTGAGCAAGACTTCCGCGGCGAGCGCTTCGCCAACCACCCCGTTGACGTGCTCGGTTGCAACGACCTGCTCAGCCTTACGCGCCCCGACATCGTGCTTGACATCCACCGGATGTACCTCGACGCCGGCGCCGACATCATCGAGACAAACACGTTCAACGCCCAACGTGTGTCGATGGCCGACTACCGTCTGGAGGAGTATTGCCGTGAAATGAACCTTGAAGCATGCCGACTGGCACGCCAGGCGGCCGACGAATACACGGCCAAGACGCCCGAAAAGCCGCGCTTCGTGGCCGGTTCGATGGGGCCGACGAACAAGGCCTGCTCATTGGCTACCGACACTACGCAGCCCGGATGGCACGCATTCGGCTACAGCACGCTGACCGACGCCTACGCCGAACAGGCCGAGGCGCTGATTGAAGGCGGCGTAGACGTGATACTGATAGAGACCATCTTCGACATCGAGAACGCCCGCGCGGCTGTCGAGGCGGCACGCAACGCCGCACGCAAGGCCGGCAGGAACGTTCCGATAATGCTCAGCTTCACCAACGTTAACGGCGACGGCGTGAACATGCTGGGACAATCTGTAGAGCAGTTTATCGACAGCGTGGCGGGCGACGACATCCTGTCGGTAGGCGTAAACTGCTGTCCCGACCCGCTGACGGCCGTGCCCGTGCTCGAGAGGCTCGGTTCACGCACCGGTTACCTCATATCGCTCTACCCCAACGCGGGCAAGCCCGACGCCTCTGGCAGATACCCCATGACGCCCGAAATGACGCAGGCTGCGATGTGGAGCATTGCCGAACGCCACGTGACCGACATCATCGGAGGCTGCTGCGGCACCACGGACGCCCACATACGGCGCCTGGCCGAGATGGTGGAACCTATCAAGGGACTGCGCCTCTCGACCCATTCAATATACAAGCAAGCGAGCAGACAAGTTGACGAGTGGACGAGCAGACGAGCAGACAAGGACTCAGCTGCGCAACAGCCTGACAGTCAAGGCGTTGCAAAAGGCCATCTTTCGCCTTCCGAAAGACCGTCTTTCACAGGCCAAAAGACCGTCAACGACACCGCAAAAGACGGCCTTCCGCAAAACGGCGGACAAACCCCTGCGCCGTCAAGCGCCGACGCCATCTTTGACGCCATACTCAAGGGCAAGGCCGACCAGTGCGTAGAGGCCACCCGCGCGGCACTTGCCGAGGGCGCCGCTCCGCAGGACATAATCAACGGCCAGATGATACGCGCCATGGGCGAGGTGGGCCAGCGCTTCCAGGACGGCAAGGCCTTCGTGCCCCAGCTGCTCATGGCGGGCCGCGCCATGAAGGCCGCACTCGAACTGCTGAAGCCCATGTTGGCGGGCAGCGCGTCGACAACCATCGGCCGTGTGGTAATCGGCACGGTGAAAGGCGACCTGCACGACATCGGCAAGAACCTCGTTGCGTCAATGCTCGAGGGCAGCGGCTTCGAGGTCGACAACATCGGAATAGACGTTCCGAGCGACAAGTTCGTGGAGGCGGTGAAGTCGTACCACGCCGACATTCTGTGCATGTCGGCCCTGCTGACCACCACAATGACCTATATGAAGGACGTAATCCGCGCCATCGAGGACGCCGGCCTGCGCGACAAGGTGAAGATAATGGTGGGCGGCGCGCCCGTCAGCCAGGCCTTCGCCGAGGAAATCGGAGCCGACGGATACAGCGACAACGCCAACGAAGCGGTGAAGGTGGCGAAGACTCTGATGAACAAAATGTAATATTTATCTTAGGAGTTAAGGAGTAATGAAGTTAAGGAGTTAAGACAAATGCCTCGTTGTCAGGCTACGGCTTATTGGGCTTATCCGGCCAATCAGCCTTATTGCTCTCGATAAGCAAGACACTTGTCTTAACTCCTTAACTTCATAACTCCTTGACTACTACCAACAACAAACAAATAATTCCATGACAACACAATCATTACACGCCCTCGACTGGGCCATCCTTGCCGCCTACTTCGTAATCCTTCTGCTGATAGGCGTATGGGCAAGTTCAAAGAGCAAGAAGGGCAGCGGCAAGTTCCTGGCGGGCAACTCGCTGCGCTGGCACCACATAGGCTTCTCCATGTGGGGCACCAACGTCGGCCCGTCAATGCTCATAGCGTCGGCAAGCGCCGGCTTCACCACGGGTATCGTGTCGGGCAACTACGCCTGGTACGCCTTCGTGTTCATAGCCCTGCTGGCCTTTGTCTTCGCCCCGCGCTACCTGGGCAGCCGCGTATCGACGCTGCCCGAGTTCATGGGCCTGCGCTTCGGGCAGTCAACGCGCAACATGCTGGCCTGGTACACCATCGTGACCATCCTCATATCGTGGCTCGCGCTGACCCTTTTCGCCGGCGGCATAATCATCCGCCAGGTGTTCGGCATACCGATGTGGATGTCGGCTTTCATGCTTCTGGCCATCTCGGCGTTCTTCACCATGCTCGGCGGACTCAAGGCCGTGGCCTACACCAACGTGTACCAGATGGTGCTGCTCATCGTCGTATCGGCCACGCTTACGTTCATGGGAATATACCGCTTGGGCGGCGACTCGTTTACGGGAGGCATAGCCGTGCTGGCGAATCCCGACATCGTGCCGTCAGAATACTGGAAACTCTTTCAGCCGAACACGGACAAGGACTTCCCCTGGCTGCCCATCCTGCTGGGCTATCCCATATCGGGCCTGTGGTTCTGGTGCACCGACCAGTCTATGGTTCAGCCCGTGCTGGCTGCAAAGAACCTTAGCGAGGGACAGCGCGGGGCCAACTTCACGGGCTGGCTTAAAATCCTCGACGTGGCCATCTACATCGTTCCCGGCATAGTATGCTTCGCGTTGTTGAAGACAGGTTTCTTCGGAAACGCTACCATCGACCCCGACAACGCCTACATGACGCTCGTGTCAAGCCTCTTCCCCGTAGGCATGGTGGGCCTCGTTCTGGCAGTGCTCACCGCCGCGCTGATAAGCACCATCGGCTCCGCCCTTAACGCCCTGAGCACCGTATTCACGATGGACATCTACGTGAAGAACATCCGACCCAACGCCACACAGGCCGAGATAGCCCGCACGGGACAGATTGTGACCATCATCGGAGCGCTGGTGTCGATAGTGATAACCGTCGCCGTCGACAACATCAAGGGCATGAACCTCTTTAACGTGTTCCAGTCGGTGCTCAGCTTCATCGCCCCGCCGATGGCAGCAGTGTTCGTAATGGGCGTGTTCTGGAAGCGATGCACCACGCTGGCGGCCAACATCACGCTCACTTTCGGCACCATATTCAGTATCGGAACGGGCATTCTCTACCTCTGGGTAATACCCGGAGCGGCAGACCACATACACTTCATGATGCTCTCGTTCTACATCTTCGTGGTGCTTATTGCCGAGATGGTAATCGTCAGCTTGTGCAACAAGGCCGCCACGGAAGAGCCTAAGGTTACCGTACTCAGGGAGCGCCCGAAGCGCGACGTGATAGTAAGCTGGACGCTGCTGGCCATCGTAATGATAGCGCTATACGTGTTCTTTAACTAAAAGTACGCGCCGTAAGGCCGCCGTCTGACGTGCCCTGCCTTTCCACGACAGCCGCAGCCGGCGCCCGACGGCACGCTTACAGTCAAACAATACATCGAAATATGACAACTAACATCACTGAATGGATGCGCTCGCTCATCGCCGGCCGCCCCGTGGCAGCCGTGCCGATAATGACTCATCCGGGAATAGAAATCATCGGGAAACGCGTAGTTGACGCCGTGACCGACGGACTTGTGCATGCCGACGCGGTATGCGCCGTGGCCGAGAGGTATCCTACGGCTGCCGCTACGGTAATAATGGACCTCACGGTCGAGGCCGAGGCCTTCGGCGCCGACATCGTGTTCGAGCCCGACGAGGTGCCGGCAGTGCGCAGCCACCTGCTCAACGGTCCTGAAGACATCGGCGGACTGCGGGTGCCATCGCTGCGCGCGGGGCGCGTGCCGGAGTACATCAGGGCCAACATGGCGGCAGCGCGGCGCATAACCGACCGCCCCGTGCTGGCCGGATGCATAGGGCCGTTCTCGCTGGCGGGCAGGCTCTACGACATGTCGGAGATAATGATGCTCATCATCGAGCGGCCCGACGCCGCACGCGAGCTGCTCGACAAGTGTACGGACTTCATCCTGAAATACTGCATCGCGCTGAAAGAGGCGGGCACGGCTGGCGTCGTCATGGCCGAACCGGCGGCCGGACTGCTGTCGGACGACGACTGCATGGCCTTCTCCTCGGTGTACGTAAGGCGCGTGGTGGAGGCCGTACAGGACGACACTTTTGCCGTAGTGCTGCATAACTGCGGCAACACGGGACAGTGTACCCACGCCATGACGGCAACGGGAGCCGCCGCATACCACTTCGGCAACAAGTGCGACATGGCCGAGGTAACGCGCGACGTGCCGGCAACGGCGCTCTCGATGGGTAACCTCGACCCCGTATCGCTGTTCAAGGACGCCACCCCGGAAGGTATGCGCCGCGCCACAAGAGAACTGCTGGAGCGCATGGAGGGATTCCATAACTTCGTCATATCCAGCGGCTGCGACACTCCGCCACACACTCCACTGGCAAACATCGACGCCTTTTTCGACGAGGTGGAGAGATGGAATAACAGCAGTAATAATCTACAGTAGTTAAGGAGTTAAGGAGTAAAGGAGTTAAGACAAATGTTTTGTTTAATGAATAATTAATAATGAACAATGAATAATCACGTTTGCCTGTTCCGGTAATGGATTTTTCATTCTTCATTTTTTACTTTCTGCTTTTCATTTAACAGAGCATTTGTCTTAACTCCTTTACTCCCTAACTACTTAACTACTTAAAACATAAACAATGACCACATATGAATTATCTTACCCCGAACTCGGTCTCGACCTGCACGAAGTGTACGTACAGATGGGCTACGGCGACGCGGCGCCCGACGCCGACGTTGTGGCCGAGACGAAGGCCGTAGAGGCCGGAATAGCGGGGATATTGCGGCCGAGATACACCTTCTTTATCGCCGAGGGCACGCTCGACGACACGGCGTGCACGCTCAACATAGGCCATACGGAGCTCAACGTAGGCCGCATCATAGCCCGGCAGCTGCGCGGGAGCGAGGCTTTCGCGTTCTTCGTGGCCACGGCGGGCGCCGAGTTCGAGGACTACCAAATGCGCCTCAAGGACGATGACGACATGGTGCGCACGTTCATAGCCGACTCGTTCGGCAGCGTAATAGCCGAACTTACGGCCGACGTGATGGAACGGACACTGCAGGACGACATCTCAGGGCGCGGCTGGCGCCACACCAACCGCTTCAGTCCGGGATACTGCGGATGGAACGTGTCCGAGCAGCAGAAACTGTTTCCGCTCTTCGGCGGCGGCGCCCCTTGTGGCGTAAGACTGACGGAGTCGAGCCTGATGCTGCCCATCAAGTCGGTAAGCGGCGTCGTAGGACTGGGCCCCAACGTGCGCAAGCTCGATTATTCGTGCGGCCTGTGCGACTTCAAGGACTGCTATAAAAGGAGGAGAAAAGAGGCCGTAAAGGGCTGAAAACAAGCGTTCGGGCGCGGCGGCGACGGCACGGCAGGCCGGCGGGCGTAGCCAAGCGCTCCGCAAAACACGGCAAATTACCTTGTAAAAGGCCGCCTTTCGCAGTGCGAAAGGCGGCCTTTTATCATGCGATATACGGTCTTTTACCGACAGCGGGGCTACAGCTCGTTCTTCAGTATCTCGGCCATCGAGCCTTGGTAAAGCCTCTCCACGTCGATGTAAGCCTGCATGTTGCGGTACACTCCGTCGGCCTCGACGTAATAGTCGGTAACGGATATCTCGCCGTTCTCGACCGCCGTACGCAGCAGTTTCAGCGTCTGGCGCATCAGCGGCACGTCATACGCCGCGGCGGCCGAGCGCAAGCGCCGTATCTCATCCACCTTGGCCCGGGCCCCGCTCTCAGCCTTTACGCGCGCTTCGGCCTGCCTCATCTGCGCTTCCGTGCGGCGAGCCTTGGCCGCCTTGACCTTGTTCTTGCTTGAGAACAGCGGTATCGAGCCGCCGATAAGGAATCCGTTGCTGGCATCATCGCCGTCGGTGTTACGCCGGTAGCCCACCTCTATCTTCGGTATCCAGCTCTGGCGGTTCACCTTCACGTCCTGCTCGGCAGCCTTTACGGACGCCTCGGCCGTGCGGACCGACAAGTCAGCGGCCACCGCCCGGCCATACAGCTCACCGTCGCCCACGGCAGGCAGCGCGGGATATTCCGTGGCCTCAAGCTCAACGGGCTTGTCGCCGTTAAGGGCGCGCAGCTGCTGCAACGCCGTATTCCGCCCGGCCTCAGCCTGCGCCAACTCCGTCTCGAGGTTCATCCTTTCCATCTTCACCTTGTTCAGTTCAAGCGCCGTAGCGTCGCCGTTATCGTATTTCTCGGTGTACATGGCCATCAGCTCGTCGGCATTCCTGCGCCGTTCGTCGAGCAGGGCCCGCCTCTTGTTCATGTATATAAGGTCAAGACACAGGCTTTTCGCCGCGAGCAGAACGTCACGGCGCGCCGTAAGGTACTCCATCTCCTTTACCTCGCCCTGCAGGCGGTTGGCCTTACGCCTTGCGCCGTACAGCGTAGGGAAGTCGAAGCCCTGGGTTACGACCAGCTCGGAGCTGGCCATTCCGCTAACGTTGGCATTGAAAAACGGGCTGTATTCCACCGAAAGGTCGTCAAGCGAGTTCTGCTGTTTCAGCTCCAGTGACGAAGCCTCGTTGCCCTTGAGCAAGGCTTTCAGCTCAAGGTTGTTCATCTCCACGCTGCGCAGCACGTCTTCAACGGTCTGCGCCCCAGCCGTTGCGGCAATGAGCAATGCCGCGATAGATAATATTGTTGCTTTCATAATTCTTTTTAAAATAAGGCCTATAGGGCTAATTGGCCAAATAAGCCTGATAGCATTTCTACTTACTCCTTACTACTCCTCTCCTTACTCCTTACTACTCCCTTCCTATTCATCCACTCGTAGACGATGGGGATGATGAAGGCGTTGAGGAACGTCGACGTCAGCAGACCTCCCAGGATGACCTTAGCCATGGGGCTTTGTATCTCGTTGCCTGGCAGGCTTCCGCGCAAGGCAAGCGGCACGAGGGCCAGCGCCGAGCAGAGAGCCGTCATGAGGATGGGGTTCAGGCGGTCGAGCGAACCGTGGACAATGCTTTGCCTGAGACTGTCGTCGCCATCGGCACACAGCATATTATAACGGTTGATTAGCAGCATGCCGTTACGCGTGGCGATACCGAACAGCGAGATGAAGCCGATAATCGCCGGTATGCTTACCTCGCCCGTAGTCATCACGAGGGCGAACACGCCGCCGATAAGCGCCAGCGGCAGGTTGAGCAGTATCACCCCGCTCTCGAGCGCGTTGCGGAACTGCATGTACAGAAGGAGGAATATCACGACAATGCTGAGCAGCGACGCGAGCAGCAGCACGCGGCTGGCCGACTGCTCGCTCTCGAACTGTCCGCCGTACTCAACGTGGTATCCATCGGGCAAATCCACCTTGGCGTCCACCCGCCTCTTTATGTCATTGACCACGCTGCGCAGGTCGCGGCCGCTCGCGTTGGCCGAAATCACGATCTTGCGCTTCACGTTCTCACGGTTAATAGTGTTCGGCCCCATGGTCGATGTCACCTCGGCCACGTTGGCCAGCGGCACCTTCCGTCCGTCGGGAGTGTCAATCATGAGGTCGCGAATGCGCTCCATGTCGCAGCGGTCGTGCTCGGCGGCACGCACAACGAGGTTGAAGCTGCCGCCGTCGTCATACACCTGCGACACCGTCTCGCCGGCCATGTTGACACGTACGAACGTATTAAAGTCGGCCATCGGTATGCCGTACAGCTTCAGCATCTCGCGCTTGGGCTTTATCTCAAGCTCCGGACGCTCCACCTGCTGCTCCACGTTAAGGTCGGCAATGCCCTCGACGTCGCTTACGGCGGCCTTAATCTGGTTGCCGAGGTCGAACATCTTGTTCAGGTCATCGCCGAAAAGCTTGATGGCTATGCTGGCCTGCGTGCCGCTAAGCATGGCGTCTATGCGGTGGCTTATGGGCTGGCCAATCTCGATGTTGGCACCGGAAATGACCGACAGGCGGTGGCGCACGTCATCGAGAAGCTCCTCGTGCGAACGGTCCTTGAGCTCGAACGGAGCCTCGATTTCAGACACGTTGACGCCCAGCGCGTGCTCGTCAAGCTCGGCGCGGCCGGTCTTACGCGCCACGGTCTGTATCTCGGGCACCGACATCAGTATCTCTTCGGCGCGGCGCCCTATCTTATCCGACTCGTCGAGTGATATTCCCGGCAGCGAGCTTATGTTGATAGTGAACGAGCCCTCGTTGAACTTCGGCAGGAAGCTGTGCCCCAAGGTGAAGAACAGCCCGAGCGCGGCCACGAACAATACCGCCGTAGCCGCCACTACCGGACGCTTATGGTCGAGAGCCCATACGAGCCAACGCTCGTAGTGTTTCTTCAGCCACCGCGCCACGAAAGCCTCACGACGGGCCCCTCCGTCCTTCTTGCCGCCCAGCAGGTAGCTGCAAAGCACGGGCGTAAGGGTCAGCGCCACGAGCGTAGATGCCGCCAGGGCAACGATGAACGCCACGCCGAGCGGTATGAGCATGCGCCCCTCCATGCCGCTGAGATAGAACAATGGTATGAAGCTTACGATGATTATCGCCGTTGAGTTGAGTATAGGCATGCGCACCTCGCGCGAGGCATTGAACACCACCTCGAGCACTGGCAGCCGCTCTTCCTTGGGCAGCGCGCGGTTCTCCCGCAGGTGTTTCCACACGTTCTCCACGTCAACTATGGCGTCGTCGACGAGCGAGCCGATGGCTATCGCCAGTCCGCCGAGGCTCATCGTGTTGACGCTCATGCCAAAATAATGAAGCACCATGAGCGATACGAGCAGCGACACGGGCAGCGTTACGAGCGAGATGAGCGTCGTGCGGACGTTGGCGAGGAAGAGGAAGAGCACCACCACTACGAAGAAAGCGCCCTCGTAGAGCGAGTCCTTCACGTTGTCTATCGAGCTTTCGATGAACCTTGACTGTCGGAACACGTCTGTTGACACGTGAACGTCGGCCGGCATGTTCTTCTTCAGGTCATCCAATGCTTCCTCAAGCCGTTCGGTAAGCTCGATGGTTCCCGTGTCGGGCTGCTTTGTTACGGTAAGCAGCACGGCGGGCTTGCCCTTCTCCGAGGCTGTGCCGAGGCGCGGAACCTGCGCTCCGACCTGCACGTCGGCCACGTCGCCCAGCGTTATGGCGTCGCCGCCCGAGCTTTTTATCACTGCCGAAGCCATCTCGGCCACGTCCTCGGTCGACACCAGTCCGCGCACGATGTACTCGTTGCCGTACTCGTAAATTACGCCTCCGTTGGTGTTGCGGTTCATCTGTCCGGTGGCGGCAAGCACCTCGCCGAGCGTCACGCCGTAGTGTGCCATGCGGCCGGGATGCAGCAATATCTGGTACTCCTTGACGTCACCGCCGAGCACTGACACCTGCGACACGCCGCCCGTGGACATCAGCCGCGGGCGTATTGTCCAGTCGGCCAGCGTCCTGAGGTCGAGCATTGACGTGCTGTCGGCCGTAAGCCCCACGATGAGCACTTCACCGAGGATTGACGACTGCGGGCCGAGCGTAGGCTTGCCGACGTTCTCGGGCAGGCTCTCGTTTACCGCCGCGAGCTTCTCCGACACTATCTGGCGCGCCAGGTAGATGTCGGTGTTCCAGTCGAACTCTACCCATACGACCGAAAATCCCGTCGAAGACGACGAACGTACACGGCGCACGTGGGTGGCGCCGTTGACTGCCGTCTCGATGGGGAACGTCACGAGCTGCTCCACCTCTTCGGCAGCCATGCCGCCGGCCTCGGTCATCACGACTACCGTAGGTGCGTTGAGGTCGGGGAATACGTCTACTTCCGTCTGCCCGGTGGTGTATATCCCCGCCACGGTGAGCAGCACGGCCGCCACGAGCACGAACAGACGGTTATGTAATGAGAAACGAATTATCTTGTTGAGCATGGTTTGTTTATTTTATTCAGGTAGTTAATGCAGTTAAAGCAGTTATCGCTCCCTGCGGCCGCTAAGTAGTTAAAGTCAAATGCATTGCCGCTTATTGACTTTTGCGCAAAGTGCAGGGGTAATGACTTTAACTACTCTAACTACCTTGTAACTACTTTAACTACTTCTTAATGACTATGCGTATGCGCGGGTATCGCCGTGCTCGCGGAGGCCAGCTTCACCTGTACGGCGCCCTCAACGACAACCCTCTCGCCGGCCGCCAGCCCGCTTTTTATCTCCACCCGGCCGCCGTCAGAGCGCCCGGTATGCACCTCGCGGCGCTCGTAGCACGACGGGTCGGTCTGTACGTAGACGAAACTGAGGCCCTGCTCGTCGGTAAGCGCCGACACGGGCACCGACAGGACGTCGCCCCGTCCGCCGGTCAGCACGTAAGTCTCGACAAACGCCCCGGGCATTACGTCGGCGCGGTTGTCAAAGCGGAAGGTCACGGGTATGTACGGCGAGCCGTCGCCCGTCTGCTTGCCCGTGGCCACGAGCTGCCCGTTCATCTGCCGCAGGTCGTACACGCGGTCGCCGTAAGCCGTCTTGAACTTTGCCGACACCACGCTGCCCATCTGGGCGTAGTAGCGCTCGGGTACGTTGGCCCTGAGGTAGAGGCTGCGCGCCTGCGTGACGGTCATCATGGGCTGGCCTACGGCCACATAGTCGCCCTCCTTGACCAGGCATGTCTTGACGTAGCCGCCGACAGGCGACTTCACGGCCACTCCCGCGCCCGTGGCTCCGCCGCCGTCGAAGGCCTCGTAGGCTATCCTGGCACGCTCGTAGTCGGCCTTGATGGCGTTATACTCCTTCTGGGTTACAATCCTGTCCTTCACGAGCTTCGCCGCGCGGTCGTACTCCTTCTTGGCGGCGCGGTATGCGATTTCGGCCTGCCGCGCAGGGTCGTCCTGCAAGTTTCTTGACGATACGGTGAACACCGTGGCGCCCTTGGCCACCGGAGAGCCCTCGGCAAGGCCGCGCGGCAGTGACACTATGCCCGCCACGGTGGCCACGACGGTAGCCTCGCTGCCCGAAGCGGCAAGAATCTTGCCGCCGCAGGGGATTACGCCGTTAAACTCGCCCGGCTCCACCACGGCGGTAACAATGCCCGCGGCCTTGGCCCTGTCGGGCGTTATGACTATCTCGCTGGGGTTGGCCCCGCCCCCGTCGGCATGGCCGTCAGCGTCGGCGTGGGCGCCGTCCTTACCGGTACACGCCGCGGCAAGCATTATGCCAAACGCCCCGATGAAAAGTGATTTGTAATCCATAATGTTTCCTGTTTTCGCTTTTTTACGTGCAAAAATAACGAAACGGGAGTGCAACCCAGTTGCAAACACGCTCAGCGCCCCCACTTCACGCTGCCGCGGAAGACGGCATATTACAACGTAAAAGGCCGCAAACGGCAAGACGAAAGGCCGTCTTTTACACGGCAAAAGACGGCCTTTCATAACACGCTGTACATCAATCCTTTACGGCGGCAACGGCCTACGCGCGCGAGAAAGGCAGGCAGTGAAACAGGATTTTAATACACAGTAACGTTTTTGTAATAATTTGTTAAGAATAAAAACAAAGTCCTGCAATACGCATGTAACATGAAAGACGGAACTTTGCACCCGTCAAATCATTAAAGTTTTTTATGAAAAAAAATTACAGAAAACTATCGACATTCTGCGTGGCGGCTGTGCTTTCTGCATCGGCATTTGCCGCCCCCGATTCTAACGAGGCAGCATTAGGCGTGATGCGCGGACGCATCGTTGACGCCCAGAACCAGGTGCTGCCCGGAGCAACCGTGATGATTGAGAGCCTTCACACGGGCGTCGTGAGCGACGTCAACGGCTATTACACACTCGCCAACCTGAAACCCGGCACGTACATCGTGAAGGTAACATACGTAGGCTACCAGCCAAAGACAATGAAACTGACCGTACAGCCTGACAAGACGGCCGTACAGGACTTCGTGCTCACCGACGGCGTAGAGCTTGAGGGAGTGGAAGTCAAGGGCGCGTTCCACGGACAGAGCCGCGCCATCAACCAACAGAAAAACAACTTCAACCTGACCAACGTAGTATCGGCCGACCAGGTAGGCAAGTTCCCCGACTCCAACATCGGCGACGCCCTCAAGCGTATCAACGGTATCAACGTACAGTACGACCAGGGCGAGGCACGCTTCGGACAGGTGCGCGGAACGTCGCCCGACCTCTCGAGCGTATCAATCAACGGCAACCGCCTGCCCTCCGCCGAGGGCGACGCGCGTAACGTGCAGCTCGACCTCATACCCGCCGACATGATACAGACCATCGAAGTGAACAAGGTTGTCACCGCCGACATGGACGGCGACGCCATAGGCGGTGCCATCAACCTCGTAACCAAGAACACGCCTTACCGCCGCGTGTTCAACGTAACGGCCGGAACGGGCTACAACTGGATTAGCGACAAGCTCCAGCTCAACCTCGGCGCGACGTGGGGCGACCGCTTCTTCAACGACAAGTTCGGCATCATGGCCGCCATATCTTACCAGAACTCGCCGGCCGGCTCGGACAACACCGAGTTCGAATACGACCTTGACGACGACGGCAACGTAGTGCTCACCGACGCCGAAGTGCGCCAATACTACGTCACGCGCGAGCGCCAAAGCTACTCGCTCTCTATGGACTACGACTTCAACCCGAACCATAAAATCTACTTCAACGGCATCTACAACCGCCGCAACGACTGGGAGAACCGCTACCGCGTTAGCTACAAGGACCTGGCCGACGGCGCCGGAGAGATGAAGACCGAGATACAGACCAAGGCCGGCTCAAAGGACAACCGCGGCGCACGCCTCGAGCTCCAGCAGACAATGGACTTCACCTTGGGCGGTGACCACCTGCTCTGGGACAAGCTGCAGACCGACTGGATGGTGTCTTACTCACGTGCAAGCGAAGACCGCCCCGACGAGCGTTACTTCACCATCAAGCAGAAGGACATGACCATCGACATGGAAGACGAGGGCGGACGCCAGCCTTACGCCATAACGCCCATCTCTGTTCATGACGGCGACTGGGAAGTGGACGAGTTCACCAACGCTAACGAATGGATACGCGAAAACGAGTGGAAGGCCAAGGTTGACTTCGAGCTGCCCCTCGCAAGCGGCCTGTTCGGCAACTCGCTGAAGTTCGGCGCGAAGTACACTCACAAGCACAAGACAAAGGAAGTGCTTTGTTACGACTACAAGGACGGCTACGAGGACATCTACGGAACCGACTACACCAACTATTACACATCGCAAATACGCGACGGCTTCATGCCCGGCGACCAGTACAAGGCCATGGACTTCGTAAGCAAGGACTACCTCGAGCAGTTTAATGCGAAGGACTGGGCCCTGCTCGGAGGCGAGCAGGTGCTCGAAGAATCGGCAGGAGACTATGACGCAACCGAGCAGGTTACAGCCGCATACCTGCGCTTCACGCAGAAGCTGGGACGCAAGTTCACGGTAATGGCCGGCCTCCGCATGGAGTACACTGACCTTGAGACAAGCGGCTTCAACTGGAACATCGACGAGAACGGAGACGAAAGCCTCGACCCAACGGGCAAGTTCAAGAACAACTACATAAGCTGGCTGCCGAGCTTCCTCGTCAAATGGGACGCTACCGACGACCTCAAGGTGCGCGCCTCTTACACCAAGACGCTGGCACGCCCGAAGTACTCTCACCTCGTTGCCAACGCTTCTTACAACACCGAGGAGTCGCCTGTTGAAATCACACTGGGCAACCCCGACCTGAAGCCTATCACCTCGCACAACATCGACCTGTCAGCCGACTACTACTTCAAGAGTGTCGGCCTTGTGTCGGCGGCAGTGTTCTACAAGCGCGTCAAGGACTATTCTGTCAACCTGAAGCGCGACATGGCTTACGGCAATTACGCCGAGGCAGAGGTCAGCCAGCCGCTCAACGCCTTCGACGCCGACCTGCTCGGAGTGGAGCTTGGCTTCCAGCGCGACTTCGGCTTCATCTCTCCGGCACTGCGTTGCGTTGGCTTCTACGGCAACTACACTTACACTCACAGCAACATTGTGAAGTCTGTATTCGGCGACAAGGACGAGCAGGCGCTGCCCGGTTCGCCCGAGCACATGGCCAACGCGTCGCTTTACTTCGACAAGTGGGGCCTGAACGTGCGCCTGTCTTACAACTACACGTCAGCCTTCCAGGACGACGAGGAGTATGTGGAGGAGACAGCCCTGCGCCGCTACTACGACGCAACGCACTACATGGACCTCAACGCCAGCTACACGTGGGGCAAGAACGTGAAGTTCACCATCTACGCACAGGCCAACAACCTGCTCAACCAGCCGCTGCGCTACTACCAGGGAACGAAGGACAGGACGATGCAGGTGGAATACTACGGAGCGAAACTCAACGCAGGATTTAAGGTGAATTTCTAATATTAATGGCAAGTAGTCAAAGTAGTTAAAAGTAGTTAGAGTAGTTAAAGTCAAATGCCTTGACGGCTAAACACGCACAATACAAGTGTTCAAGACCAAACATTCAACGAAACATTTGACTTTAACTACTCTAACTACTTTTAACTACTTTAACTACTAAAAACAGACAAACCAATGAAAAGAATACAAACATTAATGTTACTCATGGCCATGGCCGTCATCACGGCTATGGGCCAGACGCCCGCCGAGTGGGCTAAACTCGAGAAGTCGGTCAACTTCTACGTGGCCAACGACCTGGGCCGCAACGGCTACTACGACCAGAAACCGATAGCCGAACTGATGGGCCGTATGGCCGAGACCGTCGGCATAGAGTGCGTTGCCGCGGCAGGCGACATACACCACTTCGAGGGCGTCGTGAGCACCGAAGACCCTCTCTGGATGACCAACTACGAACTCATCTACTCGCATCCCGAGCTGATGCTGGCCTGGTACCCCATCTGCGGCAACCACGAGTACCGCGGAAACACGCAGGCCGTGGTTGACTATGCCAAGGTGAGCCGCCGCTGGGAAATGCCCGCCAAGTATTACACGAAAGTGCTGGAAGACGACGGCGTGACCGTGCGCCTGGTCTTCGTAGACACCACACCGATGATAGAGAAGTACCGCAAGGACACCGAGAAGTACCCCGACGCCTGCAAGCAGGACGTAGAGAAGCAGCTGGCATGGGTTGACCAGACGCTGACCGACGCCAAGGAAGACTGGGTAATAGTAATAGGCCACCACCCCGTCTACGCGCAGTCTACCAAGAGCGAGAAGGAGCGCACCGACATGCAGAAGACGCTCAACGCCGTTCTCTTGAAGCACAAAAACGTCGCAATGTACGTATGCGGCCACATACACAACTTCCAGCACATACGCAAGCCGGGATGCAACATCGACTACGTGGTGAACACCAGCGGCTCGCTGAGCCGTCCGAACGTCAACAAGATTGACGGAACGCAGTTCTGTTCGGGCGTGAGCGGCTTCTCGCTGGTGAGCGCCGACAAGCAGACGCTCGACCTCTACCTCATCGACAAGGAGGGCAAGGTGGTGTACACCGTGGAGCACAAGAAGTAGAAACACTCTAATCCCATAAAATCAGGAACAGCGGAATGCGGCCTTTTGCCTTTCAAAAGGCCGCAAACCACATTGCGAAAGGCCGTTTTTTGCACTGCAAAAGATGGCCTTTCGCAATGCGTTGAAAGCCAGATAGTTACGCAGACTCCCATAAAACGCAGAACAAACAAATTGCGGCGAAAATTTGTTTTATGACGGCAAAAGCCTTACTTTTGCGTTAAAAACACAGTCATGATAAAATTTCCCATCACCATGCTGGCGCTGATGGCCATGCTCGCCGCCCCGGCCAGCGCGCAGACAAAGGCCGCCAAGACGAAGACGGAGCTGTCGATGGAACGGCAGGGAATGGTCGACATCCATACCAAGGACAAGTCGATACAGGTCAGCCTGATGTATTCGAGGGCCGACAACTTCACCGGCACGGTGCTCTACACCGACCTCACGCGCGCCTACCTCCATCCCAAGGCCGCCGCCGCGCTGGCCAAGGCGCAGGCAAGACTGAAGCAGCTGCGCCCCGACCTAACGCTGAAAGTGTATGACGCGGCACGCCCCATGAGCATACAGCAGCGCATGTGGGACAAGGTGAAGAACACAAAAAAGTACTTCTACGTAAGCAATCCCGCCCGCGGCGGAGGCCTGCACAACTACGGCATGGCGGTGGACATAACACTGGCCGCGCTCGACGGCGACACGCTCGACATGGGAACGAAAATCGACTACATGGGCAGCGCGGCGCACATCGACCGCGAGGCAGCCCTCGTAAGCAGCGGCCGCATCAGCCCGCAGGCGCGCAAGAACCGCCAGCTGCTGCGCGAAGTAATGCGCTACGCCGGCTTCCGCCCGCTAAGGACGGAGTGGTGGCACTTCAACCTCGTGTCAAGAGCCACCGCGAAGAAGTATTACAAAGTAATCAAATAAAAGAGAGAACTGAGAGAGCTGGGAGAGCCGGGAGGGCTGGGAAATATTAAAATCTCCAAAAACTTCCATTCCTCCCCGTCCTCCCAGCCCTCCCGGTTCTCCCATTCCTCCCGCCCCACCCAATAAAAAAAGAGCCATGACCACCCAGGAATTCATCTCCCAAAACCTCGACGCCGACATCCGCGACCTCGCACTGCGCCACGCCGGACGCACGGACATCGACCTGCCCTTCGCCCTCGACCAGATAGCCGGGCGGCAGAAGGCAAGGAAGAAACTGCCGACGTGGGCCGCCAACGACGCCATAATATTCCCGCCGGCACTCGCCATGGAGCAATGCTCCTCCGAACAGACCGCCGCCTACAAGGCCAGAGTGGCACGCCGGCTCATCGCAGAACTCCCAGTTCTCCCGGCTCTTCCCAACAATCCCACAACCCTAATCGACCTTACGGGCGGCTTCGGAGTAGACTTCTCGTTCATGGCGCCGCTGTTCGACCGGGCCGTCTACATTGAGCGGCAAGCCCGTTTACGTGACGTCTCACGGCACAACATGGCCGCGCTGGGCATTACCCAGGCCGAGACGCTTTGCGGCGACTCAGAGCAAATTATCGCGTCCGTAGGGCATTGCACGATGATATACGCCGACCCGGCACGCCGCGACGCGCAAGGCGGCCGCACCTTCGCCATAAGCGACTGCACCCCCGACATGGTAGCGATGAAGGAAACGCTGCTCGACAAGGCCGACTTCACCATGATAAAGCTCTCGCCAATGCTCGACTGGCGCAAGGCCGCGGCCGACATGGGGCCGCACGTGGGCGAGATACACATCATATCGGCAGGCAACGAGTGCAAGGAATTGCTGCTGGTCATGTCGCGTAAGTACGACGGTACGGAAAAGATATACTGCGTAAACGACAGCCAGACGTTCTCCTTCACGCCCTCACAGTTCTCCCTGCCACCCCAGCCTTCCCAGTCATCCCAGTTCTACCAGCCTTCCCGGTTCTCCCCTCCAGCCTATCTCTACGAGCCGAACGCCTCGCTGATGAAGGCCGGATGCTTCGGTCTCATAGCCCGCGAGTACGGCGTAAGCCAGATAAGTCACGACAGCCACCTGTTCACGTCGCCTGTAGAAGTGCCCGCCTTCCCCGGCCGAGGCTTCAGGATACGCGCCGTTACGACGATGAACAAGCGTGAACTGAAAACGGCACTTGCCGGCATCAGCCGCGCCAACGTAAGCGTAAGGAACTTCCCGATGGCGGCCGACGCCCTGCGCCGCAAGCTCAAACTGAAGGACGGCGGCGACGCCTACATCTTCGGAACGACGGACGGCGGCGGCCGACACGTGCTATACATCTGCGAAAAATGCAATAAGCAGGTTTGAAAAAGCTTACTTTCCGTATCACAACAATTTACGTAACGCATTGAAAACAAGTATTTTACGTTTTCAATGCGTTTACTTTTGCCCTTACTTGCCGCTACGCCCGGCAACTATACTTATTACCTTTGCGCCGGAAACAAAATTTTACCTTATGCTAAAGAAAACATTACTTTTATCCGCCATCGCGGCAACATGCTGCGTAAACGCGGGCGGACAAAACTATCCTAAACTGGGAACCGACCCCATAGATGAAGTAATCAACGCCATGACCCTTGACGAGAAGCTCGACATGGTGATAGGAGCGGCAGGCATTGACACTGACGAAAAGGCCACCATCGGCAACTCGTCAGAACTCGTGCCGGGCGCCGCCGGCCAGACGAACGCCATCCCGTGACTGGGCATACCGGCCATAATAATGGCTGACGGGCCGGCAGGCGTCAGGATAGACCCCACGCGCGAGGGTACCGACAAGACGTTCTACTGCACCCACTTCCCCGTAGCTACGGTGGTAAGCTCGACTTGGAACACCGAGCTTGCCGGCCAGATAGGCCAGGCCATGGGCGACGAGACCAGCCATTACGGCATAGACGTGCTGCTGGCGCCGGCAACCAACATCATGCGCAACCCGCTGAACGGGCGCAACTACGAGTATTACAGCGAGGACCCGCTGCTGGCCGGCAAGATAAGCGTGGCCGTGGTGAACGGCATACAGAGCAACGGCGTAGGCACGTCGCTAAAGCACTTCGCACTGAACAACCAGGAGACCAACCGCACGAACAACAACGTGGTAGGCTCGCCGCGCACGTTCAGGGAGATATACCTCAAGCCTTTCGAAATCGTCGTGAAGGAAACGCAGCCCTGGACCGTCATGACATCGTACAACAGGATTAACGGAACGATGGCCAGCGAGCGTGCCGACCTCGTGACGGAGATACTCCGCCACGAGTGGGGCTTCAACGGAATGGTCGTGAGCGACTGGTTCGGAGGGCAGTACGCCACGGCCCAGATGGAGGCCGGCAACGACCTTATAATGCCCGGAAAGACGGCGCAGAGGGAAGAGCTGAAGCGCTCCATCGTCAACGGGCACATATCCATGGAGATAATAGACCGCAACATACGCCACATTCTCGAGTTCATCATGCGCACGCCCACGTTCAAGGGGCACAAGGCCGACAACAATCCCGACCTGAAGGCGCACGCGCTCATAACGCGCAACGCCGCCACCGAGGGCATGGTGCTGCTCAAGAACGACGGCGGGGCGCTGCCGCTGGCTGGCGGGACAAGGAAGGTTGCCGTGTTCGGGCGCACCTCCTACGACTTCATAGCGGGAGGAACGGGCTCGGGTAACGTCAACCACGCCTACGTGGTAAGCCTCACCGAAGGGCTCGGGAACGCCGGACTCAGGATTGACAGGAAAGTACAGAAGGCCTACCTCGACTACATTCCAAAGGCCAAGGCGGCGCTGGACAAAGGCAAGAAAGAAAGGGACCGCTTCCTGCCGGAGAAGCTCATCGACGAGATGGAGCTGCCGCAAGACATGCTCGACAAGGCCGCCAAGGACAACGACATGGCCATAATAACCATCGGCAAGACCTCGGGCGAGTCAATGGAGAGGAACGTTTCCGACAACTTCAACCTCACGCCGGCTGAGCTACACCACCTTCGAGCAAGGCCGCCCCGAGGTGTCCGTCAACGCCGACGGCGACATAACCGTAAGGACAACCGTGAAGAACACCGGCGGCATGGCCGGAAAGGACGTGGTGCAAGTGTACGTGTCTGCACCCGGTAAGGACATGGACAAGCCGGCGCGCGAGCTGAAAGGCTTTGCCAAGACGCGCAAGCTCGCTCCCGGCGAGACACAGACCGTAGAGATAAAGATACCCTACGTAAGCCTGGCCTCGTTCAACGAGAAGGACAGCCAGTGGCAGGTAGAGAGCGGAGAGTACAAGGTAATGGTGGCAAGCGACGCAGCCGACATGGCCCCGATGACCGTCACCGTGAGCGAGAAGGGCCGTGTGACCGAACGCGTGCGCCCCTGCCTGCTGAAGGAGATGAAATAAGACTGCTTATGAAAGACGGCCTTTCACGGGCTGAAAGACCGCCTTTTACCGCCTGAAAGGCCGCCTTTTGCAAGACGGAAGGCGGCCTTTCGCAAACACATGGACCAGCCCCCGCCACGCCGCGGGCCGTGACCAACCACACAAAGCGCATTCACATAAACATTTACTAACTAAAAACAATTGATAATGAAGAAGATTTTAGTATCATGCATGATGGCATTCATCAGCATGGCAGCCCTCGCGCAAGGCGGAGGCAAGTATTCGGAAAAAGTAGTGTTCCAGAATGACGACGTAATCTTCCGCCAGATTGACGAGCACACCTGGGAGGGTAACGGCCACCTGATGGCCAACGAAACGGTGTACATCGTCGAGGGAAACGACAAGGCGGTGCTAATCGACGCCGGAACAAACATACCCGGACTCAGGAAAATAGCCGAGGGGGATAACCTCTAAACCGCTGACGCTCATCGTCACGCACGTACACCCCGACCACACGGGAGCGGCCATCAACGACTTCCCCTACCTGTACATGAACGCGGCCGACATGGTAGGCGTGCCGGAGTTCATGCCCGAATACAAGGGCGAAAAGAGGTTCCTCAAGGACGGACAGGTAATCGACCTCGGCGGCAGGCAGCTCGAAGTAGTGTTCACTCCCGGCCACACGCCCGGCTCGACCACGTTCGTCGACAAGGAGAACGGCTACGGCTTCAGCGGCGACTCGTTCGGCTCGGGCAACCTGCTGGTGTTCACCACGCTCAGGACTGAGGTGGGCACATGCAACCTCATGTCGGCATACATGGGCAAATACGGTATCAACAAGCTCTTCCCCCGGCCACTACTACGGCGTCAACGCCGAGACAAAGAAGCGCGTGGAGGACATCGGCACGCTGTGCTCGGACGTGCTCACGGGCAAGCGCAAGGGCGAAAAGGCCGACAAGCCGACGCTCGACCTTGACCTCGTAGTGACCGACTTCGGCGCCAACGTACGCTTCAACAACAACGCGATAAAATAATACCAAAGAAAAACAAAGCGAACAAAAGAAATGGACAAAGGACGAAAACTGATGATAACGGCTGCCATCATGGCAAGCCTGGCTCCCGCCATGGCACAGAACGAGATAAAGAAAGACTCGGTGCCCAACACCAAGGAGGTGGAGAACCGCAACGTAATGCTAAACGCCTCGGCCGACAACCAGCCAAGACAAGTGTCAATCGGACTGCCATCGGAGCTGTCAGCCACAATATACGAGGACGGCACGCCCGTATCGTGGACGTGGTGGCCAATGCTCCCCTACTACTATTGGGCGGCAAGCCCCGTCTACTCGCACGTGGGAATGAAGTCGCTCAGCGAGAACGCCATAACCAACGGCACGGTGAACTACATCATCGACTCGTGGACCAAGGAAGGAGGTGACAAGTTCGAGGGCAACGCCCAGTACAACACAAACATCTTCGGACTGCAACGCTTCAACGTGTCAGCGTCAGGACCGATAGCCAAGGGATGGAGCTTCACCGCCGGAGCGTACACCAACCTTGACCCGGGCACGAACAAGCTGGCCGACACAAAATGGCAGAACGACATGAAGCAGTTTAAGTTCGGCATTACCAAGAGGTTCAACAACAACCGAGGCAAGATAAGCCTGTTCTACAAGTACAACTTCACACGCAACGCCACCGACGGCACAGCACCGTTCATTTTCGTGGGCGACGGTAGCGTAAAGGAGTACAACGGGTTCGACATGGGCCGCGACGGATTCCTGCCCGCCAACAGCCAGATAATCTACTACGACGCCGCCACGGGCAGGATGACCAGCGTACAGCGCGACATGGGCATGACGGCGCTTAGCAACGACGTCAACCTCAAGTTCGACTACGACCTCACAAGGAACATGCACCTGAGGTTCATGACCAAGTACCACTACGCCAACGTACACTACCTGGGCCTCTCGGCGGCGGGCATAGGACTGGCCGACGAGAACAGCGGGTACACATACGCCTACGACACGTACAGCCACCAGGACGGAGAGCTCTTCACGGGCAACTACGCCACACGCTACCTTCAGCGTGAGGTGGCCCACGAGAGGTCATGGTTCAACACGGCCGAGCTGACAGGCACGAGCAGCGACAAGCGCCACAGCTGGCGCGTGGGGCTTAACGTATGGTGGATGATGCCCGACATGATCAACAGCACCGGACTGTACGCGCACACCGTCGAGGCAGACCCCGTATGGCTGAAGCTGAACGGACAGCAGGGCGCCGGCCTCAACACAGGCGCCGAATACTATGACGCCCACGAGCTGAAGACCGCCCTCTACCTCTCCGACGACTGGCAGATAAACAACCGCTGGTGGCTGTCGGCAGGCCTACGCCTCGAGTACTACAAGTTAGGCGGCCGCAACGCCATGACCAACGACGAGCCGGGCGGCACCGACATCAAGTATCCCGAGAACGCCCGCACGCCGCAGTGGAGCATCCTGAACGCCACGAAGACCGGCTTCAGCTACGACTACTTCAACCCCGCCGCACAGCTTAACCTGCGCTATACAATAACCCAAGGCTTCGGACTGCTGGCCGAGGGAGTGTTCGCCTCGACGGCATCAGGCCCCGGAATGTTCGCCGGCACCACCCTGCCCAACACCGACCAAAGCAATACGGTGTTCGCCCGTGCCGGACTGTTCTGGAACAACTCATGGATAAAGCTCGTGTCACAGTTCACGTACATCATGAAGACCAACTACCAGGCACGCAGCCAATTCACCAACCCCAACAACGCGGCAGAGGTGATAACGGTGCCCGTATCTTATGACCTCGAGACTCTCGGATGGACCACCGACGTAGTGCTCACGCCGTTCAAGGGCTTCCAGTTCCACGGACTGTTCACCCTCCAGGAGCCGAAGTACAAGGATTTCGTGATGGTTCCGACATTCAGCGACGGAACGAGCAACACCTACGACTTCAGCGGAAACTACAGCCCCGGCGTAAGCAGGATTATCGTAGAGCTTGACCCGAGCTACTCGTTCGACAAGTTCCGCGTATGGGCCAGCTTCCGTTACCAGAGCAAACAGTACATCAACAAGACCAACAGCCTGTACTTCAACGGCCGCTGGGAGACCTTCGCGGGCATTGACTACGCGATGAACAAGCACCTCTCGCTGTCGATGAGCATGGTCAACCTGCTCAACCAGAAGGGAGCGAGCGGCAACATCAGCTCAGCCGACCTGGTAACCGACACCACGCCATACCACAACTACCTCATGGCCGGCAGCTACATACGCCCGTTCACTGTTGAGTTCAGCGCAAGAATAAGCTTCTGACAAACTACGGATAGGTTAATATTAGTGTTATAAAGATTGTTTATTTTAGGCCGCAGGCTAACACGGCGTTAGCCTGCCAACGGAACATTAAGGCACGGCGGGCATGGCTTGCCGCGCCTTAATTGTCGCATCCGGGCAACATTCAAAGTAAAAAAACGGCGGTTCGGCACATTTTTTGTAGGAAAAAGACATGAAAAGTACAACCATTTAAAACATAAAACCATCATGAAAAAACTGCTTACATCACTCGCCCTGGCGTTAGCCGCACTGGCCGCCGGCGCGCAAGCCCCGCAGGTTAAGACGGCCGCAGGAGTGCTCGAGGGCACTTACGAGTCAGGTATCAAGGTATTCAAGGGCGTACCGTTCGCCCAGCCGCCCGTAGGCGAACTGCGCTGGAAGGCGCCACAGCCCGTCAAGCCGTGGACAGGCGTCAGGGAGGCCAAGGACTTCGGCCCCAACCCGATGCAGCAAAACCTCTTCGGCGACATGAACTTCGGAACGAAGAAAATGAGCGAGGACTGCCTCTACCTGAACATCTGGACGCCCGCGAAGACCATGGACGAGGGGCTGCCCGTGCTCATCTACTTCAACGGCGGAGGGCTGATGGCGGGCTCGGGCAGCGAGCCACGCTACGCCGGAGAGTCGATGGCGCGACACGGCATAATATCAATAACGGCAAACTACCGCGAGGGGATATTCGGATTCTTCGCGCATCCGGAACTGTCAAAGGAGACCGGCTACAAGGGCTCGGGCAACTACGGATTCCTTGACCAGGCGGCAGCCATCAAGTGGGTAAAGGACAACATAGCGGCCTTCGGCGGCAACCCGTCGAGGATAACAATCGTCGGCGAGTCGGCAGGCTCTACCTCCGTCAGCGCGCTGATGGCCTCACCGCTGTGCAAGGGACTGTTCGCCCAGGCCATGGGCTCGAGCGCATCGGTTATAGGGTTTGACAAGGTGGCCACGCTCGACGAGGCCGAGAAGACAGGCGAGGAAACGATGAAGAAGATGGGATGCAAGTCGCTGGCCGAGATGAGGGCCCTGCCGGCTGACGAGCTGCTGGCCAAATCGGCAGGCACGTACATGCCCAAGATGTACAACATCGACGGATACTTCTTCACCGAGCAGCCCGCGGAGACCTACGCCGCCGGCCGCCAGGCACACGTGCCGCTGCTGGTAGGATGGAACTCGACCGAAGTGCCGATAGCGTCAGTGCTCGGCAACAGGCCCAGGACAGTGGCGGCCGTCAAGGAAGCCATAACCCCGCGCTTCGGCAAGGACACCGACAAGGTTATGGAGGCTTACGGACTGACAACCGATGACGACGTGGAAGGAGAGCCGGGAGCGCAGCTGGCGGGCGACATGTTCGTAGGATTCGGCACGTGGAAGTGGGCCGACATGCACGCCAAAACCGGCGGACAGCCCGTGTACCGCTACCTGTACTGCCACCCGAGGCCGGCCATGCGCGACGCCGACCTCGTGCCGGGACTGGCCGGAGGAGTGCAGAAAAAGACCGAGGAGAACAAAGACGCGCTGACCGTAACGGGCGCGGTACACTCGGCCGACATAGAGTACGCCATGGGCACGCTGCCCACCAACCGCGTGTACGACTGGCAGCCGGAGGACTTCACCGTATCGGCCATCTTCCAGAACTACTACCTCAACTTCATAAAGACGGGCAACCCCAACGGTCTCGGACTGCCCGAATGGTCACCGGTGAACGGCAAGGACGTGGCTCCCGTCATGAGGATAGACGTCGACTCTTACGAGAAAGCCGACGCACGGCTCGAGAACACCTACCGCACCGTTGACTCGGTGGTGTGGAAATAGGCGAACATGAATGGCGGCTTTGCCGTCCTCTGTAGGGACGATTGACAAATTGCCGACATTCATTCAAACAAATACAACAACGAGCTCACCTGCCTTTCATTTAATTTTTCATAATCAATATGTCTGTTAAAGGCCGCCTTTCGCATTATGAAAGGCGGCCTTTTAGCGTTCAATACACGGCCTTTTACCCTGCGTTTTGCCGTCTTCCGCGTACGGCAGACAGTCTTATCACCCTCCCTTCGGAAGGGACGGGGTGGATGTTCCCTTGCCGTACATCGCGGCGACGGTGGCCGCAAAGTCCTTCTCGGGTATGCAGGCGCAATGGCGAACGCGCAGACGGTAGTTGTAGATGGTCTGCGGCGAGTAGTGAAGAAACTCGGCTATGCTCACGCTGTCGGTAATTCCGAGGCTCACGAGGGCATAAATGCGCAACTCGGGCGAAAGCCCCGTAGGGGTGGGTAAAAAGCGAGCCCTCTCCTCGGGGCGCAGCAAGGCCAGTAGACGCTCTACGAAGTCTGGATGGACGGAAAGGAACCACTTGTCGAAAGAGGCGTACAGCGAGGAAATGAACGGAGCCGAACATCCTTCCTGCAAGACCTTACGGGCCTTGCCCTGCTGCCCCGCCACTATCATGTTGGCCGACGCCTTGCAGAACTTATCAACCTCGTTGATATGGTCAGACAACGTCACGAACGAGTCGAGCAGCATGGCGTTGCGGCTGGTAAGCACGTCGTTCATCCGCTCCTTCGTTACGGTTATCTCGTCGAGCGAGGCCCTCAGGCGGCTGTTGTATCCCATGGCCATCTCAAGCTCGTCGCCCTTACGGCGCGAGCGGCGCACCAGCACGCACACCAGAACGGCGGCCGTGCCCACAAGAAGCACGAGCAGGGTTATGATGACGGCCACGTTCCTGCTGTTGCGGTGCTGCATTTCAATGTAGTCGGAGAATATTATCGAGCTGGCCTTCACTATACTGAAGCTCCGCGCCATGTCGTTATATCCGTCGGCCATCTTCACGCATGCCACGGCATAGTCGACAGCCCTGTCACTGTCATTGTCCACATAATCGGTGTTGAGAAGCATCATGAGCGCCGACGACTCGCGGTTGGCCGACATGATGTCGTTAACCGCCGACAGTATGAGGTAATGGCACGCCTCCTCCTTCGTGCCGTACATCACGGCGCCCTTCACGGCCACGTAATACAGCATTGCCGCGGCTATTGACGGCCGTGGCAGGCTGTCAATCCGCCCGAGCACCCGCCGGCGCATGTCCTTGTCGGTGAGCATGCCCTCGTAATAGTCGGCCAGCCAACTGTCGGCGGGCAGGTATCGCCGGTAGCGCTCCCATATATCCGCGCGGTCGCCGGTAGAATCCTTGCCGATAAGGCTCTTGACCGGATTGTCGCTCCGGTTAGCCACCAGGCGCATGTTATACTCAAGCCCGGCGATGGCGGCAGACAAGCGTATGGACGGCGGCACGCTGTCCATCGGCGGCAGGCGGCGCATTATGTTTCCGGCGGCGAAAATATCGCCCCTGAGCGAGGATATGTACAGAAGGTTGATGTCGGCCAGCAAGGCTTCGGCGGCAAGGCCCATGACGGCGGCCGTCTGCTTGCACAGGCGCGCGTAGGCCATAGCCGAGTCGGAACTGAACTTCTTGTACTCGTCGAACATGTGCTTGTAGTAGTCATAACGGTCTATGCCCGTAGCGAAAGGCCCGCTGCGCGCCCCGGCGTCTATAGCCTTCTGGCGGGCCTCCATATAACAGTCGACATTGGCCACGACGCTGTCGAGCAGGAGAAAGTCTTTCTTCAAGTCGAACGCACGCACGGCAACGGAAGCGTGCAGGAAAACAAACGAGACAAAAATACGCGACGCAACGACAAGCGGGCGCAGGCGCAGCCACGGCGCGAAAACAGTATTCCCAGACATAAACAAAAACATATTATACCATCACGTGCCGGTTAACAAGGCAGCCACGGACGGGCTTCGGCACGAGATTAAAAACATGCAAATATACGCAAAGGTGAGTGCAATGTCATGTCAAAAAACAAAGTTTTTTGACATGACATTGCCGAACCGTATCCTATATTCGTGAAACAAATATATAAAAAATACGCAACCTGCGCAATAAAAAGCCGCATTTTGTACGCTATGGCAATCAGCCACGGCCGGCTGACATCGCCCTAAGCTCCTTGCGGAAACGCAGGAAATACAGCACGCCGGCCGTAGACAGGCACACGGGGAAGGCCGACCAGATACCCACCAGGCCGAAACCCATGTGTATGCCGAGCAGCCAACCTAACGGCAACGACACCATGAAGTAGGAGAAAAAGGCTATCCATATCATCGGGCGGACGCACTCTATGCCCCTCAGGGCGTTGGCAAAGGTGTACTGAACGCCGTCGCCTATCTGGTAGGCGATGAGCGGAATGACCGTCTGCGACACGAGCACGCACACCTCGGCGCTGTCGGTAAACCACCAACTGATATGGTTACGAAGCAAAATAACGGGCATGGAGAGCGTAAAAGCCAGCGAGAGTACAATTACAAGGCCGGCGTAAGCCGTGCGCCTGACGGCCTCGAAATCACCCTGTCCGGCGAAGTAGCTTACCCTTACGGCTATGGCGGCGGCCATGCCGCTGCTGACCATGTAGAGCAGTTGCGACACGGTGAGCATTACCTGGTGGGCGGCAAGGGCGGTGGTGCCGAGCCATCCTACGAAGATTGCCGACAGTGAGAAGGCCGCGGTCTCCATTCCCAGCTGCATGGCCACGGGCAGGCCGAGGCCCGACAGGCGGCGCACGCCGCCACGGCTGACGCGCGACGAGGCGAAACCTTCACGGAAGTCGCGGTAACGCTTGTGGCGGAAGAACACCAGGGCGCACGCCAGGGCCATCACCACGCGCGACAACGCCGTGGACAGGCCGGCGCCGAAGAGACCCAGCTCGGGCGCTCCCAGACAGCCGTAGATGAGCACCCAGTTGCCGAATATGTTGAGCACATTGCCGAAAACGATGATGAACATAGGGGTGCGCGTGTCGGTTACGCCGTCGAAAAACTGCTTGAACGTATTGAAACAGCAAAGAAATGGCAACGACGCGACGTTGACCCACAGGTAGGGACGCATGAGGGGGAGCAGCTCTTCGGGCTGGCCGAAGCGGTGGATGTTAAGGCAGAAGGCCGACACTACGGCCACGAGCACCGCCGAGAGCATAAGGTTGGCCGCAAGGCTGTTGCGCACGGCGCGCCCGATAAGCGCCCTCTCGCCGCGGCCGAAATGGCTGCCCACGACGGGCGTGAGGCCATAGGAGAAGCCCGTGGCGAAAATGACAACGAGCGTGAACATGGTATTGACGAAGCTGGCGGCCGCCAGCTCCTCCATGGAATGGTGGCCTACCATTATCGTGTCGGCAAAACCGAGCACCACGTTGCCTATCTGACCTATCACAATCGGTACGCCCAGACGCACCAAGGCGCCGTAACGCGCCACAATCTTTTCCGTAGTTAAAGCCATACGGGGTGCAAAGATACGAAATAAAGGTGAAAAGGTGAAGAAGTGAAAAGGTGAAAAAGGCCTCCTGATATAGGCCGATATCCATAACGCCATTCAGGAAACCTTCTTCACCTTTTCACTTCTTCACCTTTTCACCTTTACTTAACTTCTATCTGCTTCATTGTCTTCTCGGGCAGCTTCTCGACCTTCGGCAGGTTGACGGTGAGCACGCCGTCGTTGACCTTGGCCTCAATCCTGTCCTTGTCGACGTCGTCGGGCAGCAGCAACGTCTGCTCGTATTTAGAGTAAGAGAACTCACGGCGCAGGTAGTGGCTCTTCTTGTCCTCGTCCTTGTGCTCGGCCTTGCTCTCCATGTGGATGTGCAGGTTGCCGTCACGGTCGATGTTGACGTTGAAGTCCTCCTTCTTCAGGCCCGGAGCGGCAAGCTCTACGGTGTATTCGCCGTCGCTCTCCTTGACGTTGATGGCAGGCGCCGTGGCGTTGGCGCGCCCCATGAAGTCAGTGTCGAAAAAGTCGTTGAACACTTCAGGCATCCATGTGTTTCTGCTGAATACTGGTAACATAGTTAAATCCTCCTTATTTTTTAGTTTGTCATTTATCGTTTCCGTGATGAAGCCCCACCCTTGCGGGCCTCGGCCCATCCCGTTGCCCATCGCTTTCGTTCAAGGCTTTCACCCATCATACTGCAACATGCGTGCCACTTACATATTTCGACATAACGGCATAGATACATGACATATTGTCATGAAAGTATAATATATTTAATCATTATAACATATTTTTAATGACAATCTGTCAACAAACCAGGCTCCTGCAACGCACAATCCGAAGCCCTGCCGCCATCCTTCAGCGCAACATCCTGATACCCAACGCATTGAGAAAGGCCGCATTCCGCCCTGCAATACACGGTCTTTTACACGACAAAAGACGGCCTCCGACAAGTCGAAAGGCCGCCTTTCGGGCTCATCCGCAAATCTGTTGGATGAGCCATACCATAAAACGCCGCCTTTGTAAGGACATAATTAACTTTCGCTGACCTTTGGTTCTGAAGATTGCTCCATTAAGGCACAATCGTGTCCGCACGCTCCGAAAGAGCGTTTAAACGCCTGAATGTCAGCAAAATACGTTTCTTACGAAACGTAGGGACATAATAAATTATGTCCCTACAAAGGATGTATTCAATTCATGTTCGTCTTTACGTAAAAGTTCTTTCCATCCAACTGATTTGCGGATTAACCGCCTGTCGCAGCTGCCGCGAGCCGCGACGGCACAAAAAACGGCGGCACGCCGTGATGCGTGCCGCCGTAAAAATCGCATGAAATAATTTTTATCTGTTGTTGCTTTTAGTCGTTCAGCTTAGCCTTGATGAACTCTCGGTTCAGTCGGGCGATGTTTGCTATAGACTCGTTCTTCGGGCATTCAGCCTCGCATGCACGTGTGTTGGTGCAGTTACCGAAGCCAAGCTCCTCCATCTTCATGATCATCGCCTTGGCACGCTTAGCCGCCTCGGGGCGTCCCTGAGGCAGAAGCGCCAGCTGGCTTACCTTAGAGCTTACGAAGAGCATTGCCGAGCCGTTCTTGCAGGCAGCTACGCACGCTCCGCAGCCGATGCAGGTAGCGCAGTCCATAGCCTCGTCGGCCTTCTCCTTCGGTATGAGGATGGCGTTGGCGTCCTGGGGCTGTCCCGTGCGTACGCTTACGTATCCGCCGGCCTGGATAATCTTGTCGAACGCGCCGCGGTCAACCATACAGTCCTTGATTACGGGGAACGCAGCCGAGCGCCACGGCTCGACGGTGATTATGTCGCCGTCGTGGAAGCGGCGCATGTACAGCTGGCACGTTGTAGCGCCGGTAGCCGGGCCGTGGGGATGGCCGTTGATGTAGAGCGAGCACATACCGCAGATACCCTCGCGGCAGTCGTGGTCGAATACGAACGGCTCCTTGCCGCTCTCGATGAGCTGCTCGTTCAGAATGTCCAACATCTCGAGGAATGAAGTGTCGGTGGGTATGTCCTTCATCTCGAACGTGTCAAAATGACCTTTTGCCTTAGGCCCGTTCTGACGCCAGACCTTCAGCGTGAAACTTATATTTCCTTCCATGTTATATACGGTTTTGCGGTTTTGCGGTTATGGGGTTTTACGGTTTTTGGAGTGTTGGATCGGATGTCGCGTTTTGGTTTTTCCTCACATAAATCAATGATTGTATCATCTTGTTCACCGAATTATTCAGTGCGTCAAGCATAATGAAATCCTCATCGTTCACATAAGCAAACCGTCTTGACAGTTCCAATTGGGTATCCAGTTCGTTTGACGAGCCCAATGAAATGTAAAGGAAGTGTATCAGCTCGGCGTTTGTGCCTCTACCGTATCCCTCGGCTATGTTTGAGGGTATTGAGACTGCGCATCTGCGCATTTGGCTGACAAGGCCGAAGAGCTCTTCTTTCGGGAAGTTTGCAGTAAGCTGGTAAACCTTTTTTGCCAGCTCCATGCTTTCGTTCCATACCCGAAGATTCTTATGCGGCCCCATATTACCTTTATTCTTTCATGGGTATCATCACCGTATAACCGTATGACCCCATAACCTTATAACCTTAAATTAATTTTTATAATTACGTGTCTGAACCTTTATAGCCTCATAGTGGAGCGGCTCCTTGATGAGCTCGGGCGCCTTCTCGTCGCTGCCCTGGTACTCCCAGCAGCCTACGTAGAAGAAGTGCTCGTCGTCACGCTTAGCCTCGCCGTCCTCCGTCTGGTATTCCTCGCGGAAGTGTCCGCCGCACGACTCGTTGCGCGAAAGCGCGTCGTAAGCTATCAGCTCGCCCATGGTGATGAAGTCACGCAGGTGGATAGCCTTGTCAAGCTCTGTATTGAGACCTTCCTTAGAACCGGGGATGAAGAGGTTGGTATCGAACTCCTTGCGGATCTTCTTGATGAGCTCGAGTCCTTCCTTGAGGCCCTCTGCGGTACGGCCCATACCCACGTGCTCCCACATGATGTGGCCAAGCTCCTTGTGGATTGAGTCTACAGAGCGTTTGCCCTTTATGTTCATGAGGCGGTCGATTTCCTTCTCGACACCCTTCTCTGCCTCCTCGAACTCGGGCAGGTCAGTCGAGATGCGGGGCCAGATGGACTGGTCGGCCAGATAGTTCTGGATGGTATAAGGCAGCACGAAGTATCCGTCGGCAAGACCCTGCATGAGGGCTGATGCGCCGAGGCGGTTGGCTCCGTGGTCAGAGAAGTTGCACTCGCCGATAGCGAAGAGTCCTTCGATTGTGGTCATCAGCTCGTAGTCAACCCAGATACCGCCCATGGTGTAGTGGATTGCGGGGTAAATCATCATCGGGTTGTAGTACTTCACGCCGTTGATTTCGTTGCCCAGCTCGCCAGGGTTGACGTCGGTTATCTCCTCGTACATGTCGAACAGGTTGCCGTAACGCTGCAGAACGACGTCAAGACCGAGGCGCTCGATACTCTCGGAGAAGTCGAGATATACGGCCAGACCTGTGTTGTTAACGCCGTAGCCCTTGTCGCAGCGCTCCTTGGCTGCACGCGAAGCAACGTCACGGGGCACGAGATTACCGAAGGCAGGATACCTGCGCTCCAGGTAGTAGTCGCGGTCTTCCTCGGGTATGTCGGTCGGCTTCTTCTTGCCCTGCTGCAACAGCTTGGCGTCCTCGAGCTTCTTGGGCACCCAGATACGGCCGTCGTTACGCAGAGACTCCGACATAAGGGTCAGCTTCGACTGGTTGTCGCCGTGTACGGGGATACAAGTCGGGTGAATCTGCACATAAGACGGGTTAGCGAAGTATGCTCCCTTGCGGTAGCAAGCCATAGCTGCTGTACAGTTGCAGCCCATAGCGTTGGTAGAGAGGAAGTATGTGTTGCCGTATCCGCCGGTAGCTATTACAACGGCGTTGGCTGAGAAGCGCTCGAGCTTTCCGGTGACGAGGTTCTTCGCGATGATACCGCGTGCGCGGCCATCAACGATTACCACGTCTTCCATTTCATATCGTGTGTACAGCTTAACGCGGCCGGTGTGAACCTGGCGGCTCAGTGCAGAGTATGCGCCGAGCAGCAGCTGCTGGCCGGTCTGTCCCTTGGCGTAGAACGTACGTGACACCTGCGCGCCGCCGAAAGAGCGGTTAGCCAGCATGCCGCCGTACTCGCGGGCGAACGGTACGCCCTGTGCCACGCACTGGTCGATGATGTTATTAGACACTTCAGCCAGACGGTAAACGTTAGCTTCACGTGCGCGGTAGTCGCCACCCTTCACCGTGTCGTAGAACAGGCGGTACACCGAGTCACCGTCGTTCTGGTAGTTCTTTGCGGCGTTGATACCTCCCTGCGCGGCGATTGAGTGAGCGCGGCGGGGTGAGTCCTGTATGCAGAAGTTGAGGACGTTGAAGCCCATCTCGCCGAGAGTTGCCGCAGCGGACGCTCCGGCAAGGCCGGTACCTACAACGATGACGTCGAGCTTCAGTTTGTTCTTAGGGTTAACCAAACGTTGGTGAGCCTTATAGTTGGTCCATTTCTCAGCTATCGGCCCCTCAGGTATCTTGGAATCTAATTGCTTTGCCATAACAAATAAAATTATGAATTATATATTATGAATTATGAATTACAACTGGCTCGGAGCTATTCCGAAGGCGAACGCCAGCACTACTACGAGGAAGCCCAGCATGAGCAGCGTGGTGTAGACCTGGCCGATGACCTTCCAGCGGCTGAACCATACCTTGCCGCTCCATCCGAAAGTATGCATAGCGCTCCAGAATCCGTGTGAGAGGTGGAACCAGATGGCTGCCAGCCACACGATGTAGAGCACCACGTAAAGCGGACAAGAGAAGGTGTCAAGGATGTAGGCGAAACCGTCTGACGGCAGGTGGGGAACAGCAATGCCCGTCAACTCGGCAAACATCATGTTGTACCAGAAGTTGAACAGGTGGAGCAACAGGCCCAGCAATACGATGATACCGAGCACGAGCATGTTCTGTGATGCCCACTCCACCTTCTCCGGACGCGACGTAACGGCGTAACGCTCGTTGCCGCGGGCACGGCGGTTCTGCATCGTGAGCAGGAACGCGTAGACGATGTGAATGACCGCCAGGGCAGCCAGCGCAAGCGTAGCTATAAGCGCGTACCAGTTAGCCCCGAGGAACTCACACACTGCATTGTAAGCTTCGCCCGAGAACAGAGCAACTAAGTTCATTGACATGTGGAATGTCAAGAACAGGATAAGCGCGACGCCGGTTACCGACATCACGACTTTCCTTCCGATAGGTGAATTACATAACCACATAAATGATTGAAATTTAAAATATTAAAATTGAATTGTTGATAATGTCCGCTCACATTATTAGGGGATACGGCCGTACCTAATTATAAGTACGGCAGCACCCTTTAGAGGATGCAAATATACTCTATTTTGACGATAAATCAAAGTATTTGGATAAAATTTCGATTTTAATGAGTACTTTTGCACCGTTAAGGTTATAAGGTTATGCGGTTATAAGGTTTTACGGTCATTAAGGTTATGCGGTTATAAGGTTATTAGGTATTACGGTCATAAGGTTGCAAATGCGCTTGGAACGTTGTCTGTTCACCACGCAATAAAGGAACACCCAACACTTGTCAACAGTTCGCAATCATAAAATATGGCCACAAAGCCCTACAACCCCACAACCGTAAAACCTCATAACCGTAAATCCCTACAACCGTAAAACCGCATAACCCCACAACCGTAAAACCGTAAAGAAAATGATTTTACAATACGACGTTATCGTTATCGGAGGCGGACACGCCGGTTGCGAGGCAGCGACGGCAGCCGCGAACATGGGCGCAAGCACGTGCCTCGTCACCATGGACATGAACAAGATTGCCCAGATGAGCTGCAACCCAGCCGTCGGCGGAATTGCCAAGGGCCAGATAGTGCGCGAGATTGACGCGCTGGGCGGACAGATGGGGCTCGTCACCGACGCCACGGCAATACAGTTCCGAATGCTCAACCGCTCGAAAGGGCCCGCCGTGTGGAGCCCCCGCGCGCAGTGCGACCGCGGCAAGTTCATCTGGCAGTGGCGCTCGGTGCTCGACAGTACCGACGGCCTCGACATCTGGCAAGACCAGGCCGAGGAGCTCATCGTCGAGCATGGCGAGGCCGTAGGCGTGCGCACCGTGTGGGGCGTGGAGCTGCGGGCGAAGAGCGTGGTGCTCACGGCGGGCACGTTCCTCAACGGACTTCTGCACATCGGGCGCAAGCAAGTGCCGGGCGGACGCATTGCCGAGCCGGCCGTAGAGCGCCTTACCGAGAGCATAACGCGCCACGGCGTAACGGCAGGACGAATGAAGACGGGCACGCCCGTTCGTATCGACAGCCGCTCGGTTCACTTTGAAGATATGGAAGTGCAGGAGGGCGAACAGGATTTCCACGGCTTCAGCTACATGTCGCCCGGACGGCCGCTGAAGCAGCTCACGTGCTGGACTTGCTACACCAATCCCGACGTTCACGCCACGCTGATGGCCGGAATTGCCGACTCGCCGCTGTACAACGGACAGATACAGAGCATTGGCCCGCGCTACTGCCCGTCGATAGAAACCAAGCTTGTCACCTTTCCCGACAAGCAGCAACACCCACTCTTTCTCGAACCCGAAGGCGAGGGCACCAACGAGATGTACCTCAACGGATTCTCGTCGTCAATGCCCATGGAGGTACAAATCAATGCCCTGAGAAAGATTCCCGCCCTGCGCGACGCCAAGGTTTACCGCCCGGGCTACGCCATCGAGTACGACTTCTTCGACCCGACGCAGCTGCGCCACTCGCTGGAGTCAAAGATAATACCGGGCCTCTTCCTTGCGGGACAGGTGAACGGCACCACCGGCTACGAGGAGGCTGCCGGACAGGGACTCGTCGCCGGGGTTAATGCCGCGCTGCGCTGCTCGGGCGGAGAGCCGTTCGTAATGCGCCGCGACGAGTCGTACATAGGCGTACTCATCGACGACCTCGTGACCAAGGGCGTCGACGAACCTTACCGTATGTTCACCAGCCGTGCCGAATACCGCATACTCCTGAGACAGGACGACGCCGACGCACGCCTCACCGAGCGGGCCTACTCGTTAGGTCTTGCGCGCCGCGACCGCTACGACTGGTGGATGGAGAAAAAGGCAGCGATAGAACATATCATGAATTTCTGCAACACAACATCGGTAAAACCGCGCGACATCAATTCGCAACTCGAGGCCTTGGGCACCACTCCCCTGCGCGAGGGATGCAAGATAGCCGACCTGATATCACGGCCGCAGCTCACGCTAAACAATCTTTCGGACATTCTGCCCGAGCTGAAACAAGCGTTGGAATCGCTGCCAAACCGCAAGGAAGAGATAACCGAAGCGGCAGAAATCAAGATGAAATACAAAGGCTACATAGAGCGCGAACGTCTTGTTGCCGACAAGATGCACCGTCTGGAGAACATCAAAATCCGCGGACATTTCAACTACATGGACATGCAGCAACTCTCTACCGAGGCCCGTCAAAAGCTCACAAAAATCGACCCTGAAACCCTGGCACAGGCCAGCCGCATTCCGGGCGTGTCGCCGAGTGACATCAACATCATGCTGGTGCTCATGAACAGGTAAGACACCCATATGTTTCACGTGAAACAATTTGCCGATTTTTTGTTAAACAAAAACGTTGGAAACGACTGAAATATAGCAACATACAAGTTTCGTCCACAAACTTGCTTGAAGACAAAAGCAAGCAGGTTTCACGATGAAAAGAGGCTGTCTTGACAGCGGCCGCCCTACCCTTGCCAGACGCCGGACAACAATCCGACAAGGCAGACAGAGCCACTGCCAAAACAGCCATAAAACAACGGCTTTGCAAAAGGCCGCATTTCGCCATGCAAAAGGCCGTCTTTCATAAAGCAAAAGGCCGTCTTTCGCAAGACGATTGACGGCAAACAAGAAAAAGTAAAAAGGCAAGTAATAAAAAGTAAAAAGGTAAAAGGGTGAAAAGGTAAAAAAGGCCGGACGGCTTATATGCCCTATCCGGCCAATTCACCAAACAGCCCTATCTTGCCAATACGGCTCATCGGGCTTATTTGTCAAGCTGCCTTATTGGGCTTACCTGGCCCATTGGCTAATTCGGCAAGCCGCCCTATCCGGCCCGTTCGGCTTATCCGGCTAACTTGTCAAGCTGCCTTATTGGGCTTATTCGGCTTATTTGGCCTATTATATCATCACTAAATAAAATAAAAGTAAGAGAAAATGAACAACAAGACATTGCTGGAAAATCTGCGCAACATCCCTGATTTTCCTAAAAAAGGAGTAATCTTCAGAGACGTAACTACGCTCTTCGACAATCCCGACTGCCTTCAGATAATGGAGGAAGAACTGTATGATCTCTACAAAGACAAAGGTATCACGAAAATCGTGGGTATCGAGAGCCGCGGCTTCATCATGTCGTCAGCATTGGCGATAAGGCTCCATGCAGGCGTTGTGCTCTGCCGCAAGCCGGGCAAACTGCCCTGCGACACCATCCAGGAGACCTACACGAAAGAATACGGAACGGACACTATCGAAATCCATAAGGACGCCATAACGAGCGACGACGTAGTTCTGCTGCACGACGACCTGCTGGCAACCGGCGGCACGATGAAGGCTGCCTACGACCTCGTAAAGAAGTTCAACCCGAAGAAGATATACATCAACTTCATCATAGAACTTACCCGCGAGGGCATGCACGGCCGCGACAACTTCGATAAGGAGACAGAAGTAACCAGCCTGCTGGAAGTATAATTTAATTAAGAGTTAAGAATTAAGAGTTAAGAAAAATAGCCTTACTGACAATAAGGAATAATATAAAGTCTTTAGATAAGCTGCAAAGCAAATTTTCTTAACTCTTAATTCTTAACTCTTAATTGCCCCTACGGGGCTAAGTTTCACGTGAAACATTATCTTTGAAAAGCCCTTTAAACAAAGCACTTACACGTCATGACTAAAGAAGAAAACGAGAAGCGGCTGGCCCGCCTGAAGGCCATCGTGAGCAACATGCCCACGAAGCCGGGCAGCTATCAGTACTACGACGAGCACGGCACGATAATTTATGTCGGCAAGGCGAAGAACTTGAAGAACCGCGTGTCGTCCTATTTCCATAAAGAGGTAGACCGTTTCAAGACGAAAGTGCTGGTAAGCAAAATCCACGACATTACCTATACAGTGGTCAACACCGAGGAAGATGCGTTGCTATTGGAGAACAGTCTTATCAAGAAATACCAGCCGCGGTACAATATTCTGCTCAAGGACGGCAAGACGTATCCCTCAATCTGCGTCACGAAAGAATACCTGCCGCGCATATTCAAGACGCGCACCATCAACAAGAAATGGGGCTCGTATTTCGGCCCTTACAGCCATATCGGCTCGATGTACGCCATACTTGAACTGATAAAGAAGCTCTACAAGCCGCGCACTTGCCGCCAACCTATCACTAAGGAAGGTATCGAACAGGGTAAATACAAGCCCTGCCTGGAGTACCATATACATAATTGCGGCGCTCCGTGCATAGGCAAACAAAGCCTGGAAGACTACCAGGAGTGCATAGCCCAGGCGCGGGAGATACTGAAAGGGAACACGCGCGAGCTGCAACGCACACTCTACTCGCGTATGATGAAACTGGCGGAAGAGATGCGTTTCGAGGAGGCCGAGGTGCTGAAACAGCGCTACGTGCTGCTTGACAGCTTCTGCGCCAAGAGCGAGGTGGTGAGCCATACCATCACCGACGTCGACGTGTTCAGCGTGACCGATGACGAACGGACGGCCTTCGTGAACTACATGCACGTAATGAACGGCAGTATCAACCAGGCTCAGACGTTCGAAATGAAGAAGAAATTGGGCGAAACGGCACTCGAAATACTGCAACTCGCCATCCTGCAGATACGTGAACGGATGGGCAGCACGGCGCGTGAGGTAATCGTTCCATTCGCCGTCGACATGACGCTTGACGGCGTAACGTTCACCGTTCCGCAACGGGGCGACAAGCGCACTCTGCTCGACCTGTCGGAAATGAACGGCAAACAGTACCGCTTCGACCGCTTGAAACAGGCTGAAAAACTCAATCCTGAGCAGAAATCAGTGCGCCTGATGAAGGAAATCCAGGCGGCCCTGAAGCTGCCGAAAATGCCTTACCAGATTGAGATGTTCGACAACTCTAACATCCAAGGCAGCGACGCCGTGGCGGCGTGCGTGGTGTTCAAGAAGATGAAACCCAGCAAGAAGGACTACCGCAAGTACATAATAAAAACGGTGGTTGGGCCCGACGACTACGCCTCGATGCAGGAAGTGGTGCGCCGCAGGTACTCCAGAATGGTGGAGGAAGGCCAGCCCCTGCCCGACCTTATCATAACCGACGGCGGACAAGGGCAGATGAGCGTGGTGCGTAGCGTTGTCGAGGGCGAGCTTCACTTGGACATTCCAATTGCCGGACTTGCCAAGGACGACCGCCACCGCACCAACGAACTGCTGTACGGCGTGCCGCCCGTGGTGGTGGGAATGAAGACCGACAGCGAGCTGTTCCACCTCCTCACACACATGCAGGACGAGGTCCACCGCTTCGCCATAACCTTCCATCGGGACAAACGCTCGAAGCACGCGCTGCACTCGGAGCTGGACGACATCCACGGCATAGGACCGAAGACAAAGGACGCCCTGCTGCAAGCACTCAAGTCGGTAAAGCGCATCAAGGAGGCTGATATCCAGCAACTTACCGACGTTATAGGGCAAGCGAAGGCAAAAATAGTGTGGGAGTATTTACATAAAAATCAAGAAACGGAAGTAGTTAAAGGTAGTTAGAGTAGTTATAGTAGTTAAAGTCATTACACTTGTTTGCTCAACCGACAAAGCATTTGACTTTAACTACTATAACTACCGATAACTACTTTAACTACTAATAAATTTCTCAAGCATGAAAACAGTAATCCAACGCGTCAGCCGGGCGTCAGTGACAATCGGCGGAGAGGTGAAATCAGAGATAAGCAAAGGGTACATGATACTACTCGGAGTGGCCGACGGCGACACCGAGGAGGACGTCGACTGGCTGGTAAGGAAGATAGCCGCGCTGCGCGTTTTTGACGACGCCGAGGGCGTAATGAACCTGCCCATAACCGACGTCGGGGGCGAGATTCTCGTGATAAGCCAGTTCACCCTGCTGGCGTCTTACAAGAAAGGCAACCGCCCGTCGTGGATACATGCCGCACGCCACGAGGTGTCCATACCCCTCTACGAGAGCTTCTGCCGCAAGCTGCACGAGCTTACGGGCCTGAAAGTAGGCACGGGCGAGTTCGGCGCAGACATGAAGGTGGAACTGGTAAACGACGGTCCGGTGACCATCTGCATGGACACGAAGCACAAGGAATGAGTTAAGAGTTAAGAATTAAGAGTTAAGAAAATAGCATTTAAGAGCTATAAAAACCCATCAGGCCTATTTGTCCAATAAGGCTTATTCGGCCTATTAATTCCTACAAAAACATGAGCGAAGAGATAACTATCAAAGAGGCGCAACTCATTGTAGACCAATGGATTAAGCAATACGGGGTGCGTTATTTCAGCGAACTTACCAACATGGCGTGCCTCACGGAGGAAGTTGGCGAGCTGGCGCGCGTCATCGCCCGCAAGTACGGCGACCAGAGCTTCAAGACGGGCGAACCTACCGACCCTGCAGACGAGATGGCCGACGTGCTGTGGGTGCTGCTCTGCCTGGCCAACCAGACTGGCGTTGACCTTACCGAGGCGCTGAAAAAGAACCTCGAAAAGAAGACAAAACGCGATGCCACAAGGCATATTAATAATGAGAAATTAAGAGTTAAGAATTAAGAATCAAAGGATTATTTTGGCAGTTAAAGAAGTTATAGAAGTTAAAGAAGTTATAGCCATTAGCCCCGCGGGCGCAACCGTCAAGGCATTTGGCTTTAACTTCTAACGAGCAGAGCGAGTGATAACTTCTTTAACTCCTATAACTTCAAAAATTAAAAACTTAAAATTATGGCAACAGTAGAGAACAACAAGCACAACGAACAGGCTCACGAGCACAAGCATGAGCACGAGTTCCCGAAGATGAGCAAGTACGACGAGGCACTCAGCAAGTATAATACCGACCTTGACGACGCTGCCGTCCGCGACGCCGTAAGGAAGATTATCGCCGAGAAAGTGCACGAGAACGATACCCTTGAGGTAAAGAAATTCCTCTTCGGCAGCATTGAACTGACGTCGCTCAAGACCACCGACAGCGACGAGTCGATACTCGCCTTCACGGAGAGGGTAAACCAGTTTGACGCTACCTACCCTGACCTGCCCCACGTGGCGACCATCTGCGTGTACCCGTGTTTTGCCAAGACGGTGAGCGAGTCGCTTGAGGTTGACGGCGTAGAGATAGCCTGCGTTTCGGGCAGTTTTCCTTCGTCACAAGCACTTATCGAGGTAAAGGTGGCAGAGACGGCCCTCGCCGTGAAAGACGGTGCCACAGAGATAGATATCGTAATGCCCGTGGGCAAGTTCCTCAGCGGCGACTACGAGGGCGTGTGCGACGACATCAACGAGCTGAAACAGGCGTGTGGCGACGCCCCGATGAAGGTAATCCTGGAGACGGGTTGCCTCAAGACGGCCAGCAATATCAAGAAGGCGTCAATCCTGGCGATGTACGCCGGCGCCGACTACATCAAGACATCTACGGGCAAGCTCGAGCCTGCCGCCACGCCTGAGGCAGCATATGTGATGTGCCAGGCCATCAAGGAATACTACGACGAAACGGGCATTCAGATAGGTTTTAAGCCCGCTGGCGGCCTTAACTCGGTGATGGACGCACTTATCTACTACACGATAGTAAAAGAGGTCTTAGGCGAAAAATGGCTGACAAACAAGTGGCTGCGCCTCGGCACCAGCCGACTGGCCAACATGCTGCTGAGCGAAATACTCGGCGAAGAGACTAAATTCTTCTGAAAAAGGCTGGGGAGGATAGGCCTAATTAGCCTGATGGGAAATTAGCCAAATGAGCCTGATAAGCCCAATGTGACGTGGCTTATTTGGCTAATTGGCCCATCCGGCTTATCATCCCATCAGGCCTATTTGGCTAATCAGGCCTGTCTGCCCCACTCTCTCATCAGGCTTATTGGGCCTATCCGGCCCATTAGCCTTATCCAATACAATCTACTAATTCAAAAAACAACTATACCATGACTAACGACAACCGGCCTTTCATGCCGCAGCGCGGCAACTACCGCAATCTGATAGTCTACCAAAAGGCGGAATGCATTTATGATATTACTTATTATTTTGCCCACAAATTCCTCGAAAAAGGTGACCGCACTATCGACCAGATGATTCAGGCGGCACGCTCGTGCAAGCAGAATATAGCCGAGGGAAGCGCGGCAAGCACCACGTCGAAGGAAACCGAACTGAAGCTGACCAACGTGGCGCGGGCGAGCATGCAGGAGCTTCTGGCCGACTATGAGGACTATCTCCGAGTGCGCAACCTCACTATATGGGACATCAACTGCGATAAGGCAGCAAAGACAAGGGCGGTATGTTCAAGGCACAACGACAGCGCATATTACCGCAACGCCATAACGACAAGAAGTGACGAGACCATCGCCAACATCGCAATTACTCTTATTCACCAGACCGACGTAATGCTCAGGAAATTCATCGACCGACTGAAACAGGACTTCGTGGAGGGCGGCGGACTGCGCGAGGAGATGTACCGCGCAAGAGTGGAATGGCTGAAAAGAAACGGCAGGAGGCAGTAAGAAGGATTTAGCTGACAACGATAAATTAGACTGATAGGCCCTTAGAATAGGCCTAATTGGCCTGATAGGAAATTAGCTCAATGAGCCAGATAAGCCCAATGAGCCATAGCTTATTAGGCTCATCAGGCTTATTGGGCCTATCATCCCATTTGGCTAATTAGGCTTTTCAGCCCCATTAGCCCCACAAAAGGCCGTCTTTTATAACACGAAATGCCGTCTTTTGCCTTGCAAAAGACGGCATTTCTTAAATCATTGGAAACCAATATCTTATGAAAAATATTCCGTAACTTCACGACACCGCACGGCCGCAGCATTACGCCGTCAGATATTCCTCTTTATCACGAAGTCGAGATAAGCCGTCAGACTGCGCTTCAGCTCCTCGTCACTCACCTCATCACGGATAAAGCGCTGGGCCTCGTCGTGCAGCTCCTCCATACGCCGCTCGGCGTATTCTATGCCGCCGTGAGCCTTGGTGAAGTCTACAAGACAAGCTATCTCATCTTGGTTTACCGTGCCGTCCTTCACCTTCCGCGCCAGCTTGAACATGCTGTCGTAACCCGCTGAGTTAAGAGCGTAGATTACGGGCAGGGTGAGTTTGCCCTCAGCCATGTCATTGCCGGTGGGCTTGCCTATTTCGGGCGAGTCGTAATAGTCGAATATGTCGTCGCGAATCTGGAAGATAATGCCCAGCGTCTGGCCGAAGCGCTTGGCCTCGCCCACCCTCTCCTCGGGCATGCCGGCCGATATGGCGCCTATCGCGCAGCACGCCTCGAACAGCGCGGCGGTCTTGCGACTGATGATTTTGTAGTATGTCTCTTCGGAAATTTCGCTCTCTCCGATACTCGTAAGCTGGAGTATCTCACCGTCGGAAAGCGTGCGGCCGAGCTCGGCCAGATACCTGACTATCAATTCGTTGTGCGTTATCGACACGTGCAGCAGCGCCGTAGAGAGGATATAGTCGCCCACGAGCACCGCCACCTTGTTGTCATACAGGGCGTTGACCGACGCCTGCCCGCGGCGCTCGCGGCTCTCGTCCACCACGTCGTCATGCACGAGCGAGGCCGTATGCAGCAGCTCCAGGCCCACCGAGGCGTGCAGCGTGGCGTCGGTCACGGCGCCGTAGTTCCTGGCCATCAGCATTATCAGCATAGGCCGCATGCGCTTGCCCGCACGGTTGCGGATACGTGCGAAGATTTCCTCCTGAAGCTTGTCCTCATGGGTTAGCGACGAGTTGAACAGACTGATAAACTGCCCAAGCTCGCTCTCAATGGGTTTCTTTATTATCGATAAATAGTCAGTCATGCTACGAAATTTGATACAAAAGTAGTGAATTTATCCGATTAATGACAAAAAATTAGTAACTTTACACGTAAAAACAAGCAAAAACATGGATAAACTTTTCCTTTTGGACGCTTACGCCCTGATATACAGGGCGTATTACGCATTCATAAAGAACCCGAGAATAAACTCCAAGGGCATGAACACGTCGGCCGTGCTGGGCTTCTGCAACACCCTGCACGAGGTGCTCTCGAAGGAGAAGCCGACATACCTCGGCGTGGCCTTCGACCCCCACGGGCCCACCTTCCGCAGCGAGGCCTACGCCGAGTACAAGGCTCAGCGCGAGGAGACGCCCGAGGACATACGCCGCTCAGTGCCAATAATAAAAGAGGTGCTGGCGGCCATGCGCATACCCGTCTTGGAGGCTGAGGGCTTCGAGGCCGACGACGTGATAGGCACTCTGGCCATGAAAGCCGGCAAAGCGGGGGTGAAGACGTACATGCTCACGCCCGACAAGGACTACGGACAGCTCGTGGGCGGCAACGTCGTGATGTTCCGCCCGCGCCACGGCGGCGGTTACGAGACGCTCGACGCCGACGGGGTATGCCAGAAGTACGGCATCGAGTCGACGGCGCAGGTTGTCGACCTGCTCGGCCTTATGGGCGACGCGGCGGACAACATACCGGGCTGTCCGGGCGTAGGCGAGAAGACCGCCGTAAAACTTCTACAGCAGTTCGGGTCGATAGACTCGCTGCTGGAGCGCACCTCCGAACTGAAGGGCGCGCTGAAGAAGAAGGTTGAGGAGAACGTCGAGCAAATCAAGTTCTCCAAGTTCCTCGCCACCATCCGCACCGACGTGCCCGTCAGCCTCGACCTCGAGGCGCTGCGCGTGACCGACCCCGACCGTGACGAACTGCGCCGAATCTTCACCGAACTGGAGTTTAAGACGCTCTCGGACAAGTTTCTTAATAATCGTGAAAACATCAAAAATAACGCAAATCAGCAACTCGATTTATTTGCGGAAAACCCGACCGACGGGCAGGTTGACGCCGAAAAATCGAATCTGAGAGCGTTAACTGACACGCCTCATACGTATAAACTCGTTGACACAGAGGAAGATATGCGCCAACTTTGTGACTTTTTCATGACAAAAAGTTTTTTAAGTCTGGACACGGAGACGACTTCAACCAACACAATCGACGCCGAACTCGTTGGTTTGAGCTTCTCTGTCGAGGAAAACGAGGCCTTCTACGTGCCCATTCCTGCCGACCGTCAACAAGCGCAAAACATTGTTAATATTTTCAAACCAGTCTACGAAAGCCCCTCAATCCTCAAAATCGGGCAGAACATCAAGTACGACATGGAGGTGCTGATGAACTACGGCGTCACGCTCTGCGGCGAGATGTTCGACACGATGATAGCGCATTACCTGCTCCAGCCAGAGCTGCGCCACAACATGGACTACATGGCCGAGGTGTACCTCGGATATAAAACCATACACATCGACGAGCTTATCGGCCCCAAGGGCAAGGGTCAGAAGTCGATGCGCGACCTTGACCCTAAGGAGGTATATGAGTATGCCGCCGAGGACGCCGACGTCACCCTGAAGCTGAAAAACATACTCGAACCGAAACTGAAGGAGGCCGGCGTGTGGCAGCTCTTTACCGAAGTGGAAATGCCCTTGGTGCGTGTGCTGGCCGACATGGAGGTGGGCGGCGTGCGCATCGACACCGGTGCGCTGAAGGAAACGTCGGCTATGCTCACCGAACGCATGAACGCCATCGAGAAGGAAATATACCAGCTGGCGGGCGAGGAGTTTAACATCGCCTCGCCGAAACAGGTGGGCGAGATTCTCTTCGGCAAGATGAAAATCGTGGAGAAACCGAAGAAGACCAAGACGGGGCAGTATGTCACGTCGGAAGAAGTGCTCCAGCAACTTAAAGGAAAGAACGAAATAGTAGGCAAGATACTGGAACACAGAGGGTTGAAAAAGCTGCTCGGCACTTACGTCGATGCCCTGCCGAAGCTGATTAACCCACGCACGGGCCACATACACACGTCGTTCAACCAGACCGTAACGGCCACGGGGCGACTCTCGTCGAGCGACCCCAACCTGCAGAATATACCCGTGCGGGGCGAGGACGGCAAGGAGATACGCAAGGCGTTCGTGCCCGAGGAGGGCTGCCTGTTCTTCTCGGCCGACTACTCGCAGATAGAGCTGCGCGTAATGGCGCACCTGAGCGGCGACGAAAACATGCAGGAGGCCTTCCGCGAGGGCTACGACATCCACGCCGCTACGGCCGCCAAAATCTACCACGAGACGATGGACACCGTGACGCGCGACCAGCGAACGAAGGCCAAGCGGGCCAACTTCGGCATCATTTACGGCATTACCGTGTTCGGACTGGCCGAGCGCCTCGACATCAGCCGCACGGAGGCAACGCAGCTGATTGACGGCTATTTCGCCACCTTCCCCAAGGTAGCGGAATACATGGAACAGGCAAAGGAGACGGCACGCAAACTGGGCTACGCCGAGACCCTGCTCCACCGCCGCCGCTACCTGCCCGACATCACGTCGCACAACGCCACCGTGCGCGGATTTGCCGAGCGCAACGCCATCAACGCACCCATACAAGGCACCGCCGCCGACATAATTAAAATCGCCATGGTGCGTATCCACCGCCGCTTCCGCGACGAGCACCTGCGCTCGAAAATGATTCTCCAGGTGCACGACGAACTTAACTTCAGCGTCTACCCCGACGAGAAGGAAACCGTCGAGCGCATAGTACTCGAAGAGATGCAGGCCGCCTATCCCCTCAGCGTACCCCTCGTGGCCGACTGCGGATGGGGCCAAAACTGGCTGGAGGCGCACTGAAGTTAAGTGAAAAATTGAAAATGAAGAATGAAGAATACATTACAATATAAGTGAAAAACTAAAAGGAAAAAGTGAGAAATCCGGTACCCATTGTCCTCACAAATCCGTATTAAGCCCATCAGGCTTATCGGGCTTATCCCGACCATCCCCTACCCCGCCATAATCATAAAAGCGTCATATTGCGTCGCAATATGACGCATATCGCACACCAAACGGCGTCCCTTCGCACTGTGAAAGAACGTCGTTTACAATTAATTGAATATCAATTAATTACAACACTTTTAATAAAATAAATATCTATTGTTTAAGTTTCCATTGTTGAGGAGCAGTAATTTGTTTTAAATTTCTTATTTTTGTACTAAGACAAACATCCGAGATGAAGTAATCATTTACGAATAACCTGTTGTGATTTGCTTTAAAATTCTTATCTTTGCGCTAAGACAAACATCAGGATGAAGAATTTTCAAAAAGTTGGGAATGTTGTGATTTGCTTTAAAATTCTTATCTTTGCGCTAAGACAAACATCGGTTATGACGCTAATACACCAAAGAGAGAGGTTGTGATTTGCTTTAAAATTCTTATCTTTGCGCTAAGACAAACATCGAGGTGAAAGTTGTTGCAGACACGCAAGCGGTTGTGATTTGCTTTAAAATTCTTATCTTTGCGCTAAGACAAACATCAAAGGAGCGACAAAAAGTCTGTCCTTTTCAGTTGTGATTTGCTTTAAAATTCTTATCTTTGCGCTAAGACAAACATCACTACCATACCAGTAGCCGTGCCAGTCCTTGTTGTGATTTGCTTTAAAATTCTTATCTTTGCGCTAAGACAAACATCGAAACCACCACCGAAGCCGTGCCGATGATGGTTGTGATTTGCTTTAAAATTCTTATCTTTGCGCTAAGACAAACATCAAGATTGTTGTCTGCCGGTAAGGACACTATGTTGTGATTTGCTTTAAAATTCTTATCTTTGCGCTAAGACAAACATCGTCATTGTGAGGCTTGTCAGATTGATAAGTGTTGTGATTTGCTTTAAAATTCTTATCTTTGCGCTAAGACAAACATCTATATACAATTCATTAACAATCATATTACGTTGTGATTTGCTTTAAAATTCTTATCTTTGCGCCAAGACAAACATCGACTCATCGAGATATTTCATGATAGATTGGGTTGTGATTTGCTTTAAAATTCTTATCTTTGCGCCAAGACAAACATCCATTAGAGGACGCAGAACGAACGTCGTATGGTTGTGATTTGCTTTAAAATTCTTATCTTTGCGCCAAGACAAACATCTTACAATAGTAGCTTTACCTTGAGAAGATAGTTGTGATTTGCTTTAAAATTCTTATCTTTGCGCCAAGACAAACATCTAACACACTTAATAAAACACAGTAAAACTAGTTGTGATTTGCTTTAAAATTCTTATCTTTGCGCCAAGACAAACATCCCAACAGACAATGTGGCAATATTTCCAGCTGTTGTGATTTGCTTTAAAATTCTTATCTTTGCGCCAAGACAAACATCTTTCGATTAGAAGCACCATAACCACGACCAGTTGTGATTTGCTTTAAAATTCTTATCTTTGCGCCAAGACAAACATCGGAAATTCGATTACTCGGCGTGGGTTTCTTGTTGTGATTTGCTTTAAAATTCTTATCTTTGCGCCAAGACAAACATCGCACGGCGGTGGGGAATACCATTGTAGGGTGTTGTGATTTGCTTTAAAATTCTTATCTTTGCGCCAAGACAAACATCGAAACCATGAATGGGTGGTATTCAACCGGTGTTGTGATTTGCTTTAAAATTCTTATCTTTGCGCCAAGACAAACATCCCATTATAATAAGAGCTATTATTGATTTGAGTTGTGATTTGCTTTAAAATTCTTATCTTTGCGCCAAGACAAACATCATGTATTGTATGGAAAGGGGTTTACAACCGGTTGTGATTTGCTTTAAAATTCTTATCTTTGCGCCAAGACAAACATCGATACTACCGCTATTTATCAGCACGTGTCTGTTGTGATTTGCTTTAAAATTCTTATCTTTGCGCCAAGACAAACATCGCAACGAGAATGCAGAACTTGCGAGCAAGCGTTGTGATTTGCTTTAAAATTCTTATCTTTGCGCCAAGACAAACATCAATAGAAAACAGAGTATCCGTCACCGTGAGTTGTGATTTGCTTTAAAATTCTTATCTTTGCGCCAAGACAAACATCAGTCCAGAAAAATCGGGCTGGGCAATATCGTTGTGATTTGCTTTAAAATTCTTATCTTTGCGCCAAGACAAACATCAGAAAAAGATGAGGCTTTGGCTTTACAAGAGTTGTGATTTGCTTTAAAATTCTTATCTTTGCGCCAAGACAAACATCTTAGGCTCGCTGTCGCCATCGGACGAAGGGTTGTGATTTGCTTTAAAATTCTTATCTTTGCGCCAAGACAAACATCACCAACTATTCCACCAAGAACAGAACCCAGTTGTGATTTGCTTTAAAATTCTTATCTTTGCGCCAAGACAAACATCTCCATTGATTTCGCATATTTGTAAGACATGGTTGTGATTTGCTTTAAAATTCTTATCTTTGCGCCAAGACAAACATCAACGATGACCTGCACGAGCTAGCAACTCATGTTGTGATTTGCTTTAAAATTCTTATCTTTGCGCCAAGACAAACATCTCTTAACTCTTAATTCTTAACTATTTTCTCGTTGTGATTTGCTTTAAAATTCTTATCTTTGCGCCAAGACAAACATCGGTCTGCAACCCTGCCCTTAGACAGTATGCGTTGTGATTTGCTTTAAAATTCTTATCTTTGCGCCAAGACAAACATC